>Ga0209500_10001082_pt1 | contig 21417 bp, 19 predicted proteins | sample S_140212_EF_Meta_FD_187323 | JGI IMG/M metagenome (GOLD analysis project Ga0209500, IMG submission 187323) | Freshwater microbial communities from Lake Simoncouche, Canada to study carbon cycling - S_140212_EF_MetaG (SPAdes) (version 2) | ecosystem: Environmental > Aquatic > Freshwater > Lake ... | reverse complement strand
TTATGACCAATCTGGCCGTTTGGATTAAACGTAGGGGCTACTGTCAGGTATATAAACTAACCTTGTGGGTGTGTTCAAAGAAAAAAGTATGAATTATTTATTTGTAAGCGTGGGCAACTTTAATGAGTGAGAATATTGCAACCATTTTGCATGTAGATATGGATGCATTTTATGCATCTGTTGAAGAGCGAGATGATCCAAAACTAAAAGGAAAAGCGGTTGTTGTCGGCGTAGGTAAGCGTGGAGTTGTTTCTGCGGCAAATTACGAAGCAAGAAAATTTGGTATTAGGGCTGCCATGCCAATCTATAAAGCAAAAGCATTAGCACCCCATGCAGTTTTTATTGCACCGAATATGGCGAGATATGCGGAAGTCTCTGAACAAGTAATGGCGATATTTAGGGATGTAACACCACATGTTGAGCCAATCTCCTTGGATGAAGCTTTCTTAGATGTCACCGGAGCAAGGCGGTTGTTGGGAAGTGGCATAGAGATAGCAGATCAAATACGAAAGCGAGTAGAGAAGGATTTAGGAATTACTTGTTCAGTAGGAATTGCACATAATAAATTTATCGCCAAAATTGCATCCGGCTACTGCAAACCCAATGGGGTATTAGAGATAGATCCCGAGAAGATGTTGGAGTTTCTGCATCCGCTGGCCGCAAATGAGATTTGGGGAGTAGGCCCTAAAACAAATGAAGTGTTGGAAAAAATGGGTTTATTTACAATTGCTGACATTGCAAATACACCAAGAAGTACGTTGATAAGAGTTTTAGGCCAAGCAAGTGGTGCTTCTTTATACGAACTTGCCTGGGGTCGAGATTATCGCGATGTGATTACCGAACATGCTGAAAAAAGTATTAGCGCATCTCAAACTTTTGATGTTGATCTTTACCAGCCAGAGGAAATATTAAAAGAGTTTTTAAGGTTAACAGAAAAGAGTGCAGATCGAATGCGCGCAAAAGGATTAGCTACTAACACGATTTCAATTAAGGTTAGGTTTGCAGATTTTAAAACTATTTCAAGATCTAAAACATTAGATTTACCAACGACTGGAACTCAGGAAATCTTTGAAGTTGCAAAATCTCTTTATCTCAGCCTTGAGTTAGATCGAGTACTAGTTAGGTTAGTTGGCGTCTCATTAGATTCTCTAGTAGTAAATGATGATGTGACGCAGATGGTCCTAGGCGAGCGCACCAGCAGTTGGCAGCAAGCAGACCGCGCAATCGACCGGGTAAAAGCCAAGTTTGGCCGCAGCAGCCTGCGCCCGGCCCGCTTAGTAGATGACAAAGATGAGGATTAAAGGCTAAAAGTTTTAAAAATGTGACAAGTGCTCTATATTTCGAATATGGCCCTTTCAGATCATGAACGCAAGCTCCTGGCTGAGATGGAGGCTGCGCTAGAACAAGAAGATCCAAAGCTGCTTTCAACCTTAACTGGCAAGGCCCGCACCCGCCAAGGCTCCAGAGCGCTCTTAGGTTTTTCAATTTTAGTAGTTGGTCTATTAGTTTTAATTAGCGGACTTATAGCAAAAGCCACTGTGGTCGGCGTGATTGCTTTCCTAATCTCTTTGACTGGAGTGATCCTGATAATCACAAATATCTCAGTTAAATCAGCGCCAAAGCGGGCTAAGCGAGCTGGCTGGGGAAGCGGTTTAGAGGAGAGGTGGGATCGCCGAAATAACGAAAACTAAGTAAAGCCCTGCGCCATTCACCACCCAAGCCGGGTGGTTTTTTTATGCCATTTTCACCCAAATCCAGCGTGGAGGGCGGGGGAGGGCAAGTGGGTGTTTGGGGTTGAAAGTGGGGAAAAAGGGAGTAAAGTGGTGACCTGGCCTATTGTCTAAGCGGGGGAGGTGCCAACAATGTTTCTGGGCACCCATGAGCCAAAGCTGGATGAAAAGGGCCGATTAATTTTGCCGGCCCGCTTTAGAGATGAATTAGCAGATGGCTTAGTAATTACTAAAGGACAAGAGCACTGTCTTTATGTTTTTCCAGCCTCTGAGTTTGCTTTGATAACTGAAAGATTGCGCCAAGCACCAGTTACGCAAAAAAATTCTCGTGATTATTTAAGAGTGATGTTTGCTGGCGCTCATGATGAGGTGCCAGATAATCAAGGCCGAGTAACTATTCCAACTGGACTTAGAACATATGCAACTTTAGAAAAGAACTGCGTAGTAATTGGCGCCAACACCAGATTAGAGATTTGGGATTCAACTGCTTGGAATAAATATTTAGCAGACCGGGAAAAAACATTTGCCGATGTTTCCGAGGAGGTGCTACCTGGATTGTTTTAAATCCAATCAAATATCAATTTAGGCCACCGCCACTCATAAACATTCGCGGCGCCACTTCCCCGGTGCCGCGCGTTATTTATCGAAGATCCGTCGAGCGGCGGTGACCTAAGTAGATATCTGAGGTAGCAGTAAGAAAAAAGCAGTACCAGTAAGAAATAGAAAGAGAACGAGAAAGAGGGGGAGAGCAGATGAGTGCAGAGATCGCACACATACCAGTAGCACTTGCGCGCTGCGTTGATCTTCTTACCCCAGCAATTATTAACAAAAGTAAACCATATTTAATTGATGCCACCTTAGGACTAGGTGGGCATGCAAAAGCTTTCTTAACTACTTTTCCAAACTTACAATTAATCGGAGTTGATCGAGATAGTAAAGCACTCGAGATTGCTACCGCAGGCCTTTCCCAATTTTCAGATCGCACCCACTTATTTCATAACACCTACGATCAGATTGATTCAATCTTAAATCAACTTGGAATTACTGCCGTAGATGCGATTCTCTTTGATTTAGGGGTCTCATCGATGCAGTTAGATCAAGCAGATCGTGGCTTTTCCTACTCACAAGATGCCCCACTTGATATGCGGATGGATCAGAGCGCGCAGCTAACCGCTGAGATTGTTTTAAATACCTATAACCATGGTGAGTTAGCAAAGATCTTGCAAAATTATGGTGAAGAAAAGTTTGCCAGCAAAATTGCTGAAAACATTATTAAAGCCCGCAGTAGTGGCAGGCTAAAGAGCACTAAGGATTTGGCTGAGATTGTTAAGGAATCAATCCCAGCTCCAGCAAGACGTACTGGTGGAAATCCAGCTAAGCGAACCTTCCAAGCACTTCGCATTGAGGTTAACCAAGAGCTTGCGGTATTAGAGCGAGCAATTCCAGCCGCACTATCGGCGTTAAGTGTGGGCGGGCGGTTAGTAGTGATGAGCTATCAATCACTTGAGGACCGGATAGTTAAGAGCCACTTTGTCCAAGCGACAAAATCAAACACTCCACTAGGTCTACCGGTAGATCTACCTAACTCCGCGGCTAGTTACAAGTTACTTATTTCTAGTAGCCAAGCAGCAGATGAGAGTGAACAGTTAAGTAACCCAAGATCACAATCAATGCGACTTCGGGCGATTGAACGGGTGGCTGCCTAATGGCGATATTTGAATTAGCACCGGCCCTTGAGATCTCACGCAAAATTGTTAGAGAGCAGGCAAATAAAGCTGTACTTCGGTTGGTGCCAGATATTAAGCAAGGCACAGTCGCGCCAGATCGCACCTTTGGTATTTTCCTTGGTGCAATATTCACTCTTGGCCTACTTGCCCTGCTGGTGATTAATACTGCGCTCGCACAAGATGCATTTGTTCTAAAAGATCTAAAGCAACAGGCGCAAATTTTAACTGATCAACGCGAAGCTATATTGCGAGAGGTTGCCCAAAAATCCTCACCAGATCGACTTGCAGAAAGTGCGGCCAACCTTGGCATGGTGGCATCTACTAATCCACGATTTCTAGATATGTCAGTAGGTAACAAATGAATCAACAACTTTTAGTTCAGGATCGAATTCGTAAAGTTGTAGCTATTGTAATTGTAATTTTCCTGCTATTCGGTTTACGGTTAATTGATATTCAAGCAATCAGGGCAAAGGGCTTTGTGGATCGCGCTGATAATGAGTTAAGCAAATCTGCAACTCTATTGGCCCCTAGAGGTACTATCTTTGATATCAATGGAGTCGAGTTAGCTCGCAGTATTTCAGCAATAAATATTGCAGTGGATCAAACAGTAGTTAATGACCCAATTACCGCAGCAAAAATCGTGGCCCCGATTCTGGGAATGACTACTAGTCAATTGCTACCAGATCTAACAGGAGAGCGCCGATATGTATTAATTGCAAAAGACATTACGCCGGCAAAATGGCGTGAAGTGAATTTAGCAATTGAAAGCTATAACACTGAAGTGTTAAAGAGCAAAGATGGAATAAGTAAGCGAATCGGCGGGTTTGTGCCAGAGCGAAGCTATATTAGAGATTATCCAAGCGGCGCTATTACCTCATCGCTAATTGGAATTATTAATGATCAAGGCTCAGGTGCTGCAGGTATTGAAAGTAGTTTAAATGGCTTACTTTCTGGAGTTAATGGCAAATATATATATGCAAATGGTCGCGGAAATATTATTCCCGGATCAGAGCAGGTAAGTGTGGAAGCAAAATCTGGTACCAGTATTCGACTAACTATTGATCGAGATGTGCAATGGGTTGCACAAAATGCCATCAGTCAAGCTGTTGCATCATCAAGGGCTAAATCTGGAACGGTAATTGTGATGGATCCTAAAACTGGCGCGATATTGGCACAAGCAAGTGCACCAACATTTGATCCAAACTCGAATTCAATCACACAAGAGAAACTTAAAAACCCAGCGGTGCAAGAGGTGTATGAACCAGGATCCACTGGCAAGGTAATCACAGTTGCTGCTGCGATGCAGGAGGGGCTTGTTTCGCCAGATACGGTGTTTACCATCCCTTACTCAATGAAGGTTTCAGATGGTATTTTTAGTGATCATGAAAAACATCCAACCCAAAGATTAACCACCACAGGTTTACTTGCAGTTTCAAGCAACACTGGTTCGATTCAAATCGGGCAAAAATTAGGAAAAGATAATCTTTATAATTACTTGCGCAAGTTCGGAATTGGAGAAAGTACTAATTCAAAGTTGCCGGGTGAATCTGTTGGAATTCTTCATCCAGTCAAAGACTGGTCTGGCACATCACTTCCTACTATTTCATTTGGTCAGGGTTACTCATTAACTGCCATACAAGCGACATCAGTATTTGCGACAATTGCAAATGATGGCGTGCGCGTTAAACCTTCAATCTTGGCTGGTGTAGTTGATGAGAGTGGAAAGTACACACCTGCTAAACCAAATGAATCAGTAAAGGTATTAAGTTCTGAAACATCCATAAATCTTCGGGCAATGATGGAAAGTGTTGTTTCAAAAGATGGTACGGCCCCAACTGCAGCTATTCCAGGTTATCGAGTTGCTGGTAAGACTGGAACAGCAATGCGATACAACACTTCCTGCAGCTGCTACAGCGGGTATACCGCCTCATTTATTGGCTTTGCACCAGCTGATCAACCAAAGTATGTAGTTAGTGTGACAATCCAAGATCCTAAAGGACTTCATTGGGGTGGCGCACTTGCTGGCCCTGTATTTAAAAAAGTAATGAGTTTTGTTTTGCAAAATGAACGCATAAAACCTACACCGACCGCTGATACTTTTTTCTCTCTGACTGAAGCAGCGCTAAAGTCACCAAAGCAAGGCACTAAAAAGAGTGAGCCAAAGATATGAGTATTCGCCCAGTAAAAGTAGATAAAAAGGCGTTGACGAGCTTTGACCAGAAGCTGTTTAATACAGATGTAGAAGTTTCTGGAGTTTCTATTAATGCCGCTGAGATAAAAAGTGGAGATTTATTTGTAGCCCTTCCTGGAGCAAAAACTCATGGCATGAATTTTATCGATGAAGCAATTTCCAATGGCGCAGTCGCCGTTTTAAGTGATAGAAAAATAGATTGCTCAATTCCAGTTTTTGTCGATCAAACCCCAAGAAATTTAGTGGGCCTTATTTCAGATTGGTTATACAACAAACCATTCAGCAAGTTAATGGCAGTAGGAATTACCGGCACGAATGGGAAAACAACCACAAGTAATTTAGTAAAACAGCTTTGGGATCTTAACAAAATTGACTCCGGGTTAATCGGAACACTTGGCGTTGAGATTGGATCAGAAAAGATTGCTGGGGTTCGCACTACGCCAGAGGCCGATGAATTACAGGCACTTGCCGCTGTGATGGTTGAGCGAGGTAGTACCCATTTAGCTATGGAGGTAAGTAGCATTGCCATTGATCAATCTCGGGTAAGTGGCGCTAAATACAAGGTGGTGGCTTTTTCAAACTTAACTCAAGACCATTTGGATTACCACAAAAGCATGGATGAGTATTTCAACGCAAAGGCAAAGCTTTTTACCTCCGAGTATGCGCAAACTGCCGTGATGAATATTGATGATTCTTATGGCAAGAAGCTTTTTGAAATAAGTAAAATAACTAAGAAGTCAGTATCCCGGAATGATAAGAACGCTGATTGGCACTACAGTAAAATTGAATCGATAAGTGATGGTTACAAAGTTGAGATCTCTGACAAAAATGGCCAAGTTATCAGCGGCAATTTCCATCTAATTGGTGAACACAATTTAGATAATCTCTTATTAGCCATCGCTTCGGTGAGTATTTGTGGTCTTACAAATGCCCAAATCTCGAATTCACTTAGCAAACTAAAGAGCGTGCCTGGCAGATTGGAAATAATCTCTGGTGGTCAATCATTTTCAGCGGTCGTTGATTATGCCCACACACCTGATGCGGTAAGTAGAGTTTTAAAGAGTGCTAGATCCTTTACCTCTGGTCGAGTGATTGGGGTTTTAGGTTGCGGTGGAGACAGGGATAAAAGCAAACGCGCACCAATGGGCCAGGCCCTATTTTCTGGCAGTGATCTAGCAATTTTTACTAGTGATAATCCACGCAGTGAGAAGGCAGAAGAGATCCTTAAGGAAATGACTGGCGGAATAAATCTTGGTGAAAAAGGATTTGTTCTAACCGATCGAAAAGATGCAATTAATTTCGCTGTAAAAATGGCTAAATCTGGAGATTGCATACTGTTAATGGGTAAAGGTCATGAAGGTGGGCAAGAGATCAATGGTGTTGTAACACCTTTTGATGATCGAGTTGAGCTGCTAAATTCAATCCGGCAGGCGGCTAAATTATGATAAATATATCAGCAGCAGAGTTTGCAAAGGTTATCTCAGGAAAACTTCACTTAATATCCGATGAAATGATAATAAATGAAATTCCGGTAATTAACTCAGATAAAGCAGTTAAAGGAACATTTTTTGTTGCCTTTAAAGGCGATCATGTAGATGGCCATGATTTTGTCGATTCTGCAATTAAATCTGGAGCGAAATTTGCATTAGTCTCTAAGCAAGTAAATGCACCATCAATACAGGTTGATGATGTTGGCCAAGCTTTATTAGCTCTAACTTCATATGTAAGAGGTAAATTAACCGGATTAAAGTTGGTTGGGATTACGGGCTCTCAAGGCAAAACAACCACAAAAGAGTTTTTGGCTTCGATTTTGCAATTAGCCGGCAATACAGTTGCAACTGAAGGAAATTTTAATACCGATATTGGCGTACCACTTACAGTTCTTCGCTGTAATGAGCAAACTAAATACTGCATAGTTGAAATGGGTGCAAGGCATGTTGGAGATATTGCAAAGTTAACTAAAGTTGCAGTCCCAGAAGTAGGGGTAGTCTTAGTTGTCGGCAGGGCACATCTTGGTGAGTTTGGTTCAGTGGAAGCACTTGCAAAAACTAAAGCAGAGTTAATCACCAATTTACCTTCAAATGCAGTTGCAGTACTAGGCAGTTACGACAAATTCACACCAAAAATGGCAGACAACCTTGAATTAAAAAAGATTGTTTTCGGTGATGGGCAATCTGTCCGAGCAGCTGATGTTGAAATGCACGGTGGTTATGCACACTTTGATTTAGTAACACCAACGGGCAGAAATCCAGTTTCGCTGCAGGTGTTGGGTGAACATCAAATTCCTAATGCGTTAGGTGCTGCAGCAGCCGCATATGCACTTGAAATAAGTAACGAACAAATTGCCACCGGGTTGATTACTGCAATCCTAGGTACCAAATGGCGCATGGAAATTGAAGAGCTAGGCGGACTAAAGATAATTAATGACTACTACAACGCAAATCCAGAGAGCACAAAGGCAGCAATCAAAACATTAGTTTTGCTCAGCCAAGAAAGCGGTGGCGCATCATGGGCGATACTCGGAAAGATGCATGAGTTAGGTAAAGCAGAGCAATCTGGGCACCAAGAGGTTGTTCAGTATTGCCAGGAGATTGGGGTCGACCATCTAGTTGCCGTGGGGACTGGCCTATACAAATCTGAGGAAAAAGAAAATTCTGAGAAACATTTACTCATACATAACTGTGCAAATGCAGATACTGTTTTAGAGTTAGTCAGTAACTTTTCTGCCGGAGATGTGATTTTGCTAAAGGCATCCAGATCAGAGAAATTTGAAGATTTGGCTAATTTACTTAGAAGTAAATGGAGCGGGGGAGTAGCATGAAAGGAATATTGCTATCAGGTGCCGTATCAGCAATTTTTGCATTCTTTGCAACCCCTGCGTTAATTCGATTTTTAACTAAACGAAGTTATGGTCAAATAATAAGGGATGATGGACCAACTACTCATCAGGTAAAACGCGGAACGCCAACAATGGGTGGAATAGTTTTAATCTCAGCAACTTTGTCTGGGTATTTTATTAGCCACTTAGTCACTGGGGTTACACCAACCACATCTGCTTTATTAGTTATTGGATTAATCCTTGGATTAGGCCTAGTTGGTTTTCTTGATGATTGGCTAAAGGTTGCCCGTCAACAATCGCTAGGTTTAAATGCAAAACAGAAATTATTCGGACAGGCTTTAGTTGCAGGCTGTTTCGCTTATGCTGGATTGCAGTTTCCGGATAGTGCTGGACTTACGCCGATCTCTGCAAACCTCTCAACGGTTCGAGATACCTCAATCAAATTAACGCTAGTTGCGGTAATCATTTGGGTAATTCTGATGGTACTAGGCACAAGTAACGGAGTGAATTTAACTGATGGATTAGATGGACTTGCAACGGGTGCGGCAGTGATGGTCTTTACATCATTTATTTTGATCGGAGTATGGGAGTTTGGACAAAGCTGCGCAGTTTCACCTGGCCTTAAGTGCTACGCAGTAAGAGATCCTCTTGATCTTGCAGTATTAGCAGCTGCATTAGCGGGTGCATGTGGCGGATTCCTTTGGTGGAATGCTTCCCCTGCAAAGATATTTATGGGAGATGTTGGTTCATTGGCTTTAGGGGGTGCGCTAGCTGGACTGGCAATTACACTTAGAACACAACTTCTTCTTGTAGTACTTGGATTTATTTTTGTACTAATAACATCTTCGGTAATCATTCAAGTTGTTTACTTTAAAATCTCGGGTGGTAAACGGGTATTTAAAATGGCACCACTTCAGCACCACTTTGAGTTACTAGGGTGGGGTGAAGTAACAATTGTGATTAGATTTTGGATTATTGCAAGCCTTGGAGTAGCAGCCGGCTTAGGCCTCTTCTATGCCCAGTGGGTTGTCTCCTAACATGAGTTTTGTCACCGAACTTTCCGGAAAGAATTGTCTGGTAATCGGTGCTGGCGTTACTGGCTGGGCAGTTCATGAAGCACTACTTAAATTTGGCGCAAAATCGAAAATATTTGATGAGAAAGTTACTGAAAAAAGTGAAGTGGTGAATGAGTTACCAAAAGATATTGAATTAGCAGTTGTTTCACCTGGCTGGAAAATTGATCACCCAGTAATTTTGAAGCTTAAAAGTGCAGGTATTGAAGTGATTGGTGAAATTGATTTTGCATGGAAGATAAAGCAGGTTTTGGCGCCAAACCAAAAGTGGATTGCACTTACTGGCACAAATGGTAAGACCACCACAATAAAGATGGTTGAATCAATTTTTAAGGCAGCAAAGGTAAACGGGGTGGCTTGCGGAAATGTTGGACATACAGTAATTGCCTCCGTCTGCTCTGCTCAGCCATTTGAATATCTAGCAATTGAGCTCTCTTCATTTCAAATTCAGTGGAGTGAGTTACCAAAATATCAATCTGTTGCGATCTTAAATATTGCTGAAGACCATATTGACTGGCACGGTAGTTTTGAGGATTACGCAGCAGCAAAACTTAAGTTATTAAAGCAGGCAGAAAAAGTATTTGTTAATAAGTCTGATCCAGAGCTGTCTAGGCGGGTAGGTAAAGAAACTGCTATCTGGTTTTCACTTGAGACGCCTAATCAAAATGAGTTTGGATTAGTAGAGAATTTATTAATAGATCGAACTTTCTCTGCTACGCCAGCACAAGCAAATGAGATTGCAGAATTAGTGGATATAACTCCAACTGCACCACATAACGTTCTTAATGCTTTAGCTGCTTCTGCCTTAGCACTTTCGATCGGGATTAAGTATGAATCAATCAAGATTGGGTTACGTAACTTCTCACCTGACCATCACCGTATGGAGTTAGTGCTGAGCAAGAATGATATAAATTGGATTGACGATTCCAAGGCAACGAATCCACATGCAGCTGCAGCATCTCTACTATCTTATTTTCAAGTTATTTGGATTGCTGGAGGTTTAGCAAAAGGTTCCAGCATGGATGAGTTGGTTTCAAGGTGTGCTAAAAGAATTAAAGCCGTGATTCTAATTGGACATGACCGGGAATTAATTGCTGATGCATTTACAAAGTTATCACCCGAAATTCAAATCCTAAGAGTTGATCAGGTCACTGATTCAAAGCAACTTATGAAAGATGTTGTTAAACAAGCAATTGCATTGGCGAAACCAGGTGACACGGTGCTGCTAGCCCCTGCCTGTGCCTCAATGGATCAATTTAGTTCTTATGTAGAGCGTGGCCAATTATTTGCGCAAGCAGTGAAGGCGCAGGTCTAGTATGAGCAATAATTTAAATTTGCGAAAGTACTCTCGCCTTCTTGCTCGGCCTGAATTACCTTACTTTTTAATTATCTGGAGCACGATATTTTTATGCGCACTTGGCTTGACAATGGTTTTATCTTCTTCGACTGTTACTTCGCTGCAAGAGAGTGGAAATACTTACTCAATATTTATTAAGCAGTTTTTCTTTTTAGCCCTTGGTTCATTTGCTACTTTTTGGGCATTCAGAGTGAAAAGTGCAATATGGCCATTCATTGCTAGATATGCACTTAGTATTTCAATTGTTATTTTATTATTACCATTTGTACCATTTTTAGGAAAAAATATAAAAGGAAACCGCAACTGGATTGAAATCGCTGGCTTTACATTGCAGCCATCTGAGTTTGCAAAGTTTGGTTTAATTTTATGGTGCGCGCTGAGGTTGCGCTCACTCGGCCAGGAGCCGGGAACAAAAAACTTAATTTTGTTACTTGCGCCAGGTCTAGTGGCTATTGAGCTATTAATTCTATTAGAACGTGATCTAGGTACTGCCCTTTTGGTATTAATCATTTTTGGGGGAATTTTGTTTGTATCTGGTGCCCCAATTAAGAATTTTCTCGCACTCCTTACTCTTGGTGCAATTGTTGGTGGAGCTTTTATTCTAAGCAGTGATTACCGCATGAGTAGATTTGCAGCGTTATTTAATCCATTTGATGAACGATATTATAAATTTTCTGGTTGGCAGCCAGCTCATAGCATTATGGGTTTAGCAAGTGGTGGGTTATGGGGAAGTGGATTAGGAGCTAGCAAACAGAAGTGGGCAAATTTAGCCGAAGCACATACAGATTTTATCTTCTCGGTTATTGGCGAAGAACTTGGATTACTTGGCACCTTGCTAGTTCTCGCACTTTATGCAGCATTAATTTATTCCATCTTAAGAGTTGCAATTAAAACTAAAGATGATTTTTCTAGATATGCAACTGCTGGAATCGCCTGTTGGTTTATTGCACAGGTGGTGGTAAACATTGGATCTGTTACATCAGTTATTCCAGTTATTGGGGTAACTTTGCCTTTTATCTCCTATGGTGGCTCTTCACTCCTAGCTAATTTGATCGCAGTTGGATTTGTATTGGGTGTGGCCCGCAGAACACCAGAGATTGCTGAGGGTATTAGGGTTAGTCGAATGAAAAAATTGAACCGATGACTCCCAAAATATTATTTGCCGGTGGTGGGACCGCTGGACATGTCGAACCGGCATTAGCTGTTGCAAATTGGTTGAGGAATGAGAAACCAAATTGGGAATATGTATTTGTTGGAACTACAAAAGGACTCGAGAATCAATTAGTACCTGCTGCTGGCTTTAATTTGCTTCATATTTCAAAAGTTGTACTCCCAAGGCAATTAACACCTGAAACTTTCATATTGCCAATAAAAATATTTATTGCAACCTGGCAGGCAATTAAATTATGCAAAAATGTTGATTTGGTTATTGGGTTTGGCGGGTATGCCTGCCCACCAATTTATATTGCCGCCGCAATTCTTCGTAAGCCAATATTTATTCACGAGGCAAATGCTGTTCCGGGCTGGGCAAATCGCCTAGGAGCCCCATTTGCATCCCAAATTTTTATAGCGTTTAGTCGAGCTGGACAGAAACTAGGACGTTGGCGAAATGCAAAATTAAGTGGCATGCCAATTCGAGCAGAAATAATTGCATCAGCAAATCTTTCTAACGAAGATGCGAAGACAAAGAAGAGATTGCAAATTGAAAAGTGGAAACTAGCTCAAGATAAACCAACGATATTGGTCTTTGGCGGATCTCAGGGTTCAAGACATATTAATGAAGCAATACTTCAATCTTTATCTGCTTTTACTGAAAAGGGCGTGCAAGTGGTCCATTCGGTTGGTCGAAATAACCCACTTCCAACTTCAACTGAGAACTATTTACCACTCCCATATATTGAAGATATGTCTTCTGCTTATCATGCGGCAGATTTAGTTATTGCCAGAAGTGGTGCCTTAACTTGTGCAGAGCTAGCAGCAGTGGGAAAGTTTGCGATTTTAATTCCACTGCCAATTGGCAATGGAGAACAGGCGGTAAATGCCTCAGACCTGCAAGCAGCAGGAGCTGCTGAAGTAGTAGATGACAATAAGTTTAATTCTGATTGGCTAAGCAGTAACTGGGATGAAATCTGGCGCAAGGCGAGAAACTATCAGGCGGCCCCGGTGGCTCAGTTATCTGCGAGCGAAACAATTGGCAGTGAAATTATTCGAGCAATCGATGGCAGTAAATGAAATCTGGACTTAATTATAAATTGTCAGATTTAGCTCAACTTAAGATCCACTTCATTGGAATTGGTGGTGCTGGAATGAGTGGAATTGCCCGCATTATGTTGGCAAAGGGGTTTTCAATTTCTGGGTCAGATAAGAGTGACACTTCTACGCTCACAGCTTTAAAAGCACTAGGTGCAAAGATTTATATCGGTCACGCAGCAGATAATCTTGCAGATGCTGAGCTAGTAATTGTTTCCTCTGCAATTACCGAAAATAATCCAGAGTTTGCTGAGGCTAAGAGCAGAGGCATACCAATTGCTGCACGAGCTGTGGCATTAGCGTGGCTAATGTCTGAATCAACCTCAGTGGCGGTGGCAGGCACTCATGGAAAGACCACAACAACTGCAATGTTAACTGTCGCTTTGCAATCAGCAGGCCTTGATCCATCTTTTGCCATTGGTGGAACAATAAATACCGCTGGCATAAATGCTCATAGTGGGAGCGGTTCTATATTTGTTGCCGAAGCAGATGAGTCAGATGGATCTTTTTTAGCCTATAAACCAACTGGTGCAATAATCACAAATGTTGAGCTAGACCATGTGGACCATTTTGCAGATGAAGAGGCAGTTTTTGCTGTATTTGAAGATTTTATATCTTCGATAAAGAAAGGTGGTTTTCTAGTTGCTTGTGGTGATGACCCAGGTGTTAAAACTTTACTCTCTCGGATAACACGAAGTGATTTAAAGATTCACCTCTATGGCAAAGGCAATAATAATGATTTCCGGATAGATCAAATTAATCTGGCTCCTAATTCATCCCGAGCCATAATTTCGATAACTGGTCGAAAAGTAGGGGAGTTAAATCTGACAGTTGTTGGCGAACACAACTTATTAAATGCCTTAGCTGCTTTTGCTGCAGCAACAGCTATGGGTGGCTCGGAAGAGAAGCTATTGGCTGGCTTAAAGGCCTTTACGGGCACTCGCCGTAGATTTGAGTTAAAAGGTGAGGTAGGTGGAGTTAAGGTAATTGATGACTATGGGCATCATCCAACTGAAGTAGTAGTGACTCTGAAAGCAGCACGAAACTTAGCAGGAGCAGGTCGCGTTATTGTTATTTTTCAACCACATAGGTATTCAAGAACTGCAGCCTTTACTAACCAATTTTCAAACTCACTTGCGCTTGCTGATTTTACATATTTGCTTGAGGTATATGCCGCAAGCGAAAAACCAATTCCCGGTGTTTCATCTTTGTTAATCGCACGAGGAATGAAATCTGAACAAGTTAAATTTGAGCCTTCGATGTTGCAGGTGGTATCAGATGTTGTTGAAATGGCAAAGAGTGGAGATCTAATCCTTACTTTAGGTGCTGGAGATGTAAGTTCATTGGGAGATCCAATTTTACAAGCCCTAGCAATTCGCTTTGCTTAGTTATGGATTTACAAATTAGCAAGAGAATTAAACGTGTAATTGTAACTTTTTCAACAATCATACTTGTGTCTATTACCGCATACATACTGGGCTGGTCATCATTGTTAACTGTAAATGAAGTCAGTATTGAGGGAACTAAATCTACCCAGGTGATCATGAGCAAGTTGGCTACTAATTCAATCGCACCTGTAGTTGGATCAAAACTTGCCAGAGTTGACACTCGGGCAATTAAAAACACCATCGCCCAATTAGATTGGATAAGCCAGGCAAATATCTCTCGAAATTGGTTTAGTAAGAAGATAAGTATTGAAGTTGTCGAACGGATTGCAGTTGCTAAGGCTATTAATTCTCAGGGATCAATGATTAACTTTGATAGTACGGGCACGGTTTTTTCGCCAACATCTAGTACTCAATTTTCAATGCAGAATTCCTTGCCGCAAGTGAGCTTGCAAGGTGGCGAAAAGGAAGAGCTTGCATCTGTTGCATTGTTGCTTGAGGAGATACCAAGTGATCTGGGTTATTTGGTTACCAATCTTGAATCAATTTCAGTGAGCAAATCTGGGTATATTCAAATGAAAACCCGGATAAACAAAACAGCAGTACAGATAAATTGGGGTAGGGCCGAAGAGGTAAAACAAAAGTGCTCAGTTTTGGTAGCGTTATTAGGACTGCCTGAAAACCAAGGGATAAAGCAGGTTGATCTATCCCAGCCAAATGCTCCAATAGTCAGTTAATTTCAATATTCAAATCCGCAAATAACGCCATCAAAAAATTGATTTTCTAAGAAAATAACTAAAATATTTACTTCATAAAATATCGTGTCGGTGTTTGATTGAGTTGCTTCTAATGCCTACTTTTACGTAATCGGAAAAGCATAACTTTAACTCTCAACTTGAGATTTAGGGCTAGGGAAGAGGCGCAAAGTGGCAACACCGCAAAATTATTTAGCTGTCATCAAAGTAGTTGGTATCGGTGGTGGCGGAGTAAACGCTGTTAACCGAATGATTGATGTCGGTTTAAAAGGTGTTGAATTTATTGCGATCAATACCGATGCACAAGCTTTGTTAATGTCAGATGCAGATGTGAAATTAGATATTGGTAGAAAATTAACTAGAGGATTAGGTGCAGGTGCTGCGCCAGAGATTGGTCGTCAAGCCGCCCTTGATCACATCGATGAGATCGAAGAAGTTTTACGTGGCGCAGATATGGTTTTTGTTACAGCAGGAGAGGGTGGCGGAACTGGAACCGGTGGCGCTCCAATAGTTGCTAAGGTTGCAAAAGATCTTGGTGCATTAACAGTTGGTGTTGTTACTAAACCATTTACATTTGAAGGTAAACGTCGCACAGCACAAGCCGATGAGGGAATTGAAAATTTACGAACTGAAGTTGATACATTAATTGTGATTCCAAACGATCGATTACTTGCAATCTCTGATCGTTCAATAAGTGCACTTGAAGCTTTTAAAACGGCAGATCAAGTTTTGCTATCTGGCGTACAAGGTATTACTGATTTGATTACAACCCCTGGTTTAATTAATTTAGATTTTGCTGATGTTAAAAGTGTTATGTCTGGCGCAGGTTCTGCGTTAATGGGAATTGGTTCAGCTCGTGGTGAGGCAAGATCTATTCGTGCGGCAGAGCTTGCAATATCAAGCCCATTGCTTGAGGCATCTATTGATGGTGCACATGGAGTTTTACTTTCAATTGCTGGTGGATCTGATCTTGGTTTGTTTGAGATCTCAGAGGCAGCGGAGTTGGTGGCAAAGTCAGCCCACCCAGATGCAAACATTATTTATGGAACAGTAATTGATGATGCCTTAGGTGATGAGGTCAGAGTGACTGTTATTGCTGCTGGATTTGATGGCGGACAACCAAAGCGAGTTTTAATGCCAGTAATTAATGCCGCAACAATGAGTGGTGAGGCTGATCCAATTCCAGCCAATGACCCAATTTCAGTTGCTTTAGATTTAAATCTGGATACAGCAGAGCACCCACGCAAGCGAATCACATTTGAAGAACTAGTCGCAGAAGATGAGATCGATATACCTGATTTCATGCGGTAGTAGTTACCGTGGCACGGCTACTTTTTACCTCTCGTAATTTCAGCTCATTAGATTCCTCGGTTGATAATCAAGCCGGGAATAAGTTAACTAATCTGATTGGCAAGCCGGTTGTGTTTATGAATCAATCACACAGCAATCTAGTTTCAGTAGTTAGTGATAGTGCCATTACGCCAGCTGCGGATGGGTTAGTTACAACCAATCGAGAAATTGCACTTGCGGTTCGGATTGCAGATTGTCTGCCGCTACTTTTAACTTCAAATGAGTCAGTAGCTGCCGTGCATGTTGGTAGAAAAGGTTTGTTAAATCAGGTTGCCTTAAATGCGGTGAAGAGGATGAAGGAGCTAGGTTCTACTCAGATTACCGGCTTAGTCGGGCCGCACATATGTGGAAACTGTTATGAGGTCGATTCGCAAATGTATGAAGAGATCGTAAAAGACCATCCTGCAACTGGAGGGAAAGTTAATCATTTAAATCTATTTGCCGGTTTAGAGTCCCAATTGACTGGAATCAAACTCACTAATCTTTTGCTTTGTACAAAGGAAAATCCAGATTACTTTTCATATCGTGCCGGTGATAAGACTGGCAGGCAGGTTGGGGTAATTAGCTTATGAACCGCCCTGAGCAAATAGCTGAGAACCTAAAGCAAGTCAAAGAGAAGATTGCTCAGGCAGCAAGAAATGCGGGTAGATCCAGTGATGAAATAACTTTAATTGTTGTTACTAAAACATTCCCACTTTCTGATTTAGAAATTTTGTATCAGCTTGGGTTAAGAGAGTTTGGCGAGAATCGGGATCAAGAAGCGGTGGCGAAGGTAGATAAACTTCCCAACGATATTAAATGGCACTTTCAAGGTGGAATTCAAAGTAATAAATTAAAATCAATAGCTACTTGGGCTAGTTGTATTCACTCTGTCGATCAACTTAAATATGCCCAGATTATTTCTGACCAAAATTTAGCCATGGCGAAACCAATCTTCATTCAGCTCTCTCTTGATGAACCACCAGAGTCTCGCGGTGGAGTAGATCCAGCAAAACTATTTGATTTAGCCTCTAGCATTGAAAAATTACCAGGAATTTCACTTCAAGGATTAATGGCAGTTGCGCCGCTCACTAACCCAGTAAGTGATTCTTTTGCAAGGCTTCAGGCTATTCATGATGAATTTAAAGCGGTCTATAAAAATGCCACATATTTGTCGGCTGGCATGAGTGGAGACTATGAAATGGCAATTTCCTACGGCGCGACACATCTGCGAATTGGCAGTTCAATCCTCGGGAATCGATAGGCCATCCCATAGATTTAAGCCATGGCTAGTGCATTTAAGCGGGTTGCTGGATACCTCGGATTAATGGATGAGGAAGAGTTAGACCATGGCACAAATCAGTTAACTGAACGTGCTCCTCGCTTAGTTAGAGCAAATGCAAAGCAGGTAGAAAAATCTAATGTTGAAATTTTTCCACACACTGAAGTAAATAAAGTAATGGATCATATTATTTCTTTAACTCCTCGCACCTACAGTGAAGCACGATTGATTGGCGAGCATTATCGTCAAGGTAAGCCAGTGATCATGAATTTAAGTGACATGGAAGAGTCAGAGCGCAAGCGGTTAGTTGATTTCGCTTCTGGTTTAGTTTTTGGACACCATGGAAGCATTGAACGCGTAACTCCAAAAGTATTTTTGTTAACGCCACCTAATGTTTCAGTTAGCGTTGAAGACAAAACATCTGCTGCACAAGCTAGTTTTTTTAACCAAAGCTGATTTAGCCCTTAATTAAATGGGCGCGGCAATCGGAATAATCTACTGGGGTCTAAACCTATTTCTAATCACTTTAATTGGTAGATTGATTTTAGATTACATAAGAATTTTTTCACCAAATTGGCGTCCGCGGGGAATTGTTTTAGCCCTTGCCGAGCTAATTTATTCAATTACTGATCGGCCACTTAGATTTGTTAGACAATTTGTCCCACCACTGCGCCTAGGCGCAGTATCTTTGGATTTGTCTTTTATTGTTGTGTTTTTTGTCGTTCAGTTATTGATGCGCTTAGTAATAATTCTTTAATTCTTAACAAGTTTAAGCCAAAGTCCTAACTCATTATCTGTAGAGCTTTCAGAACTATTTTGTACCATTTTAGTTGCCAGAACTTCAGCACTAATTTCTGCTACAGCTGAATTTATAGCTGCTGTTAGTTCGGCCGGGCCATTCCAGTTAACAGTTATACGATCACTTACATCTAACCCAATATTCTTACGCTCTTCCTGGATAGCTCTAATAACCTCTCGAACTTGGCCGGCCCGAATTAACTCAGGAGTTAAGGTCAGATCTAACGCCAAACTTTCACCAGCATGAGATGAGACAGACCAACCACTTCTTGGCGTTTCGGTTATAACTAAGTCGTCTATATCAATCTCGATATCCATTGCTTTGCCGCCCAAATCAACATTTAACTTAAAAACTTTATTCTTTCTAAGTTCCTTAACCATGACCGAAGGATCGGCAGCAGCTATCGCTTTAGCAATCACCTGAACATCTGCACCAAATTTTGTACCAAGGGTTCGAAAGTTAGCTTTAACTGAGATATCTACAAGATCGGTTCCGGCAACATGGATCCCATCTAACTTTAAGATATTTAACTCTTCGGCAATATGAGTCTTAATTTCATCTGAAATATTTTCCCAACCAGAAGCAGAGACTAAAGCCCTAGATAAAGGTTGACGAATTTTTACGCCAGATTCAGCCCTTGCCGATCTTCCTAATTCAACTAGGCGGCGCGATAAGCCAACAGAGCTTGATAATTTTTCATCGATTGCAGATTTATTTGAAATCGGAAAGTTTGCAAGATGGACAGACTCAGTTTGATCTGATTCAGCAACTCGAACGAGTGTCTGCCAAACATGCTCTGAGATAAATGGCACCATTGGCGCAAGCAGCAATGTTAGATTTTTTAGACAGACGTAAAGTGTATTTAGTGCTACCGGATCACCATCCCAAAAGCGGCGGCGAGATCTACGGACATACCAATTAGATAGATCATCAATAAAGGTTGCAAGGAGTGAGCCAGCTTCTTGTGAGTCAAAGTTTTCTAAAGCATTGTCTACGCCGGCAATTAGTTTATTTAACTCAGAAAGGATCCATCGATCCATCAAGGTTAGATCCTTTGGCAAGGAAGTTACTTTAAAATCTGCCGCATTTGCATAAAGTGTGAAGAATGAAATTGTATTCCAGTAGGTAAGAAGAGTTTTACGCACAACATCAGAAATAGCATCATGACCAACTCGGCGGGCACTCCAGGGAGAACCGGCAGCTAACATGTACCAACGAACCGCATCCGCACCATGTTGATTCATTAGTGGCATTGGTTCTAGAACATTGCCAAGGTGCTTACTCATCTTTCTGCCATCTTTATCTAAAATATGGCCAAGGCATAAGACAGTTTTATAGGATGACTTATCAAAAACTAAAGTGCCAATTGTCATTAAGGTGTAAAACCAACCTCGAGTCTGATCAATTGCTTCACAGATAAAGTCTGCTGGATATGCGGCTTTAAACTCTGCCTCAGATCCTTGCTTATGTGGGTATCCCCATTGCGCGAATGGCATTGCACCCGAGTCATACCAACAATCAATCACCTCTGGAATACGCTCCATAGTTGATGAGCATTTTTCACATTTAAATTTAATATCGTCAACAAATGGGCGGTGTGGATCTAAGTTACTTAACTCAGTTCCAGATAGTTTGCCTAATTCAGCAAGAGAGCCAACACAAACCTCATGTTTATTTTCACATCTCCAAATTGGCAGCGGAGTTCCCCAATAGCGATTACGGGAGACCGCCCAATCAATATTATTGTTTAACCAATCACCAAACCTGCCAGTTTTAATTGTCTCTGGGTGCCAATCAGTGTTGGAGTTTTCTCTTAGTAATTCCTTCTTAATAGCTGTTGTTTTGATATACCAAGATGGCTGAGCGTAATACATTAAAGCGGTATGGCAACGCCAGCAGTGAGGGTACGAGTGTTCAAATTGCAGACTCTTAAACATTAAACCTCGTGATTTAAGATCTTTAATTAAAGCTTTATCAGCTTCTTTAAAAAATACGCCGCCAACAAGCGGCACCTCTTTATTGAAGTGACCATCCGGGCTAACTGGATTTACAACTGGAAGGTTGTATCTGCGGCATACCTCAAGGTCATCAGCACCAAATGCAGGGGATTGGTGAACTAAGCCGGTGCCATCTTCTACTGTTACATAGTCAGCAAGTACCACGTAGTGCGCATCAATTATCTCCACAAAATCAAATGGCCGACTGTATTTTGTGTGCTCAAGTTCAGTTCCCTTAAAGGTAGCAATTACCTTCCTATCTTCACCGAGCACAGATGCTAAATCAGAGGCGACCACTAACCTTTCTGTTTTTTCATCGGCTGTAATTTCAATTACCTGGTAATCAACCTTTGGATTAACTGCCACAGCGGTATTAGCTACTAATGTCCATGGAGTTGTAGTCCAAACTAATAAACTCGCCTTAAGCTCTGCTAACTTGCCAGTGGTGGCAGGAAAGCGCACAAATACAGATGGATCTTTAATGGTTTCATAGCCCTGAGCTAATTCGTGATCAGATAAACCAGTTCCGCATCTTGGGCAGTACGGTGCAACTCGATGATCTTGAACTAATAACCCCTTTTTCCATATTTGCTGCAGCGACCACCAAACACTCTCAATATATGCAGGTGACATAGTCCAGTAAGCCTCATCAAAGTCAACCCAGAAACCCATGCGCTTAGTCATGTCAGTAAATTCATCAACA
>Ga0209500_10001081_pt1 | contig 21422 bp, 20 predicted proteins | sample S_140212_EF_Meta_FD_187323 | JGI IMG/M metagenome (GOLD analysis project Ga0209500, IMG submission 187323) | Freshwater microbial communities from Lake Simoncouche, Canada to study carbon cycling - S_140212_EF_MetaG (SPAdes) (version 2) | ecosystem: Environmental > Aquatic > Freshwater > Lake ... | reverse complement strand
CTTGCCGAGATCGGCAACATTTACACGCGCATCATGAACCCAACGCAAGGTGTGCTCGAAGCACGCTTGTCCTCACTTGAAGGCGGCACTGCAACTGCAGTTGGTTTGCCAGGTGCGCTTGCAGTGAGCTCCGGACAGTCAGCTGAGTTGCTTGCAATTCTTACAATCGCAGAGACTGGCTCGCACATCGTTGCATCGCCAAGTTTGTACGGCGGTACATATAACTTGTTCCACTACACATTGCCAAAGTTGGGCATCAATGTCACGTTCGTTGAAGACCCAGACAATCTCGATCAGTGGAAGGCAGCAGTACAGCCGAACACCAAGTTGTTCTACGGCGAAGTATTGGCCAACCCACGCAACAACATTCTCGATATTGAAGGCATCAGCAAAGTTGCTCATGCTGCTGGCGTTCCGCTCATCGTCGACAACACGGTGCCAACCCCGTACCTCATTCGTCCAATCGAGTGGGGCGCGGACATCGTCGTGCATTCACTCACCAAGTTCATTGGCGGTCACGGCACATCAATCGGTGGAGCAATCATCGATGGTGGCAAGTTTGACTTCGGTCAAAACGACAAGTTCCCAAACTTCACCGAACCAGATCCTTCGTACCACGGTCTCGCATATTGGCCAGCACTTGGTCACGGTTCGTTCATTATCAAAGCTCGCGTACAAATGTTGCGCGACTTGGGAATGGCAACTACGCCAGACAACGCGTTCAACTTCTTGCAAGGACTTGAGACATTGTCGTTCCGTATGGATCGTCACTGGGCTAACGCACAAAAAGTTGGTGAGTTCTTGGCCAAGCATCCACAGGTTGAAGAAGTGTTCTATGCAGGTCTCACCACCAGCAAGTGGCACGAGCGTGCAAAGAAGTACGGCAATGGCAAGGGTTACGGCTCTGTGCTTGCATTCAACATCAAGGGTGGCGTCGAAGCCGGTCAGAAGTTTGTGGCAGGCCTCACGTTGCACAGCCATGTTGCCAACATCGGCGACGTACGAAGCCTTGTGATCCACCCAGCATCAACGACGCACAGTCAGCTGACTCCAGAAGAGCAAAAGTCAACTGGAGTATTTCCAGGCCTCGTGCGCTTGTCGGTCGGTCTCGAGACAATCGACGACATATTGGCCGACCTCGAAGAGGGCTTCAAGGCTGCAAAGGCGTAAATAAGCGCTGAAAAGGCGCACCAATGCTGTGGTCGGTGGGTAAGTTCACTCATCGTTCATCTAGCGATCATCTAGGCATTACCTGGTACTGACACACTTTTGAGGTGAGTCAAATCGGCCTAATTTCTGCGCCTCAAAATGTGCCGCAAAAGCGCGAGATGCATGTTGTGTATTCGCTGGGCGACCGCGTATTTCGTCGGATCGTCACCGCAGGTGCACTCACTTCGCTGATTGTTCTTGCGCTCATCGGATTGTTTTTGCTCGCTCGTGGTGTTGAAATTTTCCGCGACATGGGGCCAAAGTTCATTACTGGCACCAACTGGACTGCGGGTAGTGGTGACGGCGTTATTCCGGCTGAGTTCTCAATCGGACCAATGCTCGCCGGCACGATTGTCACGTCGTTGATTGCTCTCTTCTTTGCAGTACCACTTTCAATTGCCGGCGCTTTGTACATGGAGTTCTTCGCGCCAGCAAAAATTAAGAGCACGCTTGTATCGATGCTGGATCTTGCCGCAGCAATTCCGTCGTTGTTTTTCGGTTTGTGGGGCATCCAAGTTTTCTCTTCAATGGGCGAGAGGTGGGCTGCACTCACCAGTCACTATCTCGGCTGGTTTCCGTTGTTCAACAACGAACTAGGCATTTTTGGTCGCTCACCGTTTATCGCCGGACTCGTGCTTGCCGCAATGATCGTTCCGATCATCACTTCAGTTTCTCGTGAGGTGTATTCGCGCACCCCACGCGAGCTTGTCGACACTTGTTATGCACTCGGTGGAACACGCTGGGGCGCCATCCGCGCAGTGGTGTTGCCATTTGGTCGCAGTGGTGTTGTTGGTGGCGCAATGCTTGGACTTGGTCGAGCGCTTGGCGAAACAGTTGCGGTGTATTTGCTGTTGAATCTCGTGTTCAAATACAACTTCAATATTCTCGAATCAGAGGGTGGCAACATTGCATCACTGATTGCAACGAAGTTTGGTGAAGCAACTCCGTATGAGTTGAAGGCACTGCTTGCAGCAGGCTTCGTGTTGTTCTTGCTCACTCTTTCGGTCAACATGGCTGCCACTGCAGTAGTGCAGCGCACCGCAAAGGCTCAATCATGAGTTCAACTAGCGACCTCACTATTCAGGTAGTGGAGGCAACACCAACACAGCCTTGGCATAAGCCTCGCGCCGAACAACGTCGCGATGCATTGGTTTATCTTGCACTTGCTGTTGTGGCATACGCAATCGTGATGGTTACTGGAATTGCTGGCCCCGACGGTTTTGCTCTGGTGTTCTTTGTCGAGGTATTGCTACTGACAATTCTTCGTTCGCGCGGCATTGGCAAAGCAAAGTCGACAAATGCGATTATCTCAACAGTCATAGGTGCCGGAGCGGTGTTGGCATTCGCTCCTTGGATGTCAATTTTTGTCAGCCTCGTCACAAAGGGTTTTCACGGCCTTTACGTCGGCTATCTGTTCCATGACATGCGGGTCACAACACCAGATGATGAACTGAATATGGGCGGAGTTGGTCACGCAATTATCGGATCGATGCTCATGGTGTTGATTGCAACAGCAATTACGTTGCCGCTTGGCATTTTGAGTGGCGTGTATCTCACCGAAGTTCGTGGGCGACTTACAAAAGTGGTGCGCTTTGTCATTCAGTCGATGAGCGGTGTTCCATCTATCGTCGCCGGCTTGTTTATTTACACAACTGTGATTGCGCTCACAGGTTCGTTCAGCGGTTTTGCAGGTGCGCTTGCACTTTCTGTATTGATGTTGCCAACGGTTGCTCGAACTTCAGAAGAAGTACTCAAGTTGGTTCCAGAAGATTTGAGGGCAGTGAGCTACGCGCTCGGCGCACGCCAGTGGCGCAGCTCGCTCATGGTGGTGTTGCCAACAGTGCGCAGTGGTCTTACCACTGCTGCCATTCTTGGAGTCGCTCGCGTAGTGGGTGAGACTGCACCGTTGTTACTTACTGCGTTGTCCAACAACGCATTCAAGTTCAATCCGTTTAACGGTCCAATTGCATCGATGCCTATGTACATATTTGGCTTGTTGCAGATTGGTACCGAGTATTCGATTGCACGGGCATGGAGCGGATCGCTTGTCTTAATGCTCATCGTGTTGGCACTCTTTGTTGCAGCTCGTCGTCTAGGTGGCAAGGACAAAAGGTGAACGTCGTGAATCAAGTTGGATCTGAATCAAAAACCTCGAAAGAAAATGGAATCATCATGAATGAAATGTCAACATCTGGTGCATCAACAGCAGTCGTAGAGCGACCACTTGGTCTCGAGACACGCGGACTTCACGCATGGTTTGGTGCTCATCACGTCTTGAGCGATATCAACTTGCAGTTTCCAGAACGCAGCGTGACCGGACTCATTGGGCCATCGGGCTGTGGCAAGTCGACATTTTTGCGCATGCTCAACCGCATGCACGAGTTCATTCCAAGCGCAGCGATGGCAGGCGAAGTGCTCATGAATGGTTCCGATATTTATGCACCAGAAGTTGATGCAGCAGCTATGCGCCTCAAAGTCGGCATGGTGTTTCAGAAGCCAAACCCGTTTCCAGCGATGACGATTAAGGAAAACGTCCTTGCTGGCATCAAGCTCGCGAACCTGAAGGTCAGCAATCACGACGACATCGTAGAAAAGTGCTTGTCCCGCGCTGGTCTGTGGAAAGAAGTCAAAGACCGTTTGGACGCTTCTGGTGGTTCGCTCTCGGGTGGTCAACAACAGCGCTTGTGCATTGCGCGCTCGCTTGCAGTTGAACCAACCATCTTGTTAATGGACGAACCATGTTCGGCCCTCGACCCAGGCTCGACATTGCGAATTGAAGAAACCATTCGCGAATTGGCCGAAAAGATCACCGTGGTGATTGTGACGCACAACATGCAACAGGCTTCTCGTGTATCTAATTACTGTGCCTTCTTTTTGTCAGATGGCGGCCCTGGCGTGTTGGTCGAAGCAGACGCCACACGCAAGATGTTTACCAACCCAACCGACACCCGCACGGCCGATTACGTGCAGGGCAAGTTCGGCTGAGCAGTTCACGCACTGTTCATCTACTTGCTACTCGTAGTTTGACGAGTCGCTACCTAATGAATACCTGGAGTTTGTAACTTCTGTTCGTAAGCAATACGACAGTTAGTTCAACCCTAAAAACTCGGAGGAGTTCAGTTCATGAAAAGTTTCCGCAAAGTAATTGCTTCAACAGCACTCGTTGTTGTTGGAAGCATGTCAGTTGCCACCATGGCATCGGCAGAGAGCATCAGTGGTTCGGGCGCAACTTTCCCGCAAACATTTCAAGCTGCTGCAACAGTTGAATACTCGAAGACATCAGGACACACCGCTACTTATGCAAACCCAGGCGGCGGATCGTCTAAGGGCAAGACAGACTTCTTTGCCAACCTCACCGATTTCGGTGGATCAGACTCAGCAGTTTCGTCAACACAGTCTGGCTCAACAGCATTCAGCTGGGTGTACGTTCCGTACGTCGCTGGTGCTACTGCAGTTGCTTACCGTCTCGACGAAATTAAGGGTTCAACTCTTAACCTGAGCATCCCAACTGTTGCCGGCATTTTTGATGGCACCATCAAGATGTGGAATGACCCAGCAATCGCTGCTGACATGAAGGCCAATGCAATTTGGGCAAACTCAACAAAGAAGAGTGGATACAAGGGCGCAAGCGCGTTGTGGACACCAACTTCAGATACAGCAGCAACGCTGAACATTACGTTGACACCTGCTGCACTCAAGGCTGCCAAGGGCAAGAAGATTGAAATCTTGGAAGACAAGAAGTCAGTAAAGACTGCAACTGTTGCCACAAAGGGTCAGATTGCAATTGCGTTGACAACAAAAGAAGCTGTCTACACCGTCAAGGTTGACGGCAAAGAAGTTGCAAAGTTCGCGCAGTCAACTCCAACACTTCCAGCCAAGGCCATCACAGTTGTGTACCGCTCCGACGGTTCGGGTACCACAAACAACTTCATCAAGCCATTGAATGCATTCAACTCAAAGTGGACAATCAATGATGCATTCACCACAGCAGTTCCTGGTGGCGCAACAGCAGTTGCTGGTTTTGGTGCAGCGTTTCAAGGTCAAAGCGGTTCAGCAAACGTCTCGAACGCAATTGCTGACACCAACGGAGCAATCGGTTACACCGAGATCTCCTTTGTCACTGATGCAACTCGTGCAGCAAAAGGTATGGCAGCAGCAAACGTAAAGAATGCCGCTGGTAAGTACGTTGCTCCAACATCTGCAGCAGTTTCGTCGATGATCGCAGACTCTGACATTGATGCGAAGGGTTTTGTTACCTTCAACTTCAAGCAGACAACAAACACCACCGCATACCCATTCGTTGCAATCACTTATGCACTTGCTAAGACTGCAGTTTCGTCGAAGTCAATTGTTGTGAGCGGTTACCTCCAGTGGATCCTTAACACATACGCCCCAGCAGCTGCTGAGTCGTTGGGTTACGCACCACTCACCGGTGCACTCTTGACAGTTGCAAAGAACAACGCAATGCGCGTTGGTTCCGGTAACTAATTACGTCAAGTAAAAGTTTGGTCGCTAGACCAACATCCCCCTGTTGAAGAACCCCGGCCGAAAGGTCGGGGTTCTTTACATTTCCGAGCTGTTAGAGCGCAGTGTCGTCGTTGCCGTCTTGTTGCTCGCGCAAGAATTTCTCAAACTCGGCGGCCAACGCATCGCCCGTTGGAATATTTTCTTCCACTCGGCGGTCGTATTCATCTTCAAGCATCGCTAAGTAACTCGTGGTCTGATCATCGCCATCGATCGCAGCGTCGTGCAGTTCTTCCCAGCGCTGAATCTCTTCGTACATCTCGCCGTGGCTTGTTGGTACGCCCAGCACATGCTCAAGCTTGCGCAACAATGCTGCGGACGATTTTGGATGCTGAGCATTGCCCAAATAGTGGGGCACACCAACTCGTAACGACACGGCAGTGATGCCTTCGCGTTCGAGTCGTTCATGAATCACGCCAACAACACCCGTAGGGCCCTGATACTGCGGTCGTGAGAGCCCGAGGCGACGAGCAAGTGAAGTATTAGTGGTGCTGCCAAATACGAGAGGAGAGCGCGTGTGCGGTACGCCATCGGCAGTGGCACCAACCGTCACAACAACTTCGCATTTGAGTTTGCGTGCACACTCCACGATGCAGTCGGCAAAGGTTGTCCAGTGCAAGTGTGGTTCGACTCCGGAAACAAGAACTAAATCTCGTGAGCCATCGGGAAATCGCGTTACCAGAAACTCATTTTCGGGCCAGCGGATCTGACGGTCGCCATCTTCGTCAATGAATGTCTCTGGGCGTTCCTGGGTGAAGTCAAAAAACGGGTCGGGGTCAATGGAAGCAACGACCGTTACAGGGCGGTCCTGGATGGCCCACTCCAAAGCGCCTGTAGCCACACCCGCAACATCAAACCAGCCGCGCAGGGCTACTACCAGAACGGGGTTTCGCAGGGGCTCGAGGGCATCCCAATCGCCATCCAGCACATCACTTACTTGCACTGATGATCTCGCAATGTTTTCGCTTCACCTGTGTCCACTGTGTAAGCATGGCATCCGTGACAACGCATCAAAACCCCAAAAACCGTGTTTCTGCCCGACTGAGTGCCATTGCCGAATCGGCAACCCTGGCTGTTGATGCCAAGGCCAAAGCGCTCAAGGCCAAGGGCGAGAACGTAATCGGCTTTGGTGCTGGCGAGCCAGACTTTCCTACCCCAGAACGGATTGTGGAAGCAGCAGTTCGCGCCGCGCGCGACCCGAAGTTTCATCGCTATACACCTGCTGCTGGTTTGCCAGAGTTGCGAGAGGCAATTGCGGTCAAGACGAAGCGCGATAGCGGATTTGTTTGTGATGCATCACAGGTGCTCGTGACAAACGGTGGCAAGCACGCAGTGTTCGTTGCGTTCGCCGCATTGTGCGATCCGGGCGATGAAGTAATTATTCCTGCTCCATATTGGACAACATATCCAGAGGCAGTTGCGCTTGCCGATGGTGTTTCGGTCATCGTTGACACCACAGAAGAAACCGAATTTAAGGTCACTGTCGAACAGCTTGAAAAAGTTCGCACTGCTCGCACCAAAGTATTGCTCTTCGTGTCACCTGACAACCCAAGTGGTGCGGTCTACACGCCAGAAGAAACCATTGCTATAGGTAAGTGGGCAGTTGAGCACGGCATCTGGGTCATCACCGATGAAATCTATGAGCACCTCACATACGGCAAGCACAAGTTTTCTTCTATGCCAACGCTTGTGCCAGAGATTGCCGACAAATGCATCATCGTCAATGGCGTTGCAAAAACGTATGCAATGACGGGATGGCGTGTTGGCTGGATGATTGGGCCCAAAGATGTGATGAAGGCCGCAATCAACTTTCAATCGCACACCACATCCAACGTTTCCAACGTTGCCCAGATGGCCGCACTCGAAGCAGTGAGTGGCGACTTGTCGGCAGTTGAAATGATGCGCGAGGCATTTTCACGCAGAGGCACATTGATGCACGAGATGCTGAGTGCCATTCCTGGGATTACGTGCATGGAGCCACAAGGAGCGTTTTATTGTTTCCCAAATGTTCGCGGCCTGTTTGGCAAGACGCTGAGCGGAGAAATCGCCACCGACTCGATGCAGTTGGCCGATCTTGTGCTCGACCGAGCCAAGGTGGCATTCGTGCCAGGTGAGGCCTTCGGTGCTCCGGGTTTTGCTCGGTTCAGTTTTGCGCTTGGCGATGCCGACTTAAAAGAGGGCATGGATCGTCTCGCAGCCTTTGTAACGGGCTAGTCTGTCTCCACCACGGCAATAGTCGTGGCGCAAAGTTCCCAGCGAAGTCCGGTGAGATTCCGGCACTGTCACGCAACGGTAGTTCGAACATCAAGTTCGTAAGTCCGGTCGCCTGGTTCGTTGCTTCATCAACCGCTCTCGCAAGAAGAGCAAGGAGACCCAATCATGAATAAATTAACCAAGGCCGGCATTGCCGGCTTTTTGTTTGCACTCACCGCAACGATTGCAGGTTGTGGCAGTAGCTCGTCTACTTCAGACACCACCATTGCTGCTGAAGTATCTGGAACATCTCAGACATATCCCGTGACAGTCGGAGATGTAACGCTCAATGCACAGCCAATGCGAATCATCTCGCTCTCGCCAACATCAACAGAAATGTTGTATGCCATCGGCGCAGGAGCTCAGGTCGTTGCAGTCGACGAGTATTCCAATTACCCAGCCGAAGCAGTCGCACTCGGTACAACGCTTTCCGGTTTTGAGCCAAACATTGAAGCAATCAGCGGTTTCACTCCCGATCTTGTCATCGCCTCATATGACCCAGGAAGCCTCGCGCAGCAACTTGGAGCGCTCGGTATTCCGTTGTTTATTGCAAATGCACCAACCAACCTCGACAGTGTGTACGAGCAAATTCAACAACTTGGCATGCTTTCTGGTCACGTGACAGAGGCAGATCAATTGGCGGCATCTATGCAAACCGGAATTGATGAAGCAGTATCAGCAGTAGTCGCACCCGCAACACCGTTGTCGTACTACTACGAACTCGACAACACGTATTACTCGGTGACATCCAATTCGTTCATCGGTCAGCTGTTCAACTTGTTCGGTCTTCGAAACATTGCCGACAACGCAGAAGCAGGAAATGACTATCCACAGCTGTCAGCAGAAGCAATCGTCTCATCCAATCCAGACATCATTTTCTTGGCCGACACAAAGTGTTGTGCACAGACTGCCGAGACAGTTGCGGCACGTGATGGTTGGGGCGGCTTGGCTGCGGTAGTTGCTGGCAACATTGCCGTGCTTGACGATGACGTTGCGTCACGTTGGGGACCACGAATTGTCGAACTCGTTGCAGCTATTGGTGAGGCAATCACGAAAGCATCTGCTAAGTAACTCTGTCAATGTCAACATCTGTCATCACTTCACGCCCTACTGAGGGCCGCGATAAACAACCTTTGTCGTTTGTCCTCAGTGGAGCGGTAGTGGTGTTCATGATGCTTGTCGGCATGATGATTGGACCGGCTGGTCCGCAGTTTTGGCGTATTCCTGCGGAAATGCTTGACCATATGCCCTTTGTCTCTTTGCACAGTGGTGTTTCGCGAGCCGATTGGAACTTGGTGTGGCAAATCCGTGCACCACGCGTAGTGCTTGCAGCACTTGTTGGCTCGATGCTCTCAATATCTGGTGCGAGCTATCAAGGTGTGTTTCGCAATCCACTCGTTGATCCCTATCTACTTGGTGTCGCTGCTGGTGCCGGGCTCGGGGCAACAATCGTTTTCACTCTCCAGCGCACAACGACTTCAACATGGATCATTGATCCACTGCCACTCGCTGCTTTTGTTGGTGCGCTCTGCGCAGTGCTTGTGACTTACGTGGTTGGCACCGCATTCGGAAGTGTGCGATCTGGAACAACGCTGGTGCTTGCAGGCGTTGCTGTTACATCAATGCTCACAGCCATCCAGGCCTTCGTATTGCAACGAAATAGCGATGTCGTGCGTCAGGTGTATTCGTGGATCTTGGGCCGACTTTCGAGCGCAACATGGGGCGATGTTCGCCTCATTTTGCCGTATGTCGTTTTTTCATCTGTTGTTTTACTCCTGCACCGTCGTTTGCTCGACGTGATGCGAGTTGGCGATGACGAGGCACTTGCGCTTGGTATCAATGTGCGCAGGGTTCGCCTCATCGTGGTGTTGGCGGCCACGCTCGGCACGGCTTCGGTCGTGGCAGTGAGCGGATTAATCGGTTTCGTCGGCATCATCGTGCCTCATGCGGTTCGACTCATTGTTGGCGCGAGCAATCGCGTAGTGCTGCCAATGAGCATGATGCTTGGTGCGGCGTTCTTGGTGGCTGCCGATATTCCAAGTCGAGTGTTGGCGAGTCCGGCCGAAACTCCGATCGGTGTTGTCACCGCATTTATTGGTGCGCCATTCTTTTTGTTACTTCTTCGCACGCGGGATGTATCGAGATGACCGCAATTGGCTTTTGTGATCTCACGGTTTCGTACAACGGAACAAATGCGGTGGTGGGTTTTAACGACCTTCTTCTTTCAGGCGAGTGGTTATGTCTCATCGGCCCCAATGGCGCAGGGAAGTCTTCTGTGCTCCGTGCGGCGGCTGGTCTCGTTTCTTATACAGGCTCTGTTGCAATTAATCAGACCGAGATTCCTGCGGCATCAGCTCGATGGAGAGCGCAACACATTGCCTACGTGCCACAAGCACCAGTGATTCCAACCGACATGTCGGTATACGAATATGTCTTGCTTGGTCGAAACCCGTACATCAATTACTTTTCATCTGAAACATCTCATGACCGCGATGTAATTGATCGAGTCTTGAGTCGTCTTGACCTTGTTCAGTTTTCTGCTCGCAAGTTGGGCACGCTTTCGGGCGGCGAAATACAGCGATTGGTAATTGCGCGGGCGCTCGCTCAAGAAGCACCGGTGTTGCTTCTTGACGAACCAACGAGCGCGCTCGATATTGGCCATCAGCAACAAGCGCTCGAACTCGTAGACAGTTTGCGTCGCGAACAAGGTCTCACAATTATTTCCGCAATGCATGACCTCACACTTGCCGGCCTGTACGCAGATCGATTGGTGTTGATGCACGAAGGCCATCGAGTTGCAGAGGGCACGGCCAAACAAGTGTTGAAGAGCGAGACCCTTGCGGAGTTTTATGGTGTTTCGGCTCGCGTGCATCACGAGCCAGACGGCACTGTTGTGGTGATTCCACAGCGCTCTTCTCATTTGTAAAGGGTCAGCCACTACCGTTATTCGCGATGGTTGATTCGTCCCGCATTCTCAACGCCCAGGTAGTTGGATGCGCGGCTTCGCATCAGCGATTATTGCAGGCCCTAGAGGGGCTTACCGATGAGCAATGTCGACAGCCTTCGTTATTGACTGGCTGGAGTCGTGGTCATGTGTTGAGCCACCTAGCAAACAATGCCTACAGCCATCTGCGAATGTTTGAAGCTGCGAGTCGAGGTGAAGAAACCGAACAATATGAAGGTGGCAAGCCAGCACGCGACTCCCAGATTGAGTCATGGTCAAGTCTCAGTGCCCACGAATTGGTTGGCCATGTGCGCGCGAGCATTTATGCACTCGAAGGTGCATGGGCTTCAGCAACGCCAACGACGTGGACAGGCTTTGGCGTCAAGTCGCATGCTGGTGGTGGGCGAGTAGCCATCACAGATCTGATACTGATGCGATGGTGTGAATCTGAAGTGCATCTGGCTGATCTGAATCACGGTTATTCGTTTGAAAACTGGGATACAACATTTGTTCGATTTGAGTTGGAGCGACAACTCATGATTTGGAATAGTCGCAAATCTATGGGACTCACCGTGTTGCCAGAAGCTGCCGCCAAGTTGTCACCCAATCACCGTCTTGCATGGCTGCTTGGCAGAATCGCAGTCGATGGGCTTCCTGTTGTGGATGCGTACTGAGATGATGTTGCGCAAACTGCTTGCAAGATTGGCGCTAGTTATTGTCGCGTTATTGACAGTCCTTGCACCAGCGCAACTCGCATCAGCGCATGCAATCTTGCTCACGAGCGAGCCGGCACCGAGCGCAGTTCTCGATCAGTCACCAACAGAAATTGCATTGTTCTTCAATGAATTTGTCGACACCGTGTTTGGCAAGATTCGCGTTCTCGACTCGTCTGGCAACGTTGTTCAAACAGTGAAGCCAGTTCATGATGCGTCCAATCAATCCATAGTTCGAGCACCGATTTCGGCATTAGAACCGGGCACCTATGTGGTGGTCTGGCGCGTTGCTTCTGCCGACAGTCATCCCGTTCAGGGTTCGTTTGCATTTCAAATTGGCAATACTTCAACAGATGTTTCGGCGATAAGTAATGGACAGGTACTTGAGCGCCACGGACTTGCCAGTTTGTTCGATGTCATTCGTTGGGTTACGTATCTTGGGGTTGTTCTGCTCATCGGTGGCATTGGGTTATTGCAGGCTGTGCGCACTGATCGTTTATCTCCACGTTCAACACTCGCGCTCATGGGTGGTTGGGCATTTGCTGCATTGGGCACTCTTGAGGGATTGATTGCGTACGGCCCACACATTTCGGGGTACAAGATCTATAAGGCAGTAGATCTTTCGTTGCTTTCTGAAACGCTGACGACGCAGTACGGCAAGATGCAATTATTGCGGCTCATGATGCTGGGCATTATTGGCACACTTATTGCAGTTATTCAATTCCGTGGCACATTGTGGTGGAAGTTTGGTGCATGGGCTTCGCTTGTGGGTATCACTCTCACGTTGTCGTTGGCTGGACACCCTGTCGCCACAAATCCTGTTGCATTCAGTGTTGGGATCGACATGTTGCACATGCTTGCCATATCGCTGTGGGTTGGTCCACTAATGATCATTGTGTATGACCGCAACATGTGGCTTGCAAATGACGAATCAACCTCGGCGCCTTCACTGCGGTGGTTTTCTCGTACCGCAGGCTTCGCGGTGCCGGTCATCGTAGTTACTGGTGTTATTCAGGCTTGGTTGATGTTGGGTGGTTTTAGCCACATTCTGGACAGCCGTTACGGACGAACCCTCATTGTCAAGGCGTGCCTCGTTGTCGTACTTATTGCACTCGGTGCAGTCTCGCGCGTTGCGATGCAACGCAAGCAATCTGGCACATTGCGCCAGTCAATGGGTATCGAAGTGTTGTTCGGAATCATCATCTTGACGATTACTTCGGCTCTTGTCGCAATGCCACAAAAGGGGACTATCGAACCAGCGCCGCTGTCATCCACCATTTTCCAGGGGCAGATGATTGTTGAGTTGTCACTCACCTCGGCGAGGGTTGGGCAAAGCGAAGTGCACGTAGTGGTTGCACGAGCCGATGGCACTTTTGTGCAGATCGAGTCAGCTACAGCCCGTATGTCAATGCCAGCGCGCAATATTCCTAATGGTCCAATTGAGTTGGAAGAGACAGGATCCAATCACTTTTCGGGGGTAACCGAGTTTGCATATTCGGGTGAGTGGGTAGTCGAGATCCTGGTCAAGGAAACAGCAAGTTCAACAACGCTGTTCAAAATAGCTGTTGAAATCAAAAAATAAATAGTTAGTTGATTTTCAGCATCACGAGATGATGCCCAAGTCCAGTTGCATCGTCAATGAATTGTTCGCCGATAGTTGCAAAACCGTTCCGCTCATAAAAGTACAGAGCATTATCGCGTGCACGTGCCCAAACATATGTTGATCCGAGAGATACCGCTCTGTCGATTCCAGCTTGTAGAAGTACGCGGCCAATTCCGTTACTTTGTACGTGCTTGGCTACGGCCATCCCACGCAATTGTGTTGCCGGCGCGTCAACGTCTAGTGGCCAGGGTCGGGGCAACCACGTCGAGCACGCAATCAAGGTGTTGTTGTCTCTGATCCCGAGATTGACCGAACCTTCCGTATCATCCTCTTTGTAGCGCGGGTCTTGAGACGGTGTTCCATCTCTGAGTACTGCCATACGTAGCACGAGTACCTCATCGGTCGGCACTTCTTCAACAAAATAACTCTCAGCCATTGACGCCCACATTCGTACCGTTTTGGGCAGCAGATTGATACATGGCATCAACGACCATATGTGCTCGCAATGCAACGTTGACGTCTGGAAAAGCCTGAGTGTGTGTGGCGACTGCATGCACAAATGCGACATCGGCATTCGTTGCACCAAAGGCGAGTGGTTCAGTGCGCGCGAGTAACTCATCATTCGCGAGAGACCCGGAAGTGCCGTCGCTGTCGTGCCACTCGACTGGACCAAACCATTCGTGACCACGCATCGTGATCGTTCGATTTTCGCAAAACACTTCCACACTGCGTTGACTTGGCCGTGTCAGATTGTCATGCCATATGGATGACAAAGTACCGACTGCTCCGTTTGCAAATTGCACTGTTGCACTTACAGAATCCTCTATGCCGAGATGACCATGAAAGTTGTGTGATCGCATGCTCGTGTTGGTGATGTCGCCGATCAGGAAGTGCAACATATCTACATCATGAATGCTGTGCTCAAGCAGAGTTCCTGCGCCCGCACGGTCCACATCTTTTCGCCAGTCCGATGCGTAGTAGCTCTGAATTGGAATGAACTGATCATCTCTAAACACCACATTCATGACCCGTCCGGCTTTTGGGTCAGAGATCAGCTCACGCGCCCACAAATAACTCGGTGCATGACGCAGAACTAAACCTGTTTGGTTTATTGCTCCGCTTGCATTTACGTTTTCTACGAGTAATTTGGCTTCAGCAAGGGTCGGCGAGAGGGGCTTTTCACAAAACACTGCTTTGCCAGCAGCAATGACTTTTTCAACAAGCCTGCGATGCTCAGAAGTCCACGTACATACATATACGGCATCAGCCGTTGCAATTACTTCGTCCTCTGAGGCGCACTGCACATGACCACTTGCCTCACAAAAAGACTGCGCACGATTGGTGTCTGGATCGTATGCGCCTGCGCGGACGATATTTGCACCACCTCGCTTAAGACTCTTGGAGTGATAAGTGGCAATGAAACCGGTTCCTAAAAACCCAATGCGTACTGGATCGAAAGTCATTGCGTTTTACTGTAGTTGCACGCCCGACTGACCCAAAGTACGCACATCTACTACGCGGTCTGACAACCGTGTTGCCTCATTGTGATCATGGGTGACATGCACCACGGTGGTTCTACGAGCACGCAGTAGGGCTCCCATGTCGTCGAGTAGTCGATCATGAAGTTCAGCGTCGAGACCGGTGAGCGGTTCGTCGAGTAACAAAATAAATGGATCAGCAACGAGCGCGCGTGCGACTGCAATTCGTTTTGCTTCGCCGCCCGAAAGCTGGCCAACGTCACGACGTGCAAGATCTTCCATGCCAATGAGACTCAGCATCTCATTTACTTTCTCAATCTGCAGTGCTTTTGAAACTCGTTTAATTCGCAATGAATAAGCGATGTTGTCAAAAACAGACAGGTGTGGAAATAACTGGTTGTCTTGAAACACGAGGCCTACATCACGCTTGTGGGTCGGAATACCAGTCATCAGTTTGTTGTCAATAACTACTGTTCCTCGGCTTGGTAGTTCAAGTCCAGCAATCACCCGTAGCAGTGTTGTTTTGCCTGAACCACTTGGGCCAACGAGTGAGACAATCTCGCCGCGCGCAACGCTGAGGCATGCATTGTCCAAAATAGTTCGGCCTTCATAGTTGATGGTGATACCGGCAAGATCAAGCATCACTTCGCCTTTCTGCTGGGTCGAAACATATCAATCAAAAATATTGCAATCATGCTGATAACGACAATAATGACGCAGAGCGCATAGGCCTGAGTTCGTAACGTGTCACCGGGTCGTGAGAGGAGTCGCGAGATTGTTACTGGCAGAGTTTCACTGCCTCTGCGAGTAAGAAAGCTTGTTGCGCCGAACTCACCGATTGAAACAGCAAAGGCCAAAGCCGCTGATGCACCTAGTGCACGAGATATCAGAGGGCGATCAACAGTCAGCCAAGTTTGTAGCGGCGTTGCCCCAAGGGTGGACGCGACAGACTGCAGACTTCTTGGAATTTGCTGCACGACTGGAAGCACTATGCGAACCACAAGCGGCAAAGCAATCAAGGAGTGGGCGAGTGGAGTGATGATCCAGGCTGATCGAAAATCGTATGGCGCAGTGTCGTATGTGATCAGAAGGCCAAGTCCAATAGTCACCGCAGAGACGGTGAGTGGCAGTATCGAAATGCGCTCGAGCCACACAAATCTTGATGATCCGTACGCAACGCCTAGGGACACCATGAGTCCGAGGACCGTTGCTATCACCATGGCGCATAACGCAAACTGCGCGCTGGTGGAAATTGCTGAGAATGTTGTTGACGATGCAACGGCTCGCCATCCGCTAAGCGTAAAGCGATTGGTGCCCGGTGCTGAATGGGTAAGTGAGCGCCAGAGAAGCGCGGTTAATGGGGCGATGACAACCGCAGCAGTGGAAAGTGCGATGCCATACACCAGTGCAATTTGGCTGCGAGTACTTGGCGGTCGCATCTCTACAGATATTTGAGGGACTGCAGTTTTACGGCTGTGCAAACTTGCCCACCACCACAACATCGCTGTGAGCACAATCATCTGCAAAACCGAGAGCGCTAGCGCACCCGACATGTCGCCAATCAAAACGCTGCGTGTATAGATCTCAGTTTCGATTGTCGATCTTGCGGGACCTCCAAGTGTGCGCACAATTCCATATGAGGTGAATGCAAATAGTGCAATTACTCCGCTTGCAGTAGCAAGTGCACTGCGTAAAAGTGGCAGCGTTACCGTACGAAAGACGGTTATCGGAGACGCGCCAAGTGTTCTTGCCGCTTGCTCAATTCCTGGATGCAGTTGTTCCCAACGCGCACCAACGATGCGCACCACAACGGTGAGATTGAAATATGCGTGCGCGGCGATCAATGCGATTGCTGTGTAATGCAGTTGAGATGGCAGTACAGCCAAGAATGCAGCGCCAACCACCACTGTTGGCAATAAAAACGGCACGGTGATGAGAGCCTGCAAGGCGCGGTTGCCTGTAAACGAAAATCTAGACAACACAAATGTCGCTGGAAGCGCAACAATCAAGGTCAACACAGTGCTTGCAAGTGCTTGCCAAGCGGTGAACCACAATGCTTGTCTGATTGAGGAATTATTGATGACATCTTTGAAGCCATCGTTGAAACCCTCAATGGTTGCACCGCGCAAAATTATTGCCGTTGTAGGTATCACCAACATCAACACCAAGAACACTGTTGGTGCAATCCAAAGCCAACGAGCACTGCGCCTATAAGGCGACAGCGTGAAGTTGGATTGCACAAGCTGATTCATGGTTGTGTCAAGTAGCTATTTCAGAACGATGGCTGACCACTCGTCAATCCAGGCAGTGCGATTGGTCGCAATCACGTTTGCCTCAAGACGCAGCGGATTCTCTGGTCGCAGTGCATATTTGGTGAATGCGTCAGGCAATATTGCGCCATTGTGTGCAGGAAAAACAAACTGGGTGAGCGGCAGATCATTCTGAAATGTGAGATCAGTCAAGTAATCAATCAGCAATTTGGCTTCAGCTTCGTGCTGAGTACCGCGAAGAATGCCCGCGTACTCAATTTGTTCAAAGCAGGTGAGAGATGCAACTGCAGTTGGTGCAACATCAACGGGTGGGTCGGCAAAGATCACTTCCGCTGGTGGGCTCGATGAATAACTGACGACAATTGGCCTATCACCTTTGCCGGCTGCACCAGAAAATTCAGTGTTGTATGCCTGAGTCCATCCATCGACAACCATGACTCCGTTGTCGCGCAATGACTTCCAATACGACTGCCAACCGTCTGTACCAAATTCGGCAATTGTTGCCATCAAGAAGGCAAGACCAGGCGAAGAGCTCAACGCGCTTGGCACCACCAACAAGTTGGCGTACTGCTTGTTGGTCAGCGCATCCAACGTAAGGGGAGGAGCGATGTTGTGGCTTGTGAACCAGGCAATGTCGTAGTTGATACACACATCGCCGCTGTCCACTGGTGTCACTTCGTGTCCAGGAATATCGCGCAACAACGCTGCATCCATAGACGCAGTATTTGGTGTTTCGTATGCACTGAATACATTGGCTTCGAGCGCACGTGAGAGCAGCGTGTTGTCAACACCCCACAACACGTCACCCTCTGGGTTGCCGCTCGTGAGCACGGCTTTCGTTACCAATTGTCCGGCATCGCCACCTTGTACAACTTCCACCGCAATTCCAGTGGCAGCAGTAAAGGCGTCAAAAATGCCTGGTGAGGGTGTGAATGAGTCATGCGCAAGCAATGTCAGTGTGATCGGGCCGTCGGTTGATCTAGTCGAGCTAGTCGTTTGAGATGATGAGCAACCCGACGCCAAAATCGCGAGTGTTCCTAATGCAACTAGATATTTTTTCATCTCATGCCTCCACTGCGTTTGGTTGAATGACAAAAAGTTGTCCACGTGCAATCGAAATTGTTGCAGTTGCTGCCACAAGTTCATTACTCACGCCCCGCGAAGAGTGGGCTTCAAGTGTTCCTTCATTGAGAGCCCACTTCAGACCATCGGTAGTTACTCCAATTGCATCACCGTGTTGCGCAATGAGGCCAACAACGTCGCCGACTTTGCCATGGATAGTGCACAGACCTGGTCCGCGCAAGAGTTGTATTCGTGCGGTATCCCACAACGCCGAAACTTCACAGTCTTTCAATGCTTTGTGCTGCATGGCACTCAATACGCCAAGCTGATGATCGAGACGTCCGCCTCCGCCAGTCACGAGTACTATTTGTCGCGATCCATGCGCAACTGCTGCCAGCAGTGCAAGTTCGGTGTCGGTTGCATCTTTGTCGCGTGGCATTCGTTGTACGGTCACTCCGTTGATTTCGGCGGCGACAAGCACGGCTGGATCAACAGAATCCATATCTCCAATTACTAAGTTGACACGCAAACCCAAATCGATTGCACTGTGTAGTCCAGAATCGGCTGCAATTACATAGTCGTAATGGGGTAGATATTTGGCTACAGACTTACTGATCGGAAGCCCTCCGATCACCACCACTGCAGTTGTCTCAACCATAACTTCGCTCCCGCGCTGGCATTATCCAGCAGGTAAGCGGGTCAGTGGCGGCGGCCACCCTCTCAGCCCGCCGATCCAGCGAACTCCCCGTGCGTACAACAAGAGTGTATACCGACCGCCTCGGTGAGGCTCAAGTGTTTAGCGTCGAATGTCTGGCTCGATATAGATCCGCAATGTGGCGTCCACCACGCTTCGTGCACGAACCTCGGCGTCATCAATCGCTTGTGCAAGTTGCTCCACTGACAGATTGTCAACAAATTCAATCTTTGTTGCCAACAAAACTTCATCTGGCCCAAGGTGCATGGTTCGTAGGTGCACAATGCCGCGTACACGAGCATCGTCTTGCAGTGCTCGCTCAATAAGTTCTTGCTGCTCTGGCAGTGCGGCCTCGCCAATGAGGAGACCCTTCATCTCAATTGCGAGCACGGCAGCAATTACAATAAGCAAAACACCAATCGTCAATGAGCCTGCGGCATCCCATCTTGAATCATGTGTGAAGTGAGCAGTGATTACGCCGGCAAGTGCAACGAGTAGTCCAACCTCCGCGCCCACATCTTCGAGTAACACCACCGGTAGTTCAGGTTGTTTTGAAGTTTTAATGAATCTCCACCACGACATTGATTTTGGTTTTACATGGTTGGCTTCTTTCACTGCAGTTCTCAACGAAAAAGTTTCGAGGGCAATAGCTACGACAAGGATGCCGATTGCGATTCCAAGATTCGTGGATTCGTGTGGGTGTAGAAGTTTTTGTACGCCCTCGTAAAAAGCAAACAGACCACCCATGCTGAATAACACAAGGGCCACAACGAACGACCAGAAATAGCGCTCGCGTCCAAAACCAAATTGAAACTCGGCGTTGGGTGAGCGCTCTGAGCGCTTGCTGCCCACAAGGAGTAATGCTTGGTTGCCGGTGTCGGCAGCCGAGTGCACGGCTTCGGCCATCAAGCCAGCCGAGCCGGTGATGGCTGCACCTATGAATTTGGATACGGCAATTCCGAGGTTGGCCCCAAAGGCTGCGTAGATTGCGCGCTTGCTTCCGTCGTTCACGGCTCCACACTGCCACAGTGGGGTTTGAATAAACAACACGGCGATAGTATTAATGCCGTGAGCCCCTTTGCCAGCATGACATCAGAGACCATCGACAAATCCAACACCATCGTCACGGTGACGCCAATTGCGCGCGTCAAGTTGCTCGAGTTGCGCGATGCCGAGACAGAAGGCGATCAGCTGGGTCTGCGCCTCGAGATCCTGTCCGAGCCAGGCGAAGACTTTCGCTACGACTTGTCATTCGACTTCTTCACCAAAGCAGCTTTTTCTGACGAGGTGCGCACGATTGATGGACTCAAGGTCATCATTCCTGCAAAAGATATTGATTCGTTTCAAGACGCAGTGATTGATCATTCCGACACACAAGGTCTATTGATACGTAATCCAAACAAACCAAAGTCTGCAAAGATCGAAGGTCTCGTCAATGACGATGACGTCTCTGCTGAGATTGAAACAATTGTTGCAGCAGAAGTAAACCCGATGCTCGCATCGCACGGAGGTTTTGTTACCTTCGCCGGTCACGACAAAGAGGGCACTGCATACTTCACGATGGGCGGCGGTTGCCACGGTTGTTCAATGAGCCGCCAGACAATGCTTGAGGGCGTAGGCACAATGGTGTCCGAGAAAATTCCTGCAATTACAAAAGTGCGAGACCTGACAGATCACTCGACAGGCGCGAACCCTTTTTACTCGTAAGCAATTGCTGACAAACTTTTAGTTGTAGTCGGTAGTTTCGCGAATCTTGTCAAAGATTGGGTTGAGCGCGGCGAACACGTCGCCTGCATCAATCAATTTTTGATGATCTCCAACAAACTTGATGTGACCATTAATGAAAGCTTCTTGCGCATTAAGCACGCCGGTCGCTACTGCAACTGCGGTGTCGTAGGGCTCTGTAAAACGCACGTCTTCGGATGATGCTTCACCACCTGCAAGCACGGCCACTCCATTGCCTACTTGTAAGTGATACACAACATCGCCGTGGGGTGTGCCGGTGACAACTTGTGTCAATCCAACAGAGTGAATTGAGGCGAGTTGTTGCAACTCAGTATTTGTCGCAACGGCATTAGAAACTGCTTGTACCCAATCGGCTGACAAGTATCGAAGCTTCGACACCTGTCAGCCGATCTTTACGGTTGAGTACTTAAGCGGCAACCATGCTCACCGACTTGCGTCGCGAGAACATGATGGAGATAACGAGGATTACAAGTGCAACACCAGCAATCGAGAGGCGTACGCCGTCGTTGTCTTGGTATTTGATGATTGCTGGCAATGTCAACAACGCAACAAGGTTCATCACCTTGATGAGTGGGTTGAGTGCAGGACCAGCGGTGTCTTTGAATGGATCGCCAACGGTGTCACCGATAACTGCAGCCTTATGTGCTGCTGAACCCTTGCCACCGTGGTGACCGTCTTCGATGTACTTCTTGGCATTGTCCCATGCTCCACCTGCGTTGCTCAAGTAGTTGGCCATCAACTGACCAGTGAGAATAACACCGGCCAAGAATGCTCCGAGTGCTGCATAACCGATACCGAAACCGACGATGACCGGTGTGAGTACTGCAAGCAGTGCTGGGGTGGTGAGCTCACGCAACGACGCTGCGGTGCAGATGTCGATGACTGGGCCGTAGTCAGGTTGCTTTGTGCCGGCCATGATGCCGCCA
>Ga0209500_10001080_pt1 | contig 21422 bp, 36 predicted proteins | sample S_140212_EF_Meta_FD_187323 | JGI IMG/M metagenome (GOLD analysis project Ga0209500, IMG submission 187323) | Freshwater microbial communities from Lake Simoncouche, Canada to study carbon cycling - S_140212_EF_MetaG (SPAdes) (version 2) | ecosystem: Environmental > Aquatic > Freshwater > Lake ... | reverse complement strand
GGAGGTGTGTTAAACTGTGCTACAGGTAATAGAGCAGCAGCACTTGCAGGATATAATTCAAAAGCAACAGGAGATTATTCTACAGTTTCAGGTGGATATGGGAACACAGCTTCAGGAGCTTGTTCTATAGTAGGTGGCGGTCAATCTAATATTGTATCAGGAGGACATTCTACAATTGGTGGTGGTAGAGGTAATAATGTTGTAGGAGCTTGTGCTACAGTGGCAGGTGGTAATAATAATGTTGGTTCAGGTGCCTGCTCATCAATTGGTGGAGGTTATGCAAATATTGGAAGTGGTGTTGGTTCAACAGTGAGTGGAGGATATAATAACGCTGGAAATGGTGTTTATTCAGTAGCAGGAGGTGGATTTGTTAATAATGCATTTGGAGCACATTCATTTGCAGGAGGTGGTTCTACTAACTTTGTAGGTTCTGCTTGTTCAATTATAGTAGGTGGTTATTGCAATTGTGTAAACTGCTTCTCTCCTTGGTCAACAATTTTAGGTGGTACATACAACTGTAGTAATAGTACAACTAACTCACACATTATTGGTTCTTGTATTCCAGGTGTGGCAAACAACTACACATTTGTAAACAACTTATGTCAATGGGGTGGTGGTATTTCTGACTGTAGAAGAAAGAATACTATTCAAGATACTTGCTTTGGTCTAGATGATATTGTTAAGTTGAGGCCTGTAAGCTATTGCTGGAATGGTGATACATCATGCCATAAGAAATATGGTTTCATAGCACAGGAAGTACAACAAGTAATGTCTTGTGTAGTGGAAACAAACCCACTATCTAGAGTGGATGAGAATGGTCTTGAGGTGATAGTTGAACAAGGTGGTAGTCCAATCCTACAATTTGAGAAAGATGCCATCTATGCTTCTTATGTAAACGCTTTCAAAGAGCTTAAGGCTGAGAATGATAGTCTGAAGGATGAAATAAAAATGATCAAAAATATTTTGAAAAACAATAATTTAATTTAACTTTACAAAAACAATAAACAATGGCAAATCCATTTAACACAATTCACATCTTTGGCTTTGGTACAGTACAGGTAATCACTGATACCCAAAATGTACAGGCAAATGTTTCTGACTTCCAAGCTCTAGTAGATGCTTGCGTAAATGATGTATGGGCAAACAAACCAGAAGGTTATACAGGTCCTAAACAGTATCATGCTATCAACACATTCTATGACCTTTTCTCTGATTGGTTACCAAATCAACCAGATGCACAAAGTTTCAGAGTGCAGTATGCAGACTTAGATACTACAGCTTTTGTAGATCTTGCTGAGGCTGTTTTGGCTGGTCCTACAACCACCACCACAACAACTACCAGTGCTCCTGCTACAACTAGCACAACTACCACCACAGCAAAATAATATTAAATAATTTGGTTTTATTATAAGCAATGTATATCTTTGCTTGTAAAGCTAAATTATGTCTAAAGTAATTATTTTCCAAATCAATGGTGGTATAGGTAAGTGTATACTTGCCACATCTGTATGTGAAGCAATTCATACACAATATCCTGATAGTCAATTAATTGTAATGAGTGGATACCCAGAGGTGTTTATAAACAACCCCTTTGTGTATCGCTCATTTTCTTTTGGTATGACACAATACTTCTATGAAGATTTCATAGAGGGTAAAGAGTTTAAGGTGTTTGCACATGATCCATATGTACAGACAGAACATCTTATGCAGAATGAACATTTGAGTCATACATGGACAAGAATGTTTGGTGTTCCTACACCTGAAGATGTTACTCCTAAGCTCTATCTTACAGATAGAGAACGTAAGTTCTTTGGTCAGAAGTTTACGTCTGACAGACCTATTTTATTATTACAAACAAATGGTGGTGCTCCAGGACAAGAGTTGAAATACTCATGGGCTAGAGACATTCCTAGTTATGTAGTGGAGAATGTTATACATGAATTTAAAAATGACTATAACATTGTACACATAAGAAGAGAAGATCAGATTGGTTATGACTTCACCACTCCTGTTACAGACAACTTCAGAGCACTAGCTGTTCTTATAGAACTTAGTAGTAAGAGATTGTTGATGGATAGCTTTGGCCATCACGCAGCTGCTGCTATGAACAAACCTTCAACAGTCCTTTGGGTGTGTAACAAACCTGTAGTGTTTGGACATCATGTTCATGATAACATTGTGTGTAATCCATTCACTAAGAAGCCTGAGTTACGCAATGCATACTTGCAGAAGTTTGATATATCAGGAAACTTATTAGAGTTTCCATATAACAATGAAACAGAAATATTTAATGTAGATCAAGTCATTGCATCTTTAAAATCTTAATATGGAAAATATATTCTATCAAAGCTCTTTACCAAGAGCAGGTTCAACGTTGTTACAAAACATATTAGCACAAAATCCAGATGTATATGCTACACCAACTAGTGGTGTTCTTGAATTGGTGTTTGCTGCTAGAGGTAATTACACAGACAGTCCAGAGTTTAAAGCACAGGACCCTGAAATAATGAAAACAGCTTTCCAAGCATTTTGTAGATTTGGGATGGAGGCTTATTACAATGCTATTACTAATAAGAAATACGTTGTAGACAAATCTCGTGGATGGGGCATACACTATGACTTCCTAAACTTCATCCACCCAGAGCCAAAGATTATATGTATGGTCAGGGACCTTAGAGATATCTTTGCTTCTATGGAAAACAACTATAGAAAGAATCCTGATAAGGCTAATGCTATTCTCAATTGGGCACAGATGCAAGGAACAACAGTTCCAAAACGTATAGACATCTGGGCACAGAGTCAACCTGTTGGACTAGCTATAGAAAGATTACAAGAGATATTTAGAATGGGTACAGATAAGAACATGTTGTTCGTTAGATTTGAAGACTTGTGTTTATATCCTGATACAGAGATGACAAGGATATATCAGTACTTAGGCATTCCATATTACCAACATGATTGGGACAATATAGAACAAGTTACTAAAGAAGATGATGAAGTGTATGGAAGCTTTGGTGACCATACTATTCGTACTAGATTAGAACCTGTACCTTCTAAAGCAAAAGCTTTATTAGGTAAGGATGTTAGTAATTGGATCTTTGATAATTATCAATGGTTTTTTCAACAATTTAGATATACAAAATGATAATAGTTATTTTTGGACAGCCTGCATCAGGCAAGACAACCCTAGCTAAAAAGTTTATGGCAGAGGGATTCCACCACATTGATGGTGATGATTTAAGAGACATGTTTAATAACAAAGACTACAGCAGAGAAGGTAGGATTAAAAACTTAAACAGAGCTAGTGACATAGCAAAGTATTTAAGCTACAAAGGACACAATGTTGTTCTATCACTAGTGTATCCTTATGAAGAAGCTAGACAGTATCTAAGCAGTCTAACTAGAGATGTTAAGTGGATCTATCTTATATATGAAGAAGATAGAGGTAGAGATCAATTTAAAGTGGAAGACTTTGAAGTTCCAAATAGAGATAATATAGATTCAATTATTAATACATCTAACACTTCTATAGAGAAGAGTGTGGATCAAATCAAACGTATATGCAGAATATTTTAGCTGAAGGAAATAGAAAGACAGATGGCTACGCTATGTTCATTGGAAGATGGCAACCATGGCACGAAGGTCACAGATGGTTAATTGATCAACAGTTAAACCAGGGAAAGAAGGTCTTACTGTGTGTACGAGACGTTAAGCAAGATGAAAAGAACCCATGGTCAGCATATCAAATAATGATGAATCTATCAGAAGAACTAATAGATCTCATTGAAGAAAACAAAGTGAGACTAATAATCATTCCTGACATTGAGTCTATCAACTTTGGTAGAGGTGTAGGATATGATGTTGTTGAACATGTTCCTCCTCAAGAAATAAGTGACATCTCTGCTACAAAGATTAGAGAGCAATTAAAGGCTGAAGGGAAGCTATAACTTTACCTGCTGTGATGGTTTTATGGCATTCAAACTGTCTGTCATAACCCTTCCAGATTGGGCACCAGTTCCAGTCTCCTCTATCAAACTTGAAGTTTTTATTGTTCCAACAGCCATGGCATACAGTCTCATCTGTAATTCTAATACAGTTAGATTGAAACTCATGGTCTGCTTTGGTGAAGTTAGATATCATCACCACTCGCTTACCCATCATCCAAGCTAACCAGCTTAATCCACTAGATAGTCCTATAAAGAACTTACTGTTCCAAATCATATTGATGGTGTTATCCATTGATGTATCTTCTATCTGTACACATCTGTCAAATGGATTTCTTTCTTTAGATACGTTATATACTTTGTATCCTTTATCCACTAGATAGTTAATTAACTCCTGCCACTCTTCTCTAGTCCAAAACTTACATCCTGTTGTACTGTTTGTAGCAATAGTTACATACTTACTCTTGTCTTCAAACTCCACAGGTGTATAAGCAAACCTAGGTCTTATTTCTCTATATGGTAGTCCAAGTATATTAGCAGCTGCTTTCTGTAGAGGTATGGTGTTACACAACTCAGGCTCTTGATCTTTATTATATCTCCAACCTATTATGTATTCTCCATAAGCATTGACAGGTGTTCCAGGTGCAACAAACTCAAGCTCTGGATATGCTTTCTCAAACAAGAAGTTTTTATATGTGCTAACAACAACATGACAGTTGTGCTTCTTCTTAAACTCTAAACAGTATGGTATCCATGCAATTGTATCTCCAAGACTCTCACTATCAAAGTAGATGAATACAGTCTTATCTGTATAGTCTAATGTGTAGTCATGTATAAGAACATCATCCTGCCATATCTTACTTCTCCATTTAGTGTAATAGCTTCTATCTAACTTTACCCACTGGTTGGTTTTGATCACACTACTGTAGTGACACGCTCCCTGCTCATCATAGAATTCCACCTTGAAATTACTATCACTCACACCTGTTATCTCAAGAAATGGATTAACAACATAGTGTTGTGTGATGGTTACATCTTGTGGCTGTAGAGAAATAGAGTCTACGTGGTTGTAGAAGTCTATGTTGTCTTGTCTGAATGTATTCTCTGTAGGTACTTCATAGTTAGTTTGTATAGTGTTTAAGTCTGTATCTATTGGTTGTAAATACTTAGTAAACATGTCTTCATATTGAGGAAGGTTTCTAGCTATGATAGGAAGACCATAGCTGATTGCTTCTCTAAGTACAAGAGGATTACATTCCCATGTGCTGTTAAACATGAATATATCTGCAGCTCTCATAAACTTCCATGTATCATTTCTTTCTCCCCATATCTTTACATTAGGTGGTAAGTCTTTCATTAATGGTTCCCAGTAGTCTTTGAAGTTACCAGCTTGATTACCTACAAAATGGAAATCCATATGAGGGTACTTCTTAGCTATCTCTATTCCCTCTGCTTGATTCTTGCCTGGGGTCCATAGTCCTATGTTTACAACACTGGTCTTGAATGGAGCAAACTCTAGTATATTCTTAGCTATTATTTTACCTACAGCATCTGGCCTTTTATCCTCTATAGGAAACTCAATCACCTTTGTATAACCTTGTAGATTGGTAAATTTGTTGAGGTGATATGGTGTACAGAATGCATATGCTTCTGACTGAAAGATCTTTTCTTCAGGCTTAAATGCTACATCATGGAATGTCTCTACAATCTTGTATGATCTGTTTGTATCATACAACTTAGTAATCATCTCTCTGTCATATCTCTCAGCAGGCTCATCTAGATGAATGATGTCTGGCTTCCAGCTATCAATAATATCAAACAGTTCCATCTTGTTCTCATACAGTGTAGTGAAGTTAGATCCTACAATCTCTTTGATTGCATTACGCTGTACAACAAAGTCTAAGCTATGGCATTGATACTCAACTACATATATCTCTACATGGTCTTTTATCTCCTGTATTCTCTTTAATAGGAATGCAGGCATACCACCTGTAGATAAGTGAGGAGCTAGGAACAACACTCTCTTATTGCCTTTCAATTTATTAATCATCTTGTACATTACAGTTGGTCTTTTCTCTCCATGGTAGAAGAACAACTCATGCTTACTATCAGGTAGTTTAAACCATTCCCAATGTTCTTTACCAAACTCATATTTATCTATATTCTCTAGTACATCTAAGCTAGCATTGGTATAGATGAGTGGTAATGACTGATCTATTTCATACTTCCAGCGTACAGCATTGGCTACAGTTTCTTCATGGAAGGGTGCGTATTTCTTGAAGTCTTTTAGTATTGTAGGATGGGTACACATATTAGCCCACTCCTTTAAGAACTTCAGACAACTTACACTAGCTAGGAAGTATCCTGTTTGTATATATCTGCCTCTCTTTATAGCTAGAAGTTCACAAATAGGTTTTTCAAGGTCTCCTTTTCCATTTAGGAACATCTGGTCATAGATACTAGATGTAAATAGAGGATATTCAGAGACAGGATAGTTAAACACTCTGTCTACAAAAGGTGTAGCAACACTATCGCTGTCTACATACATTACAGTGTCAGTATATTTAAGACAGTCTATAACAATCAGTGGACGCTGTATGAGGATGTTATATATCCTATCATCTGTCCTGTTGATATAAAACTGGTCTTTGGTATTGTATTCTATTGGATCTATATCACAGTTCCATCTAATGGTTGTAGCTCTGGGTACCTTTTTGTCAGAGTTGAGCATGTAAACAAACACTGGATGCTGACTAAATGTTGTAAGAGAATGCACACAGGCTGTCACAATATCATAATAGGCTTCTGTGGCATAGAGTACAAATGCTTTGTCTACCACCTTCTTACTTACATAATACCCATAATGTTCATTTGCATAGAGCAAATCTAGTGTAGGGTAACGTTCTGCCATCATTTCCTTTGTAAGATCTGCTTGTAGGTGGGTTTCATATGTATTACCATACTGCTCACCATCTTGCTCCATCATATAGGGAATAGCAACCAAACATTGCTTCCTAGCCATGGCAATATCATTAATAAGTTTCTGTCCTTCTTCAGCTGTCAAATGTTCTAACACATCACCTAGGATGATAAAATCATACTCAGACCAATCAAACTCACGTATATCAGCAATATGTACATTACCATAATACTCCCACAGCTTATACTCACTGATGTAAGGGTCCCACACCTCAACAGCATCTATGTTGTACCCAAGTTCATACAGAAGCTTACCATAGGTGCCCTGTCCAGGACCTACGTCTAACACCTTTGTGTTAGCAGGAACATTCTCTCTAAACCATTCTCTAACTTCTTCCTTAAAATATGTATAACTGTTAGGCATATTAATTGTATTTACAACAAAATTAGTATATTTGCGTGGAATATCAAACATTTTTAGTATGCAAATAGAAGTTTCTATAGGAGAAGTGGTAGATAAATGGACCATATTGTCCATCAAAGCTTTGAACATAAAGGATAAAGACAAATTAGTTAATGTTTTCAAGGAGAGAAACTACCTAAACACAGTGATAAATCCTGAGATATTACATGATCCTATGACTGATGAGCTTCTCAAGGTGAACAAAAACCTGTGGGATGTAGAAGACAGGTTAAGAAACTGTGAGAGAGACAGGTTGTTTGATGAACACTTCATCCAGCTAGCCAGAAGTGTTTATAGATTGAATGACAAGCGAGCACATATTAAAAAAGAAATTAATATAAAGTATGGATCTGACTTTATAGAGGAGAAATCCTATCAGCCCTACTAAAAAAAAAAGATTTGGTTATTTCATTTCTTTTACATATCTTTGCCTTTGATTATGCCCTTACTAAAGAGACATATTGCCAAAACTATAAGTTACAGGATTATTAGCACCATAATAGGCTTCTTGCTTATGTGGTGGATTAGCAAATCCATTAAGATAGGAGCTGCCTTTGGGGTGGCTGAACTTATATACAAACCTATTCAATACTTTATCCATGAACGTATTTGGTACAAATGGATTAAGTATGGTCTGAAGAAATAACCCCCATTTTTAAACTATATAGCATACTCTCCCTGTTAGGGAAGGGCATGCTATTGTCATTTTTGAAACAAGATGAAAGAACAAGTTGGAACCTTCAAAGTTTGGATTTTCCCTGGCTTAGTATCAATACTAGCAATGATGATTTGGAACGATGTTACTGAAATCAAATCAGATGTCAAAGCCCTAATGGCTCAGTCTAATGTAGACAAAACACGTATAGATAATCTAGAAAGAATTATCTATAAGAAAACAGCTTCTATTCCTTTTGATCTTCCTAATAGAGAATTAGAATTAGAAAGCTATGCCATCCTACCTAATAATAGAAAAACAATTAAAAACGAAAAACATGAAGAAATTCTTTTCTGATCTATTTGATGACAGTAACTCAATTAATGAAAAAGCTGTAATTGGATTTGCATCTTTTGTTATGATGGTTATATTTGCCATAGCAGATATTGTTACAGGAACACTTCATAAAGAATTGATTGTCAATGAGTTTATATATGATTCTTTCAAGGTGTTAACAATAGCTTGTTTTGGAATTGCTTCTGTAGACAAGTTCATAAATAAGAAAAACCAAACTGAAGATAATGAATAAACTACTTAGTGTTATAATTGTTGTTTTACTAGCATTTATGTTTTTTCAAAATGATGGATGTACTTACATAGACAAAAAGTCTGAAATAGTAACTGTACACGATACAGCTTGGACAGTTCATGACTCATTGATTATCAAGAAGTTAAAGATCAAAGAGACAATACATGATACTGTTTCAACTCCTCCAGAATACATAGCTGATACATCCTATCCTAAGCTCAAAGCACAATATGATTCCTTGGTGATTGCTTACTTGGCAAAGAACATCTACACTGATACATTAAAGCTAGACACATTGGGATATGTAGCTATAGCTGATACAGTACACAAAAACAACTTACAGAATAGATCTTATAATTATAACTATAAGATACCTACTATCCATACAACTACTACTATTACTAAGCAGGCTCCTTCTAAGGGAGCTTTATTTATGGGTGGGGGTGTCACTGGTAATAAACAAATAGAACTTCAAACTATACAGGGGGGAGTACTTTACAAGAGTAAGAAAGATAAGATATTTGGTTTACATATTGGATTAAACAACAATAGTCAAGTTATATATGGTGTAAGTAGCTATTGGAAAATTAAATAACTATGAACATAGAAAAGTTAAAAGGACATATTCCTGACACAGTGATTGCACAAATCCCTGGTGTAGTAGAGAAGTTTGAGATTAATACTCCTTTACGTTTAGCTCATTTCCTAGCACAAACAGGACATGAATCAGGTGGATTCAAAGCTGTTTCAGAGAATCTAAACTATGGGGCTAAAGGCTTAACAGGGATCTTTAAAAAGTACTTCACAAGACCTGATAAAACTATTGATGAACCTAAGGCTGCAGCTTATGCTAAGAAGCCTGAGAAGATTGCAAATCTTGTATATGGTGGTAGAATGGGCAACGGACCTGAAGCATCAGGTGATGGTTATAAGTTCAGAGGTCGTGGTTACCTGCAAATTACAGGTAAATCCAATTATTCTGAATTAACTAAAGATACAGGTATAGATTTTTTAGAAAATCCAGATTTAATTGCAACTACCTATCCACTAATGACAGCAGGTTGGTTTTTTAAAAAGAATAACTTATTTATTTTATGTGATAAAGGAGCTACTAGAGAAGTAGTTGAATCAGTTACAAAAAGAGTAAATGGTGGATTAATAGGAATTGAGGATAGATGGAAACATTTTCAAGAATTTAATAAATTACTAGTTGGATAATGAATAACTGGTACGTTTATAGACATATTAGACTTGACAAAAGTGAACCATTCTATATTGGAATAGGTAATAAAAAGGATTATGCTAGAGCGTATGAATCAAATGCTTCTAAAAGAAACTCCATCTGGATTAATATATATAATAAAACTAATATTGATATAGAAATATTAGTAGAAGGTCTTACTAAAGAAGAAGCGTCCATTAAAGAACAAGAATTTATAAGTTTGTATGGTAGAAAAGATTTAGGTACAGGGACTTTATGTAATCTAACTGACGGTGGAGATGGTATTTGGAACTGTATTAGATCTAAAGAAACAAAAGAAAAACTTAGACAACAGAAACTAGGACCTAATAATCATAGATATGGTACTATACAGTCAGAAGAAACAAAGATTAAACGTGGGATTTATATAAAAGGTAGAGTGTCCTCTGAAGAAAAGAAACACAAACAGTCTTTGAGTTCTGTAGATTCTGGACAAGCTATATCCACAGAAGTATTTAACATAGATGGCAAAAGCTTTGGAGTGTACCATAGTATGTCGGAAGCCTGTAGATCAGTAGGTTTAGACCCCATTAAATATTCAGGTAAAGCTTCTATGGTAGCTAGAGGAATTAGAAATCAATGTAAAGGATACATTTTTAAATATATAAAATAAGTATATAATGACACAAGAAGAAAGAAATGAGAAGATATCTGAGCAACTGGCAGCTGATAAAAGTAAGTCAGGGTTGGTAGAGAAGCTAGTCTTTACACTTTTGCCTATATGTGTATCAGCTATTGGTTGGTTACTAACCCAAGTGAGTACATTAAACAACCAGATAACTGTTTTAAATAATAAGATAGCAGTTGTAGTAAATGCTGAGAATAAAGCTATTCCCCCACAGGGAACTACTATTGAGATGGAGGCCATCAGAGCAGCAGCTTCACAAGCAAGAGCTGATATGAAGATGGAGATAATTGAAAAAATGACTAGTATAAAAGAATCTGCAGCAACTGAAAGAGCAGAGATCAAACAGCGTTTAGCTGTATTAGAATACAAAAACAAATTAAGATAATGGCAGCGAAAAAAGACTTAAATGTATCAGCAAACCCTTTACCTATATCGTTTAAGGAGTTTGCTAAGAACCCAATAGTGGGCACCCTTTTCCTAGTACTTATTGCTATTTCATATCTATACGTAGATGTTCGTACAACATTTAAAGAGCAGGCAACTTCTCAGAATGTACGTATTGAAAAGGTGGAAGGTAGATTAGATAAGGTACAGGAAGCATTAAGAGTTAGTGACAGTACTAAAGCTGTGACTACCACTCAGTTACAAACATTACAACAATTAGGGGCCATAAAAAAGTTACACTAATGAGAACGTTAACATTTTTAATATTAATAAGTCTATATGGATGTCAATATACCACAGCTCAGCACATTGATGAAACAGTTAAAGAAGATAAAGAGTTTGAATCTCTACTTAGCAAAGTTTCAGAAAATAATAAAAATAGTGCAGCTGTACAAGAAGGTGCTACCAAAGCACAAACAAAAATAGTAAACCAAGCAGTTAGCCAAATTGTATCGTTAAAAGCAGAGGTTAGCTCATTAAAATCTGAATTAAGTAATGCTAAAAGTAAACTTGACAGCAATCTTGCTGACACTGGTGTCAAATTTAACCTATTGCCAGTATCCAATCGTTAAGAAGATAGGAAATGATTCTGTAGTGATAATGACCTTAAAACAGGCAACCACTATAAATGATAAGTTTCAATCTAATCAAAATACAATTGATTCGTTGAATACATATGTTTATATAAAAGATAGCATTATAAATAAGAAAAAAACAACATATGATAGCTTGTATACAGTTACAAATCAGTATAGAGTGAGATATGATGAAAGGTTAAATATGCGTATTCCTGTTGCTAAAGATAATAGTGGATGGGAGTTTGCTCAAAAACTGGTATTAGTTGGTGTTATAGTATTACAATTCTTCACTATAAAAAGATAAAACAATCAACATGGCAAAAGCAAAAGGAGGAGTGGCCTCTACAAAACTTACATTTGGAAAACGCAAAGGTGGTAAAGCTGCTAAATCAAAAGGTCCAAAAGACAAACCAGTAAAGAAATATAAAGGTCAAGGTAAGTAGTATTACTACCAATATGTAGATATTTCTAAACCTCTAACTAAAAAAGTTAAAACACTTATAACTAAATTTGTTATTGTAAATTATTGATACTCATTGTTAATAGTAAAAAGTAACATATCTTTGAAATTAATTTCATTTAATCATGGCAATACCTTCTAGACAGATTGGCTGGGGCACAGAGGAAAACCTCTTGTGGCAGATATCCAAGCAATTGGAATATCTTACTAAGGTGACTTATAATGCACAAAATATAATAACTGCATCATTTGATCCATTATTTACAGATGGTTCTGGAACATTAGCTGGTACAACTGCTACAGGATCATATACTCTTTTACAAGGAAATCTTTGTTATTTTAGAGTATATGTAGACTTTGCTGGTTGTACTAACTTTGGCACCTTACAATACCAAATTACATTACCATTTGCTTCTGTTGAAACAATGAGACAAGCTGGTGGTACATTACATCAAACAACAGGGTCTTCTTTATACCACATTGCTGGTGTTACAGATGTAGTAGTTAGTCCAACAATACATAAATTATACTATTCAGGAAGTACAACAGATTTAAACTGGAAATTCAATACACCAGTGGGTGGCACAACTGTAACTAGCCATTTTGATTTATCAGGAATTTACCAAATAGCTTAATAACATGGCAATACCATCAAGACAAATAGGCTGGAGTACAAAGAGTAATTTGCTTTGGCAGATATCTAATCAATTAGAAAGGCTTACAGGAGTGATGGGTAGGAATATTCCTGCTACCACAACAACAACAACTACAATAGCTCCATTTATTAATAGTATTGTTATTTCTAATGGTTCATACACTGCTGCTAATGGAACTTATACAAGAAGTACCTCTTCAGAAGCTTTTACAAAGACAGGTGGAAATGGTTCTATATTCTTTAGTGGAGATGCTTGGTATATTTTTAATACTGGAGTTGGAAACGTTGCAAAAAATACCTCTGAGTTAGGGACTGGAACTTGGGTAGCTTGGGCTCCTGGAAATTCATCAGGAATCACTGCAGTATATAGTTATTAATACTGTTTAATAAAAAAACCAACAAACTACATATATGAAGGATCTTAAATTTATCTGTGCCCAGCCAGATGATATCTACTACACATGGCAGGTACATCTATGGTTGGAAAGCTTGAAGAAGCTTGGGCACTCAGACAAGGCAATTGTTTTAGTGTACACACCTAGTTTTAGAGAATACAATGGTAAATGGGAGAAGATAATGGAGTTGTATCCTGAAGCACAATTTGCTTTCTACAAGGATACAGGAGACGTTAGTCAGTATTTAGGAGTTTATATTCCTATTCTACGTCCCTATTGCTTAATGAGGTATTTTCAGGACAACCCTGATATGATTACCAAAGCAGTGTTTTACTGTGATTGTGATGTCATATTTACAGATAAATTTAACATTGATGAGTTTAAAGATGATAATATAAACTATCTATCTGATACAAACAGTTATATCAATGCTTCATACTTTGATAGTAAAGTGAGAGATGTGCTTCCAGAGAAGCTTGAAGAATACAAAACTAGAGATGTTCTAGCTGAACTTACAAGCTTGGTGGGCATCAATAGAGAAATAGCTGAAGCTAACAATGAACATTCAGGAGGAGCTCAATACTTCCTTAAGAACATAGATTCTGACTTCTGGAAGAAGGTGATGAATGATTCTGTACTTATTCGTACATATCTTCAGAACATAAACAAACAGTTCTTTAAAGATGAGAACAAAGGGTTTCAAAGCTGGTGTGCAGATATGTGGGCTGTGCTATGGAACATTTGGCTTAGAGAACAAGAGACTAAGAACATTCCTGAATTAGAATTCTGTTGGTCTTCAGATCCAATTGAGAAACTGGATAGAACAACACTTCTACACAATGCAGGAATTACAGGACAAAACAGTATGGGATATCCTGCCTTCTATAAAGGAGCATATCACGCTGGTAAAGATCCTTTTAAAGATACACACTTAGACGTAGTGTTAAATGATGAAGGTTCTAAAAAACACGCTAATCATTATTACGTACAACAATTATTAGAATTGAAACAAAAATACAATTTACAGTATTAGTATGGTAAAGTATAATGGCATTGTATATAAAGATTTACCAGATAACCATTACTATGTATATGTAATTTATTCAGTATTATCAGAAGATAACTCAATATATATTGGATTTACAGGAGATCCAATAGGTAGATGGAAACAACATGCTAATAATAGAAAGTATAATTCTAAAAATAGTAATCCTGAACTATATAGCTGGATGGATAATATTATAGAAAACAAAAAAGAAGATGTAATATTTTCTATAATAGAAAGAGACTTAACAAAAGAAGAAGCCTGTAAAAAAGAAATTGAGTATATAGAAAAATATAAACAATTGGGTTTCAATATATTAAATAAAACAGATGGAGGAATAGGTCAACGAGGAATTACACATACTATAGAAGCAAGACAAAAAATGTCAGATGCTCGTAGAAAGATGACAATTCATCCAAAGTCTAAAACTGTATATGTAAAAGACCTACAAACTGGAGAACTATTAGAATTTGTATCAGCATTACAATGTTCAAAAGAGCTGACAGTTAGTTATAGTACAGTAACAAACAGATGTAATCAAAATAATTTAAGTGTATATAAAGAAAGATATACATTTTCATATAAAAAATAATAACCTTAACTATTAACCATAAAATTTAAACAATGGGAAGTAACAATCGTGATCTTAAAGCTTATGTCCGCTACGATGGTAGTGGCAGAGTAGTTGCAGGGAGCTTAATCCTTAGACGAACAAAACCAAAAGTGGGTAACTGGCAGCAAGTACAAGGGTACGAGTGTAACAGTGGTGGTACCTCTTATCAAATTATAGCAACTGCTGAAGGTGCTGTATCAACAGTTATCACTTACAGATCTGGTGTTGACAACAGCACACAAACTGTAAACTTAGTTGGTAGCAATTTATTAGTAGCCACTATATGTGCTGTAACTGGTTCTATATCTGCAGCAGATGCAGCAGGAACTACAACAGTTATTACAGCAGGAGCTGGTTGTACATGTTCTAGTTTTGATCCTGAAGTAAGTTTTAGTAATACAACTACTACTACCACTACTACAGCAACACCTACAACAACAACTACTACAACCACTGCAACACCTACTACTACAACTACAACTACTGCTCCTAGATAATAAAATCAACATAAATGGCAAAATCATTATTCCCTGATGAGATGATGAAATCAGGAGAATTAAACTTGGAAACAATAGCTGGGAAGCTTACATATTTCCATGAGCAATTACATCTATTACATTGGCAGACAAAGAGTTATGCTGAGCATCAAGCTCTAGGAGGGTTGTATGATTATGTACATGATTTCAAAGATGGTGTAATCGAGAAGCTCATGGGTTATACAGGCAAACGTCCTGCACCTTATAAGATAGAAGCGTTAGGTGCTACAGACGCTACAGTAGTTGTCACAGCACTAATGGACTTTGCTAGTAACTTGAAAAAATATGGTGAAGTAAATAGCTATCATGATATTGCTAACTTAGCAGATGCATTGAGTGGCGAAGCAGCAAAAACTAAATATTTATTAACCTTGTCTTAATGCAGATTAACAAGAAATTCTTTCCTGAGGTGATGCAAGATAACGAACTTGCTTATTTTGCTCACCTTGAAGGAATTATTGCATCAGTGGATGAGCTTTCTACACTAGAAATAGTTAAAAATCCTCATTCTTATCATTTTAGATTGGCTGCATCTGTGCCCAAGTATAATAATATGCTGTTAGAAGAACTATTAAAATTCCACAATCTATTTCATATCAAACTGGACCTGAGCAAGAGCATCAAAAGCTCTGCTACCATCACGTTTGAAATAAATTTGGATAGTAATTAAATTATACATATCTTTGTAGTTAAACAAAAATTATAACTATGTCAGAAGAAATCAACCAAGTAGAAGTGGCTAATGAAGCCCCAAGTTATGACCCTAGTAAGAAATATACATGGTCAACAGAACATAACTTTACCATCTCTGGAGGAGAGTTTGGTGTTATATTAAACGCTTTACGTGCTATTACAAATACACCAGAAGCACATGCCATCTTCTTAGCAGATAGAGCAACAGGTGCTATTGAATCTGTTCTAGCTAGAGGTGTAGAAGCAGGTATTGTTAAAGAAGTGGAAGAAGCTCCTAAAGGTACATTATAATGGCAAAAGAAATGATTAAACGTAAGGATGGTTCTGTTTCACAACGTGGGTTGTGGGACAACATTCGTGCTGCTAAAGGATCTGGAAAGAAACCAACATCTGCTATGCTAAAGCAAGAAAAGAAAATAAAAGCTAAAACTAAAAAATAATGGCAAAGATGAAAAAAGCTGGCATGGGTAGCATGTCAGGATTGAAAGCTTCTGATAAGCGTGTAGGTCCTATTGATCCTCAAGGTGCTTGGACTAAGGTTCAAGAAAACACTTTAGCAGATGCTAGAATGACTCCTAAATTAAAGAAAGATAAAGAACTTGGTGCCACTAGTATGAAAGATGGTGGTAAAATGGGACGTTCTGAGAAGTCTTATGGTCTTGATAAAAAGACACCTGCTCATAAAGAAATCAACCCTGCAGGTTTTAGAAAGGCTGCTTTAAAGCGTGAGTCTGAATTAATAGAAAAACGCAGTGGTGAGATGGCTCCTAAGTTAAAATCTTCTAAAAAGAAATAACATGGCAACTATTAAGAAAGCACAAACTGGTGCTGGAGTTCCTAAAGGAATGGTTCGTGGTGAAATGACAGGCAAGCTTATTAAGAAGTCTGTTCAAGACAAACGAGATATTGACATGGCTGATGCTTTAGATAAGCAAGCTGGTAAGGGCAAGTATGCTCCTAAACCTAAAGGTCTAAACTTTGATAAAAAAAGTTTTGATAAACTACCTGCGTTAAAGACTAAAGCTAAAGATGGTAAATGGATTCAAAAGGCTGTTAATCCAGCCCATAAAGGATATTGTACACCAATGACCAAAGCTACATGTACTCCTAAGCGTAAAGCTTTAGCTAAGACATTTAAAGCAATGGGCAGAGCTAGAAAAGGTAAATAATATGGCAACAACAAACACAAGAATCCCTTTAAAGCCTTATGCAAGGTTTAACAGAAATGGAGACATAGTTCCAGGGAGCCTTAATTTATATAGAGGTGCTCCTACTGTTGGTATCTGGAAAGAGATGCAACCTGTAGAGTATTTTAATAAAGTGAATAAAAATTATAGTGGGGTGGTTAATGCCACATATCCAAACGCTTTATTAGCTAATAGTGTTGCTTATGGCTTAGTAAGTTTTCTTGATAGTTTAGGTGCTGATGCATATAATACTGTTTTGAATTCTACAGTTTGTTCAGATGATGTTAATGCTTCTGAGTTTGCTAATATATTTAATATAGGTCAAAATCCCCCAGCATTAAACAACTATCTTGGACCATTCATGGGTGGTGGGCTTGCTGGATATCCTCATACAGGTATATTAGGAGCACAAGCTTGGCAAAGTCACACCACATCAGATGATAATACAAATGGACCATTATTGTTAATTAACATGCCTCATATAGGAATTACACAACAAGCTGATCTTGTTGTAGCTAATGATAATGTAGGTAGAATGTTAAGAAGAGGTAAGAGTTCTGCTACAAGTGATAATACATGTGGAGCTGTTGCTACAGCTATTGCTGATGCAATTACATTAAATGGTGTTGCACCAGTGGCTACAAATGCTCCTTTTATAAACAATTATCAAAGATATCAACTTGCATTGATTGTTTATGCTTCTTATGCTTATTACAATTCTCACACATATTCAGAGAATATGATTCAAGCTACAGAACTTATAAGAGTTGCAAGTTATAACATCTTACATAATACAATCATTCCTGCATTAGGATCTGTAAACAATTTATATTTGTTTAGTGGTACATTCATTAATGCTGATGATGGTTATTCTGCATTTATTAATTTTAATTCATTGGAAGTAAGAACTGGTTCAACTTGGACATCTCTTACAACAAACTTTTCAAATTTTATAAATGGCTAGAATACCTAAAACAAAGGTGTACAACCCACAGAAAGCAGAAGCTTATGTAGGTAAAGGAGTTCTCAGAAATGGAGACACTATTACAGCTATAAAAGGTGCTATAACACCTGTTCCTAATGGTCATCTAATTAAAAAAGATGGTACATCATTAAAGAAAGGTGGTAAGATTGTTAAAGCTGGTGGTCAAACACATAAAGTATTTAAGAAAAAAGTTGATAGAGGTATAGGTGATAAAGGAGATATAGTTGTAGATCATACAGGTGGTCCTTCTGCTGGTAAATGGGATAAAATAAATCTTACAAAGAAGTCTAAAGCTAAAACTGTTAAACAGGGTGTTGCTTCTGTAAAGAAGTGGCATAAGGAAAATCCTACAATGAAGAATGGTGGATCTACACCAGCTTGGACTCGCAAAGAAGGTAAGAATCCTACAGGTGGTCTCAATGCAAAAGGTAGAGCCTCTTACAACAGAGCTAATCCAGGTTCTAATCTTAAAGCTCCACAGCCAGAAGGTGGTGCTAGAAAAAGATCATTCTGTGCTAGGATGTCAGGAGTTAAAGGACCTGCAAAAAAACCTAATGGTGAACCAACAAGGAAAACATTAGCTTTAAGAAAATGGAAATGTTAAATTTAAAATAAAAAAAAAAATAACTAAGATGGCAAAGATTAAAAAATACCAAGGTGGTGGACCAATAGATCCTAAAGTGGCTGCGTTCTTAAAGAAAAGAGCTAATTCAGACACTACTAAAATGTATAACAGAGGTGAAATGTTAGAAACCATTAATGCAATAACTGCAGGTAAGATTAAACCTCGTGTAGATAAACCTATGGCTTCTGGTGAAGGTACTAAGAAGTATGCTACAGTTAATAAAGGTGATACCACTTATATGAGCAAAGGAGATTTTGAAAAGAAATATGCACAAAAGAAAGCTGGTGGTAAAATTAAAAAGGCTAAATCTGGTGGTTCTTTCCCTGACTTAAACAAAGATGGTAAGATTACACAAGCTGACATCCTTAAAGGACGTGGTGTTATTGCTAAGAAAGGTGCAAAGGTTAAAGCTAAAGCTAAACCATGCATGAACTGTGGTGGTAAAATGAAGTCTAGTGGTAAGGCTAAAAAGAAATAATTATGGCAAAAGCTATGACGTCAGGTAAAGCTAAGAAATCAGGTGCACCTCGTAGTGCTCCAAAGGTAGCTCCTCCTAAACCAATCAATGGTAATTATATGAAAGAAGCTGATACAGCTCCTAGATTAAAAAGTAAGATGTGGCCTCTTAAACAAAAGAGGTTATCAAAATAACTGTCTTCTCCTGCATCCCTCGCTCTGCACGCTCAGGTTGTGGTAACTCAGTCTAGAATGAGCCCCTTAAAGAAGAATTTTCCCCCCTATAGTCTCAGTATTATAGGTCTAAAAAAGCCTCCCTTAAAAAAGGAGGCTTTTTTTATGATACTAATGAATTGTATACAGATAGTATCTTGTTTATGTAATGTTTATTCTTTGCTTTTTTATAACAGTTCTCAGCAAATACACCATCAGCATCTCTCCTTGATAGAACAAATCTTTCTTGATTCACTATAGATGTATGTACAATGAAGTTATGGCTATCTACATAGCTTAACTTAATTATGTTTCCATACAATCTATGTACACCACTGTTCCACAGTTGATCAAATGATATAAAATCATTGTTTAAGTCTTTGATATTGTCCCACAACTCTGGATGCATAGTTGTATCATCATCGTTGAAATATATCCAACCCTCTGTTACTAGATTAATTGCTAGGTTTCTTTGTGCATTTCCACATACGCTTTTTACATCCTTTATACAATAAGCTTCACATTCAGGAATATCAGTTGGAATAGTCTCTGAATCAAACACAACAATCCATCTGTAATTTTCTTTAGGTATGTTAATGCTTTCTGCAATTCTATGTAAAAAATGAGGTCTACTACAAGGAGTGATAATATTTAAGAACATGGTTTGTCATTTCTATGTAAAACTAAAAGCTTATCATTGTCCCACCCTGGAGAAAACTTTAACTCATGATTAGCCATAATAAATGTAGCAGATGAGAAGTATTCTTTAATGTGATCCATGGCTTCCATGTATCTGTTTTCATCTTCTCTAAGGAAGATATCTTCGATGATGATTATACCTCCTGGCTTAACACATTTGTATGCTATGTTTAAAAATCTAATCTGATCTTCAAACACGTGTGTAGAATCTTCTATGATTATGTCAAAGAAGTTATTTTTGTTGAACACATTGTTAAGAGATTGTTCACTGGTAACATCTACATGAGTGTATGTAGCATTGTTAAGATTATCACGTATTCCTTTTTGCAACTTATCATCATGATATTCATAACCAAACAATGTTGCATTAGGGAAGTATTCTCTCCAACATAACATAGAATGATTATCTAATATACCCACCTCACCTATTGTAATCTCTTTGTAACGAAGATTTGAAAACAATAAGTTATATATGGAAGTGTAAGCATGTCTATGTAAATGAGGATGATTATGATAAGGACACTTGTCTGTAGGATACTTAACAGCAAGTTTACATAAGTCTGTATTAGAATGTGTAGAATCAATACTTAGTCTATTTATTTGCATTGATAAAATCTTTTAACATTTGTGAATAGTCTTTACTCCAATGAGGAACTAGTTTAACTTCTCCTGTAGGAACTTTTCCTTTGATTCTTTCTGATTCAATGTGAGCACTGTGTCTTTGTATAGCGTTAAGCTTTCCAGGATGGTCTGTACCCTCACCACTCATGTGATAACCCCTACCACCCCACATATAGAACCAACTTGCTTCTTCCTTAGGAGGTTTAGCAAATAGTCTTCCTCCATATGCGTTTATTGCTTCAATGAATGTCATGTCATATCCAGCATTTTCAAGAGGATGTCCTCCTATAGCTTTCCAAGCTGACTTTCTAAAAACAATACCAGAGTTACCTATCCAACCAACTTGTTCAATTCCTGTAATATGACACAACACTCCTGTTTCCCAGTGAATGATGTTCACCTTATCAGTCATGTATTTAGCTACATTCTTTAAATGGTGTGGCAGGGCTACATCATCATCATCCCATTGACATATAATGTCTCCTTGGCATAGTTCTGTAGCATAGTTTTCCTTCTCACCTATAGTCTCAAAGGTCTTAACTAGGTTAACTATCTTAACTTGTGGGTGATCGTAAACAAGGGTTTGTAAGGAATAGTCATTAACTATTATAAGCTCACACTTATCAGCAGGGTAGTCCTGCTTGAGGAAAGATTCAATACTCTCCTCAAGCGTAGCTACCCTTCCATAAGTTATACATTTACATGATATAAATGGAAGTGAGTTCATATTACCAAATCATTATAACATCAAATGGACT
>Ga0209500_10001079_pt1 | contig 21436 bp, 16 predicted proteins | sample S_140212_EF_Meta_FD_187323 | JGI IMG/M metagenome (GOLD analysis project Ga0209500, IMG submission 187323) | Freshwater microbial communities from Lake Simoncouche, Canada to study carbon cycling - S_140212_EF_MetaG (SPAdes) (version 2) | ecosystem: Environmental > Aquatic > Freshwater > Lake ... | reverse complement strand
TCTCCGAGAAGGGCTGGACCTCCTGCGCGTAGCTGACGGGTCCGAAACGTCGCACCACGGGAGCGTGCCCTTCGCGCCATTCGACACACGTGCCGGGCAGCACCTTGCGGATACCTTTGACGGGCGTACCCTCGCCGGGGGCATAAAGGAGCGTGAGGTAAGAGGCGATCGCGGCCGGGTCGGGCGTGAGGTCGACGTCGGGCAGGCAGCGCAGCGCTTTGATCTCGGAAGCGAAGCCATGGCCCGCCGGAGTCCGCGCCCAATAAAGCGGCTTCACGCCGGCGGCGTCACGGGCGAGCAGCATCCGCCGCTCAGCCGGATACCAGGCGGCGAAGGCGAAGATGCCGTTGAGCCAGGGCAGGCATTTCTCGCCATGCCGGGCGAGGAGGTTGGCGAGGACCTCGGTGTCGCTGCCGCCGCGGAAGGCTTCCCCTTCCCGCTCAAGGCGGCGACGCAGCTCGCGGTAATTATAGATCTCGCCGTTGAACGTGACGATGACGCGGCCATCCGCGGAACGCATCGGCTGACGCCCGGACTCCGAGAGATCGAGAATCGCCAGCCGGACGTGTGACAGGCCCACGCGTTCACCAGACCAAGTGTCGGCGCCGTCCGGACCACGATGGCCCTGGACCTTGCCCATCTGGGAAAGGAGCGCGGAGTCGAAAGCCCCGAGATATCCGGCGATGCCGCACATGGCTCAGACGCGCGCAGCGCCCTCCGCGTAGATTTCAAGCGTCTGGGCGGCGATCGCCTCCCAAGCGTGCACACGACGCACATAGGCTTGACCGCGGGCACCCCTGTCAGCCGGAGCGTCGAGCACTTCCGCGACCGCTTCAGCCAAAGCGACGGCACCCTGCTCACACTGCTTGAGCGCCCCGGCCTCGGCCGCCGCGGACATATGACACTGGCGCGAGGCCACGACCGGAACACCCGCGGCCATCGCTTCAAGGATTGCGATGGCCATGCCTTCGGATTCGGACGCATGGACGAACACCTGCGCCGCCGCATAGGCCGCCGGCTTCGCATGCTCGTCAAGAAAGCCCACCCACCGGACTCGGTCCGCGATACCCGCCGCCGCGAACTGCTCGCGCAGCCGGGCCACATAAACCGGATCCGTTCCAAGGTCGCCCGCGATCACCAGATGCAGGTCCGGGTGGCTGAGGCCGAGCCTAGCCAGCACTTCAGCGATGTCCTCGATGCGTTTCAGCGCCACGATGCGGCCGACGAAAAGCATGACGCGGGCGCCTTCGGGAATGGCGTGCTTCCCGCGGAAGGCACGGGCGGCGGCATCATCTCCGACGACGGCCGGCGCGATACCATTGGGAACGACGCGGACGGGAGCGGTCACCCCTAGTTCGACCAAGTCTCTTTTTTCGTCTTCGGTCAGGGCGAAGAGGCCGGTGGCTGCGTCGAGGTTGGGTCGCTCGAAAGCGGCGATGTAGAGGCGCTTCTTCAGCGCCTTCCAACCCCACCCGCGAAGCCAGACCGGCGACAAGGCGCCATGGGGGTGATAGAAGGCCCGGTGGCCGCAGCGACGGGCCGCTCGGCCGACCTGAAGGTTGAGCGGGTGGAACGTGCAGTGAGCATGCAGGATGGAAGCCGGAGGGAGCGTCGCGATCGCCTGCTCGAGCCGATAAGATTGCGCCAACCCCAACCCGACGCCCGGCATGAAATAGCGGATCGGCAGGCCTTCGAAATCTTCGGTCGAACCCGCGCGGATCGCGTCAGGCGCCCAGGCCTCGACGTCGGCGCCGAGGCGGCGCTGGGCGGAAGCGAGCTCAACCACCATCTTCTGCACGCCTCCGGCATAAGCGCCGGGCACGCATTCGTAGACGATGTGGCGGATCGCGGTCATCGGTTCAGCGAAGCACGGTGATGGCGCCGTCGTCCTGGGCTCGCGGGTCCGCCGGCGGCAGATCCAGCACCTTGGGCGCCAGCCCGGGAATGAGATGCAAGAACCAGACCACGGCCATCGGGATGTTGTGGACGACGGTGAAGACCAAGAGCGACAACAGGCCGTCTCGATACAACTGGATGAACGCGATGAAGAAGACGACGTATAGGTAACGGTCGAATCGACGCAACGGGCCGGAGGTCGCCCGCAGGCACCAGCCCGTCAGCAGGAAACCCAGCATCGCGGGGATGACCACCATGCCGAGGTAACCGAAGTTCAGGTAAGCTTCGCCGAGATACGTCAGGATGCGGCCCTCGACGTCGTATTGGCGCCGCGAGGTGGAGATCTCAGCGACGTGATCCGCCAAGCCAGGCTTATCGGGCCAGATTGCCCGCGGCACCGGCAGAGTGACAATCGCAAGGTAGGTCGATCCGAAATAAAATTTGCCGGCCTGATCCGTCATCGTCAGCCCACCTGCGTACTGGTCGAAGAAGTCCTCGCCGTAGCTGACCGCTTCGTAGGACTTACGCTCCACGAACGACTCGACGATCAGATTGAGCGCCTCGGTCGTATCCCCGTTCTGGTAAGCCTGCCCAATGTACTTCAGGCGGGGGAAGATCATCGCCGTGAGGAAGCCCAGGAGGATGATCGGCCAGGTCGGCCAAAGTCGGCGGCGGGATTGCAGGAAGTACGCCGAGAAGAAGATAATCGGCAAAAGCACCATGAATCGGTGGTAACCCTGCAGGGAGACGACGCCCAGGTAAGCGACGATTCCCAGCACGGAATACCAGCGGAAGCCATAGGCGAAGACCAACATCGCCATACAACCAAACGGCCACATCGTCAGCGTCTGGAAGTAGCCGCTTGAGGCGATTTCCTCGGTAAAAAGGACGTTGGATTTCGCGGCATACAAGGCCCAAATTCCTACGGGCAAGGCGACGCAGCAGACCGCGGTGATGATGCGCGGGGAAAGCGTCCGGCGGACGATCGGCCGGTGGCTCTGTGGCTCGAACCGGAGGTGAGCCCAATAAGCCGCGACGCAGAAGGCGAGCAACCCGACGTCGGCCCACAGCAAGGCTCGCTCATACTCCGGAGCCGTGATGATATCGGCGGCGCGATTCTGCGCATACATCGGCGGCGCTCCATTCACGAGGCCGATGGCCCGCCAGGTGAAGCTATAGAAATGAAAGATGAGGTAGACGGTCGCCGGATGCCAGAAGCTAAGACGCCGGACCAGCAGCAGGCTGAGGCCGATCACCAAGCAAAGGTCGACGACGAGGTAGGGGATGAGGGAATTCATCGGGCGGTTTCCGAGCGGAGCTTTTTGAGGCGTTCGCTGCTGACGGAGGGGACGAAGGTGACGCGGGTAGGGACCTTGTGGCGGGCGAGGCGTTCGCGGCAGGCGGTGCGGATTGAGGAGCGTAAGGCTTCCTGATCGGTAGCCTGCGTGACGATGTCGACGACGACGGTCTGTCCGGTGAGCGGGTGCGGTTCGCCGCGGACGCGGCAATCGGCGACGCCGTCGACTCCTAGGACAACGGCTTCAACTTCGGCCGGCATGAGCTTCTCGCCGCCGACGTTGATCATCTCGCCCATCCGACCGAGGATCCGAAGCGTGCCGTGAGGCCCCTGCTCCACCTTGTCGCCGGTCCGGAACCAGCCATCGGCGGTGAAACGTTCGTTGCTCGCATTGAGGTAGCCGGCGATCTGCGTCCGGCTCCGCAGCCAGAGCTCGTCGTCGATGACCTTCCACTCCAGGCTCGGATCCTCGAAGCGAAGGAAGGTGGAGCCGGCCTCGGGGCTTTCGGTCCGGGTGATGCCGGTTTCGCTCGTACCGAAGGTCTGGATGAACCGCGCGCGCGGGAAGACGGCCTTGAGGCGGGCCAGCAGCGCCTCCGGCATCGGTTCGGTCCCGTAGGTGATCACGCGCAGCGAGGCGAGTTCGCCGGTGACGCCCGCGGCGAGGAGCAGGTTCAGGAAAGTCGGCGAAGCGGGCAGGATGGCGACGCGATGCCGGGCGATCGTCGCGGCGACGTCGGCCGGCGCGCGCGAAGCGGGCACGGCCAGCAGCGAGCCGGCGGCCAGGGTGTTGAACAGGGTGTTCAGGCCGCCGATATGGTCGAAGCCGAGGAGCGCCAGCATCGAGAGGTCGCTTTCGTGGCGCGAGGCGTAGGTCGATAGCAACTTGCCAAAATCCTGGACCATCGCCTTCGGGACGCCGCTGGTCCCGCTGGAGAACAGGATAAGTCCCGGGGCTCCCTGCTCGCGGAGCTGCGCGAACAGCGGATGACTCGAAGGCTCGTCGACGCGAGGGAGGAGCTTCCATTCCAGCCCTTCAACCACCACGACCCACTGCGCGTGGATGACCGCGAGCTTGGCGGGGTGCTCGGCCGGATTGCCGGACAATGGCGCCACGTAATGGCCGGCCTCTGCGAGCGCGAGTAGCCAAGCCGTCGAGGCCGGCCCGTGTTCACCGACGAGTCCAAAGGCGGTCGGCCGGTCGAGCCGCAGCTGGGCAAGTGCTTGGCGCGCCTTGCCGACGAGGGCGTGCAGCTCCCCATAAGTCACGACTTCTCCGACGCCGGCGAAGGCGGGCTTGGCGGCGAAGCCAAGCATTCGATCGAATAACCAGGAGGACACTTAAAGAGAGGCGAGGTAACGGACCGAGCCGGACGGAACGGAGGCGTCGCCGATCAGCGCAACAAGGAAGTCGACGGCCTGCGGGATTGTCGTGCCCTGCGGACGGCCGATCCGCTCATTGATTTCGGCTAGTTTGCCGCGTGGGACCGCACGCGTGAGCGCGGTGTCCACCGGCCCGAAGCCGGCGGCGAGAATCCGCACGCCTTGCGGGGCGAGCTCGGCCGCGGCTACTTTGGTAAGCGCCTCGACGGCGGCCTTACTAGCCACGTAAGCGGCTTCGCCTTCCAGCACGAGCGGCACCGCAACGGTAGTGAGGTTGATAACCAGGCCGGAACGCTGACGGACCATGACCTTGCCCGCAGCCTGGAGACAATGAAAAGCCCCAAGGTAGTTCACACGCATCAACGTGGCGGCGACTTCGCCCGGGGTGAGCAGCACAGAATTCAGCGAGGCCGTGCCGGCGTTGTTCACGAGCAGGTCGATCCGACCTTCGGCGGCGATGGCGGCGATAGCAATACGCACCGCGGCTTCATCGGTGACGTCGACGGCATGAGAGCGGAAGCGCGGGTGCACGAGCGTCTTCGGACCACGTGCGAAACCATGGACCGTCCAGCCATCGGCCAGCAGGCGTTCCGCCAAAGCGAGGCCGAGACCGCGAGAAGTGCCGGTGATGAGAGCAGTGGAGGGCATTTTTAGATTAGGGGGCAAGCTGGCACGTGGGCACGTGGACAAGGGGAGACGAATCGTTTCGGGTGGCGGGTACTTATCTGTTCACCAACTCGACCACATACTCCGCGAGTAGCCCGGTGCGGCGAAACGGAGAGGTGAGGCGGCTCATGGCTTTTTCGTCGGCGAGGAAGACGGTCTTGCCGGTGGCGACGCGGATATCTTCTTCCAGGTCGGCGATGAGAGTCACGAGGCCGATGCTATCCAAGGCGGCGGCTTCGCCGAAGAGCCGCGTCTGCTCATCGGCCTGTTCGAGCGCAGGCTTGCCGAGTTCCTTCCCCAGGAGGGCAAGTCGGCGCAGTACGAGGGCGAGGGATTGTTCGCGAGTGAGCATGATTAGGGTGCGTAGGTTTCGAGGGTGTCCGCAAATTCGGCGGCGAGGCGCGGGCGGGCGAACTCCCTTTCAGCGAGGAGGCGCGCGGCCGCACCCATGGCTCGACGTCCGTCCGAATCGGCCGCGAGAGACTGGAGCGCGTCAGCGAAGGCGAACGTATTACCGGGCGGAACTACGATGCCGCAGTGATGCTCCGTGATTAGGCCCGCCAACCAACCGGGGTAATTATTAATTACGGGAATGCCGGCGGCGAGATAGTCGAAGAACTTATTCGGCGATGTGCCCCGATAAAACGCCGGGACATCGCGCAGGACCATTAGGCCGCAATCGAGCGAGGCGGTGATCGCGCCGAGCTCGGTCTTGGGAAATGGCGGGAAGAATAGGCAGTTCGTGAGGCCGAGTTCGGTGGCGCGGGACGCGAGGCGTTCCTTCTCCTTGCCATCGCCAATGAAGGCGAGCTTCACGCGCGTGTCACCGCGACGCCTGAGCTCCGCAGCAACGTCGAGCAAGGCGTCGAGCCCGTTGGCGGGGCCATGCGCACCGGTGAAACCCGCAACGAAGTCATCGGATCCGAGGCCGGGCAAAGTCAGGCGAGCGCGCTTGGACGGATGGAAGAGCTCGAGGTCGGAGCCGTTGGGAATCATCGCGACCGGTAGGTGTTCATCAGCGCGGGCTCGGATACCCTCGACGATTCCTGGCGAGAGACCGACGCACGCATCGGCCGAACGGTAGCCAAGGAATTCTAGGAGCGACATGCCGCCAAGGACGAACGGATTACGTAGTCCGAGCGCACGAGGGAGTTCTGGCCAGAGATCGCGTACCTCGAAAATGAAGGGCTTCCCGCGCAGCCATTTGGCGGCGAGACCGGGGATGACGGCCGTGATCGGCGTGGAGGTCGCGAAGACCAGGTCGCAGTCGAGCTCGAGCGCGAGGCGGACGGAACGCAGGGCGAAACGAAGGAACGTCCAGCCGCGGCGAAACAACGAATCGCGGTTCGAGTAGGCGAGCGGCAACGAGATGACATCAATCCCATCGACTTCGCCGCGATGCCAGCCGCGGGCTTCGTCATACGGGAGCGCCAGGCCGCTCTGCGCATGCGCACCGCAAATCATCGTCACCTGATGGCCGCGCGCGATCAGCGTCCGCGCGAACTCGTAAGAGCGCGTGCCGGATGAACCCTGCGGGGTCGCGAAATGTTGATGGAAATAGAGGAGGCGCACGAAACGTGAAGCGTTGAGGGCTGACTAACTAGCTGGCCGGTTGACAAGTTGACTAGGGGACAAGGGAGTAAGCGAGCTGGCTCAAAGGGAAACCGGAGACCGGATGATTGGCTGGGGTATCTTTAGGTAGGGCGGGCTCTCCGAGCCCGCCGAACGGACGGTTCGGAGAACCGTCCCTACCTAAGATACAGCTATGTCGTGACGCGGTCCCGACCCTACCTATTGCATTTCTTGCCAACTAGCCAACTGGTCAACGGATCAACTAACGTTGCATTTCTCTGGTCAACCGAGCCTCTGGGCCTCCGGGCCTCATATTACTTCAGCGCCGCTTCCATCACGCGTGCGATCTTAGCGGCGGCGGTGCCGTCACCATAAGGATTACGGAGCTGGGAACGGCGGGCGTATTCGGCGGGATCGGAAAGTAATCGAGTCGCGGCGGCGACGATCTGGGCGGGGTCCGTGCCGACGAGCTCACTCGTGCCAGCGGTCAGCCCTTCGGGGCGCTCGGTATTATCGCGCATCACGAGCACAGGCTTGCCGAGAGAAGGTGCTTCTTCCTGCACGCCGCCGGAATCAGTCAACACGAAGGTCGAGCGATCCATGAGCCACACGAAGTCCTCGTAAGCCGCCGGAGCGGCGAGCGCGATACGCGGGTGACCGCCGAGCAGACGACGGACCGGCTCCTGGACCTGCGGGTTGAGGTGAACGGGGTAGACGACGCCGAGATCGGGATGGGCGTCGACCAGCTGGCGGATGCCTCGGCAGAGATTCTCGAAACCCGGGCCGAATGATTCGCGGCGATGACCAGTGACCAGGATCCAGCGCGCCTTCGGGGAAGCGAGATGCGAGGCGACGAAGGTCGGGGTGATGCCAAGTCGAGTACCGACGGCGGCGGCTTCGAGTCCGCCGATACGGGCGCGCGTGGCGAGCAAGGCGTCGATGACGGTGTTACCGGTGACGTGACAGTGGGCGGCGGGAATCCCTTCGCGCAGGAGGTTGGCCTTGGCGCCTTCGGTCGGACAGAAATGCCAGCGAGCGAGCGTCGAGGTCACGCGGCGGTTCATCTCCTCGGGGAACGGCGAGCGTAGGTCATCCGTACGCAAGCCGGCTTCGACGTGCCCGACCGGAATGCCCGCGTAAAAGGCAGCCATCGCCGAGCCCAACACCGTGGTAGTGTCGCCCTGCACAAGGATAGCCGATGGTTTCGCTTCGGCGAGCCAGGCTGACATGCTAGTCAGAACGCGGCTCGAAAGGTCAGGCAACGATTGGCCAGGCTGCATCAGGCCGAGATCGATGTCGGGCTTGAGGCCGAAAGAGCCCAACGCCTGATCGAGAAGTTCGCGATGCTGGCCAGTCGAGACCAGCAGCGGACGCACCTTGCCGGCCCGACGCAACTCGGCGAACACCGGCGCGAGCTTGATGCACTCGGGGCGCGTACCGACGATGAGGGCGAGGGAGGGCATTTTAGTTTAGGGGGCAAGCTGGCACGTTGGCACGTGGACAAGGGGGAGAGACAAATGCGAGGCTAAGTTGACCAGAGGCTCGGAGGGAGCGTGCCTAACTTAATGGGAAACCGGAGACCGGATAATTGGCGGGGGTGTCTTGAGGTAGGGCGGGCTCTCCGAGCCCGCCGAACGGACGGTTCGGAGAACCGTCCCTACCTAAGATGCTGCTATGTCGTGACGCGGTCCCGACCCTACCCACTACAGCCGCCGGAGCCGGCTGCCGAAGGCCGAACGGCTGACTCCCGAAAAGCCGATGCCCCGGTGGCTGTCACCTGTCACCCGAGAGAATAATGACCGAAGCAACCTTTCCGGTTTCCCTCGGCTGTTTCTGCCCTTGTCAACTGGCCCACTTGTCAACGTGTCAACTAACGATGCATCTCCTCTGGTCAACTAGGCCTCTGAGCCTCCGAGCCTCTATTCCAAAGGATACTCTTCGCCGTCGGCGAAAAAGCTGTGGGCTTCGAGGCGCAGAGAACAGCCGAGCGCGGTGACGAAGGTGATGTCGTTGCCGGTGGCAGAGATGCGGCGACACCAGGAGGGATCCTTTGATCCATAGTGCGTCGAGTGCCACCCTTCCCCGCCTTCGGGCAAGGCGGTGACATATTCCTCGGTCGAAGGCGCGGAACAGGCGACCGTCAATTGCTCGAGGCCTTCGCGGGTGCGCCCATGCCAACGCAAGGTGAAGCGACCGTCTTGCTTTAGGAGGCCGGTCAGTCGATCGATGATTACAAAGCCATTGGCGACCTTGACGACGCGGCGCTGGGACTTGAAGCCCGGGAAGCCGAGGTGCGAGGCAGCGACGCCATCAAACTGCCAGCGCACCTCGCAACCGACCCAAGGTAGCCAAAGGAAGCGACCGATCCGACGCATGGAGTCGAACTCGCCGACCGAGACGAGATTATGGAAGCGGGATCCGGCGAAACCATCCCATCCTCCGGGGGCGTTATAAGAATAAGTACCCGGATCTTCGGTAATCCACTCGCCATCCCAACGGAGCGAGACGTGCAACTGATCGGCATGGGAGGGGCGCGTACGGAATTCCGTCGGAGCACGGAAGAAGAGCGTGCCGCGTGGATGGTGGAGCTGGAAGATGCCGGCGTCGCGGAATTCGGCGGGCAGACGCACCGCGGGGTCGGCGCTCGCGGAGACAGGCCCAAGCAGGAGGAGGGCTGCCTCATCCCACGGACCCGCCGCAAGGCGTTCGCCCTTGAAGAGTGCGAGGGCCGCACCGACCGCTGGGCGGAAATCTTCGAACCCGCATCCGCTCAAAGGCAGGAGGTTCGCGCCGTCATCGGCTCCGTAGCGTGGGACGGTCCCGTCCGCCTCCATCAACGTGGCAAGGAAGTCGGTCGCCGCGGCGGCCTTGTCTCGGACTACTTCGGGCAAGGTATCACCGACGGAGCGCGCGGTTACTTCCGACCAGGTGAGTAATTGCAGCAACAGCCGATGGTAGTTTGAGGAATGCTGGCTGAAGCCGCCGTCGGGGCCGATAAGTTCGTGGCACTGCTCCGTGAGCTCACTCACCCCTGCAAAGTATCGCCGCGCTGGAGCATAGGGCGCCGCCCAGAATACATCAGCGGTCTGCAGTCCGATGGCCTCGGCGATGCCGTGGTTGTTCTGCTGTGAAAGCGCGTAATCCAGGTGGAAGCGGATGCGCCGACCCGTGGCGTCGGCCAAGCGGGCCGCCAGCGTCAGACGCGCATCAGTCGAAGACGGGTGGTCACGGAAGGCCTGAACGGCGAACGTGACTGCGATCAGTCGAATGGCGGCTTCCTGGCCGCACATCCAGTTCGGCCCGCGGTTAGGCGGATTACGCGTCATCCAATCCTCGAACGTCGACCAGAAGAGCTCGACGTGGCGTTCGTCCCCATCGCGCAGCCAAGCGCGGACCAGAGCGTAGGCCCAGGAAAAGCGGGAGAGCTCCCAGACGCCCTTGATGTCATCGGAGCCCGTGTCACGGAGCTGGGACCAGTGCTTGTAAGGATCAGTCGAATGCCCGGTGAGGACGCTGCATGTCCAGCGATCAGGGCGACCGACCTCGACCAAGCGATGGGAGAAAACACGAGCGCAACCGCGGGCGAAGGCGGCCGCTTCCGCGGTCGGCGTGCAGCCGGATTCGACGGACCAAGCGTCGAGCTGCGGCGCGAGGTGGGCACGATCGAGGTTCGCAATCGGCAGGCGCGGCGCGGACTTACGCCAATGCGCAGGGTAAAAGTCCTTCGCGAAATCCTTCCATGGCCGCATCGGCGAGTGCCATTCCCAAACTCCCAGCCTGCGCTCGCACGCCCAACGGACGCGACGGGCGAGCCAACGCGGACCGAGGTGATGGAGAAGGGGGAGGAGCACGTGGAAATCTAGAGGCAGTGCAAAGGTGCAAATCGGAGCAGGGCTCCTGTGCAAAAGTGCAAAGGGTGAACCAACTTCAGGTGACGGGTGACGGGCACGGGCGTCGGCAACTCGGGAGTCGGCATCTCAGCCATCAGCCGCGGGAACCTGGAGCCGGTTGCCGAAGGCCGAACGGCTGACACCCGAAAGGCCGATGCCCCGATGGCCGTCACCCGTCACCCGATATGTGCCTCTCACTTTTGCACCTTTGTACAGGCCGCAGGCTGATTTGCACTTTTGCACTTCAGTTCCGCACCACACCCCGCGTATCAATCAGCTTCTTCCCGGCGAGTTGCGCGAGGGTGAGGCCGGCGAAGGCGCGGTGATCGACGAGCAGGACGACGACGGAGGCGCGGGCGAGCGCGTCGGCAAGCGAGACGAGTTCCGCCCTGCCCTGCAGCGCCTTCGGTAACGCGGTCACATGCGGCTCGACGGCGAGCACCTTCAGGCCGGCATCCGCGAGATGCGCGGCGATCTCGACGGCGGGAGATTCGCGGAGATCATCGACGTTCGCCTTGAAGGCGAGGCCGAGGCAGGCGACGACAGCGTCCTTGCCCGCCGCAGCGCGAACCTGGGCGACGACGTGGTGCGGCTTGGAATCATTGACTTCCCGAGCGGTGCGCAGGAGGCGGGATTCGGCGGGCGCGGCGTCGACGATGAACCAAGGGTCGACCGCGATGCAGTGTCCGCCGACGCCCGGACCGGGCTGGAGGATCTTCACGCGCGGGTGGCGATTGGCCAAGCGGATGAGGTCCCAGACATCGATGCCCAGCTTATCACAGATCAGGGAAAGCTCGTTGGCGAAGGCGATATTCACGTCCCGGTAGGCGTTCTCGGTCAGCTTCGCCAATTCAGCCGTGCGCGCATCGGTCAGGAAGATCTGCGCCGTGCAGAACGTCGCATAGAGGTTGCGGGCCTTTTCGGCAGCCGCGGGAGTGAGCCCGCCGCAGATGCGATCATTGGAGACGAGTTCCTTCAGCATCTGGCCGGGGAGGATCCGCTCGGGACAATGGGCGTAGAGCAGACCGTCGGCCTTGCGACCAAGCTTCGCGAGTTCGGCTTCAAGCCAGCCTTTGACTTTCTCCGTCGTTCCGACGGGCGAAGTGGATTCAAGGATGATAAGGTTGCCGACGGCGACGAACGGGGCGATCGAACGAGCGGCGGCTTCCACGAACGAAAGATCAGGGACCCGGGCGCCGTCAGCCGAGACGATGAAGGGCGTCGGCACCGCGAGGATGAAAATATCGGCAGCGCCCGGCGTGGTCGAAGCTTTGAGATTACCAGACTGCACCGCGGCGCGCACGAGTACGTCGAGGTCAGGTTCCTGGATATGGATGCGGCCGCTGTTGATTGTCTCGACCACCGAGGCGGAGACGTCGACGCCGAGGACGCGGCGTCCCTTCGTCGCAAAGATGGACGCAGTCGGAAGGCCGATATAGCCGAGGCCGAGGACGCAGAGGGAGGACATTTTAGTTTAGGGGGCAAGCTGGCACGGGGGCACGGGGACAAGAGGGAAATAAGTTAGAGGCTTAGTTGACCAGAGGCTCGGAGGCTCAGGAGAAATACAGCTGGCCGGTTGACAAGTTGACCAGTTGACAAGGGAGACAGAGGGTTAACTCAAGGGGGTCCGGAGAAGATACAGCTATGTCGTGACGCGGTCTCGACCCTACCCATTGCATCCCTTGTCAACTTGCCAACTTTTCAACGGGTCAACTAACGGTGTATCTCTCTGGTTAACGGGGCCTCTGGGCCTCCAAGCCTCTAGCTTCGCACCATCCCCTGCATCCGAATGCTCCAGCGGGATACTTCATCGATTTCTTCCAGCGAGACGGGGGGTGGACTGGCGGAGCGGACGGCGGCGAGGAAAGCGGCCAGCGCTTCGTTATGCCCTTTGCCGCGGGCAGGGCCTCCCAGCCAGGAGGGAAGCGCCGAGGCGCCAGGAAGATTCGTCGAATGGAGAGACTGCCAATTATCGATTTCGGCGGACCAACCTTCGCCCGAGACCGCGATACGCTCCTTGGGCAGATGAGCGGGCTGGCCCGTAAGGTAGTTGAGCGTGGCGACGTCGCCGTTGGCGAAGCTCAACTCGAAGCAGCCGCCATCTTGGCCGTCAACATCGCGGGATAAAGCCCGGATGGCGATAATCATAGATCCGGAAAGAAAACGGAGCAAGTCGATGAAGTGACAGGCCTCGCCGACGATGCGTCCCCCGCCCTGCTTCGGGTCGAGCGTCCAATGGTCAGCCGGCAGACGACCGGCGTTCACGTCGACGGTGAATTGGCGAGCACTCTGGCGAGCGGCGAGCGCAGCGCGGAGACGGAGCGCGAGCGGGGCGAAGCGACGGTTGAAACCTACGGTGAGGATACCAGCGGACGAGCGGGCGACCGCCATGGTCGCGTCGAGGTCGGCTTCGGTGAGCGCGAGCGGCTTCTCGACCCAGACGGATTTACCAGCGGCGAGCGCGGCGCGCGCAAGAGTGCCATGCTCGTCATGCCGGGTGGCGATGAAAACCGTCGAGAGACCCGGGTGGTCGAGCAAGACGGCCGTGTCCGTCGTGGCCGTCGCCGCGGAACCCGCGAGCAACTTGGCCGAAAGCCCGTTGGCCGAAGCGAAGACAGACGCGGTCACCCCCTGAGAACGTAGCGCTGGGGCGAGCACGCGGGCGGCGAAGTTACCACACCCGATAATCCCGACACCACCGGCGGTGGGGCTGTGCCCGTCGACACCGGGAATCGTCCGGGCGAGAGCGTCGTTCGCGGAGGCGTATTCGATGACCAGACCGAAGGCGCCAGGCCGACGCAGGTCATCGTAGATTTTCGGTGATTCGGCGAACGCATGACGCGACGTCAGCAACGGGGCGACATCGAGCGCACCGGAGGCCATCAGCGCGAGGACCTCATCGAAATTGGCGCGGGCGGAAGAAGGATCGGCCGGATCGGCGGAGCCGTAGGAGCGCGAGACCTGAAACGAGACCTCGTTCTGGTAGAAGTCGGCGCGATTAAGCGAGAGACCCGTAACGCCCACGAGCACCACCCGACCGCGACGACGGCAGAGGCGCGCAGCTTGGTTAACCGGTTCGTCGGAGGCGGTGCTGGCGGTGATCAATACCCCAGCCGCGGCCGAAGGAAGCATTGAAGGTAGCTGAGCTAAGTCGGACGGGACCAGCGCGCCTGCTTGCAGGGCGGTGGCGCGCTTCGCGGCGTCGGGATCGACGCCCACGACTACGACTCCGCGGGCGCGAAGCAGACGGATGGCGAGCTGACCGATCAGGCCGAGCCCCATGACCACCACCGTCTCTCCGGGTTGGGCGTCGATGAGGCGTAGGCCTTGCAAGGCGACGGCGGCAAGCGGAGTGAAGGCCGCGTATTCATCGGAGATCGCGTCGGGGATGCGCGCCGCGAAAGCCGGGTCGGCCGAGACGACCTCGGCGTGCGGAGAATTAGTGACCACACGGTCGCCGACGACGAAGCTGGGGATGTCGCCCGCATCGAGGACTTGACCGACATGGCAATAGCCAAGCGGAATCGGCTGGGCGAGCTTGCTGCGGACCGCGGCGATCGTCGCGAAGATCCCTTCGCTGCGCGCCTTGGCGAGCACCGCGCGGAATTTCTCCGGCTGCTGGCGGGCCTTGCTGAGCCAGCCGCCGCGGCCGAACTCGACCAGCATCCGTTCGGTGCCGAGGGAGACCAGCGACCGCGTCGCGCGGACGAGCAGACGGCCGCTCCGCGGACCCGGGGCGGGGACGGCGAGAAGCTCGGTGCGACCCGAGCCCAGATGCTGGACGAGCTGCCGCAAGATCAGGAAAGGTCGCGCTCTTTCTCGGCCGAAGATTGTTCGGTGAGGCAGAGCATGGCGGCCGCGATGAAGGCGGCCGCAATCATTAACGGCGTGAACCAGAAGAGCAGGTCAATCGCCGCATGAGCCGCCAGCAGCAGGAGCACGAGCGCAAGCGGCACCGTCTCCGGATGGCCCGCATGGAACCCGCGTACGATCCGGCGGCTCAGCCAGAGCAGTCCAGCCAAGACCGGGAGCAGTCCGAGGACGCCCCACTCCGCCAGCATCTCGAGCCAGTCATTATGCGCGTGGGTCGCACGGTAGAATAAACGGCCGTCGCGCTGCAGCTCCTTCTGCTGCGCTTGGTAAGGTGGGGCAATCCAGCGGTAAGAGCCGGCGCCGAAGCCGACCCAAACGCGTTCGTTCCGGGCGCCGTCGGCGATGAGCGCGAGGGTCGCGCGACGGAGCGGCGCACGGTCGTCAGTCCCCGCCTGCTCATAGGCGGCCGCCTTCTGCTTGAAACGGTCGAGGATCGGATTGAGGTCGGCCGTAGCTAGGATCGCGGCGGCGGCGACCGCCATCGAAGCCCCGGTGATCGCGATGATCTGCCGGCGCGAACCCTGTGAACCCGGGAAGCCGAAGAAATAGGCGAGCGGAACCGAGATACCCATCAGCGCCAAGGCCACCGCGACGCCGGCGGTACTACTCGTGAGGGCGACGAGCAAGCTGAGGGCAAAGGCCAGGAAGGCGCCGACCAGATGGGGGCCGCCGCGCATCGCGTCGCCGGACGCACGCCGGATGTGCCAGAACGTGAGCGCCAACGCGAGGGCCACGTGCAGATAGAGATACACGCCGGCATGATTACGGCACAGGAAGGGCCCGAAGCAGACGGTGTTGAAGGGCACTGGATAACCGAGGATTGTGCCGTAGGAATACTGGCTGAGAAAACCGAAGACGCCGATGACGCCGGCCATGAGCACCGAGGCCCAGGCGAGGATTACGTAGGACCGACGCCGGCGTAGGCCGGCGCGCAAGGCGCAGAAAAGCAGCCAAGGTGCACCGAGGATCATCATCATCCGCCAGGCGTTCATCGGCTGATGCGACGTATCGTCGGCGGAGAACGGCGCGTTCAGGCCAGAAGGAAGCCAGCTCAGGTAAGGCTGGAGGCGGACGTCGAACTTACCAACTTCGATGCCCGGTAGGCCTTGCTTCGCCCAGAAGGCCTCGCGGTCCACGACAATACCCCATGCATTGAGATCTTGGACAGCGAAGTAGGCGAACAGCGCGAGCCCGGCCCAGAAAGGCACCGAACGGAAGAGTTCCCGGCGGGCGTCGGCGGCGGGATACGATGTCAGGTCTCGTGAAAGAAGATAGGACGCCAGCGCCGAGCCGAGGAGCGCGCAGAACGGGAAGCAAACGTAATCCAGCCAGCGGTAGGTAAAGAGGCCATGGCCTTCGCCCGCCGCAGAGATTAGCGCAACCAGCAAGCCGATCGCCCATGCCGCCAGCGCGAGTCGTTGCGCCCGCGCCTCAGCGAAGACCGCTAGGAACGCGGCGGTCGCGAAACCTAACGCCGCGCAGACCGTCCAAAGCACCACGCCAGCCCAGCCCCACGGCGCGAGCAACAAGATGATTCCAGCGAGGATCATCACGGTCAGTTCACGGGAGGTGAATTTGGAGGAGGACATTTTAAGTTAGGGCTAGGGATAGGGCCAGGGCTGGGGCTAGGGAAACTTCCCGGTGGCGGGTGGCGGGAGATATATAGCAGCAAGGGGAAACCGGAGACCGGATGATTGGCTGGGGCTATTACTAATGACCGAAGCAAACTTCCCGGTTTCCGGTCTCCCTTTGGGTGGATGATTTTTCCTGATGACTAGCCCAAGCCCTGGCTCTGCCCCTCACGTGCGAAGCACGTGTCAGACAATCCCCGCCTGATAAATATCGTGGATACGGATGAGTCCGAGGCAGCGGTTGGTCGCGGCGTCGGTGACCGGCAGCACCGAGATCTGCGACGGACGGTCCTCCATGATGCGCGCGGCTTCGCCGAGCGACATCGGGGCATGGGCGCGCACCGGATTGACCGTCATGATGTCGGCCGCGCGGGCGGCGTTGATATCGACCCCGCGGCTGAGCGCGCGCCGGAGATCGCCGTCGGTGATGAGCCCGGCGAGCGTGCCGTCGGCGGCGAGCACGCAAGCGGCGCCATGCGGATGACGGGTCATCGCGATGACCGTATCGCGGAGCGAGTCGCCCGGCTGGGCGCACGCGCACCGGTCGAGCGGCTGCAAGGCCTCGCCGACCGTGAGCGACAGGTTACGACCCAGCTGCCCGGCTGGGTGGAATCGCGCAAAGTCGGCGGGGCCGAAGCCGCGCTTCGTCATGAGGGCAGCCGCGAGCGCGTCGCCGAGGGCGAGCGTCAGGAGCGCGCTCGTGGTCGGCACCAAGCCAAGCGGATCGGCTTCGGGGCGGGCACCGATGTCGAGGACCACGTCGGATTGCGTTGCCAAAGGCGACTGCGTGTTGCCGACGATGGCGATGATCGGGGACTTGAAGGAGCGTAACACCGGGATGAGGCGGACCAGTTCGGCCGTGGTGCCAGAGCGCGAGATCACCACCACCGGATCGCCGGGCTGAAGGATGCCGAGGTCACCATGCACCGCGTCGCCGGCGTGGAGGAAAATCGCGGGCGTGCCCGTGCTGCACAGCGTCGCGGCAATCTTCTGCCCGATGAGCCCGGACTTGCCGACGCCGCAGAGCACGACCTTGCCGGAGTGCCCGGCGATGAGGTCGACGGCTTGCGTGAAGGAGCCGTCGAGCCGCGTGGCGAGTTCGGCGAGCGCGGCAGCTTCGGCCTGGAGGAGGGCGCGGGCGGAGTTCAGGGGAGTGTTCATGTCGATAAAGATGATGGGGTTACTTGATAAGCTTCCGCGCGGCTTCGAGATCCTCAGGGGTATCGATGGCGACGGGATGGTAATCAGTGACGACCGTCTGGAAGGTTAGGCCGTGGGCGAGGAAGCGAAGCTGCTCGAGCGATTCGGCAGACTCGAGCTCCGTCGGCTTTAGCTGGGCGTAGCCGGCGAGCGTCGCGCGGTCATAGCCATAGACGCCGATATGGACCCAGTAGTCGCGCTGCTTAACCCATTCGGCTGGATCAACGCCGCGGAGGTGCGGAATCGGACTACGAGAGAAATAAATTGCTTCGCCGTTCTCGGCACGGACGACCTTGACCACGCTTGAAGCGAGAAGCCGTTCGCTCGCATGGATCTTCGAGACCGCCGTGACCAACCGACACTTCGTCTCCTTCCAGCGCGTGATGAGCCCATCAAGGAGGTCAGGCTGAATAAAAGGCTCGTCGCCCTGAACATTGAGGAAGAATTCGCCCGGCAGCCGATCGATGATGCTCGCCATGCGCGCGGTGCCGGACGGACAGCTCGGATCGGTGAGTAGGACTTCCGCGCCGAAACTGCGCGCGACCGCGGCGACTTCCTCCGAATCCGTCAGCAACACCACGCGGTCCGCCTGGCGGACCTGCTTCGCACGCTCCCAGACATGCTGCACGACCGGCTTGCCGCCGAGGTCGAGCAGGACCTTGCGGGGCAGACGCGTAGAAGCGATGCGAGCGGGAATGCAAAGAGTGACGGAGGACATATTAGTTTAGGGGGCAAGCTGGCACGTGGGCATGCGGGCAAGGGGCGAACGAGAGGCTTAGTTGACCAGAGGCTCGGAGGCGCAGGAGAGAGGCAGTGCAAAGGTGCAAAGGTGTTTTCTAGACTAGCTGGCACGTTGACAAGTTGACACGTGGGCAAGGAAGTCAGCGGCCTTAAACTCAAAGGGAAGCCGGGGACCGGAGGATTGGCTGGCCGCCGGATGGCGAACGGATGCGATGTCATCGCATCCCTACCCTTTGTATCCCTTGTCAACTGGCCAACTTGTCAACAGGTCAACTAACTTTGCGGCTTACTTCCTCACTTCGGCAGCATGCGCAAGATACCAGGCGTAGGCGCCGCGGATGCCTTCAGAAAGGGAGATGCGGTGCTTCCAGCCAAGCGCGCGCATGCGCGAGATGTCCATCAGCTTGCGCGGCGTGCCGTCGGGCATCGACGCATCGAATTCCAATCGGCCCGTGAAGCCGACTTCGCACGCGATCAGTTCGGCGAGCTGGCGGATGGTGAGTTCTTCGCCGGAGCCGACGTTGATATGCCCCGACTGCGTGTAGCGCTCGAGGAGGAGGACGCAGGCCTCCGCGAGATCGTCAGCGTGCAGGAATTCGCGGAGCGGCGTGCCCGTACCCCAGAGGCGGAGCGCGGCGTCACCTCGGAGCTTAGCCTCATGCATCTTGCGGATGAGGGCAGGCAACACGTGTGAATTCTCCAACGAGAAATTATCGCCCGTGCCGTAAAGATTACAGGGCATCGCGCTGATGAAGTCGCAACCGTATTGGGCGCGCGCGTGGTCGCAGAGCTTGATGCCAGCGATCTTCGCGACCGCATAGGCCTCATTAGTGACTTCGAGCGGACCCGTGAGCAGCGAGTCCTCGCGAATCGGTTGGGGGGCGAGCTTGGGGTAGATGCAGCTCGAGCCGAGGAACAGTAGCTTACGGACGCCCGCACGGCGGGACCCGTCGATGACGTTAGCGGCCATCGCCAGATTGTCGTAAAGGAAGTCATACGGCTCGGTCGAGTTGGCCTTGATGCCCCCGACGCGGGCGGCGGCCATGACGACGGTGGCCGGCTTCTCGGCAGCGAGGAATGCGCGGGTCGCGGCGCCGTCGCGGAGGTCGAGCTCGGCGGACGGACGCGTGACGATGGCCGTGTGGCCGGCGACGCGCAGAGCCCGGACGATGGCGGAGCCGACCATCCCGCGGTGGCCGGCGACGTAAATCTTCGCGGCGCGGTCCATCAGCGGTTCGCGTGGGCGACCATCTTCAGGTCATGATCGACCATCTTCTGCACCAGCTGCTCGAAGGAGGTCTGCTGCGGATTCCAGCCCAGCTCGCGGACGGCCTTGGCCGGGTTGCCGAGAAGTTGCTCGACCTCGGTCGGGCGGAAATAGCGCGGGTCGACGGCGACGAGCGTCTTGCCCGTCTTGCGGTCGACGCCCTTCTCGTCGGCGCCCGCGCCCTGCCAGTCGAGTTCGATGCCGGCGCGACGGAAGGCGTGCGTGCAGAATTCGCGGACCGTGTACATCTTGCCCGTCGCGATAACGAAGTCGTCAGGCTGCTTATGCTGCAGGATGAGCCACATGCACTGCACGAAGTCGGGGGCGTAGCCCCAGTCACGCTGGGAGGAGAGGTTACCGAGGAAGAGGCAGTCCTGGCGGCCGTGGATGATGTTAGCGACCGCGAGAGAGATCTTGCGGGTGACGAAGGTCTCGCCGCGGCGTTCAGACTCGTGGTTGAAGAGGATACCGTTGGAGGCGAACATGCCGTAGGCTTCGCGGTAGTTTCGGGTGATCCAATAGGCGTAGATCTTCGCGACGCCGTAAGGGCTGCGCGGATAGAACGGCGTCGTCTCGGACTGCGGGACTTCGACGACCTTGCCGTAGAGTTCGGAGGTCGAGGCCTGGTAGATACGGACTTTCTTCTCCATCTTCAGGATGCGAATCGCCTCGAGCAGGCGGAGCGTGCCGAGGCCGTCCGTGTCGGCGGTGTATTCCGGGATATCGAAGGAGACCTTCACGTGAGACATCGCGCCGAGATTATAGATTTCGTCGGGCTGGACGTCGCCAATCAGGCGAATCAGCGCGGTCGAGTCGCCGAGGTCGCCGTAGTGGAGCTGGATCTTCTTCGTGTGGATATCGCGCACGAGGTCCTCCATGTAGAGGTGCTCGATGCGTGACGTGTTGAAGGAGGAGGAGCGCCGGATGATGCCGTGGACCTCATAGCCCTTGGCGAGGAGGAATTCGGCGAGGTACGAACCGTCTTGGCCCGTGATACCGGTGATGAGCGCGCGTTTTTTCATGGGATAGGTGATGAGTCAGGAAGGGGGGCTGGTTCAAGCGGAAGGCTTGTTGGCTTGGGCGATGATGCGGGAACTGCTGTCAATCTTGGCGCCCAGTCCGTCGATGAGTTTGGCGCCGTGCTTGTTGAGCACCGTCATCTCGGGGATGTTGCCGGCGTTGCGGTCGCCGCCCTTGCAGAAGACGGCCTCGTGGCCTTGGGCCTTGGCTTCGCCGATCAGCCAATCGAGGGTCGCGCAGACCGAGCCGTCGGTGTCGACCGAAAGCACCGCGCGGTCGACGACGCGGAGGGCGGAGGTCACCGCCAGGCGGGTATCCTGGTCGATGAAGGCCTTGCCTTTCTTCAATGCCGCCTGGGCGTCGGTGTTGACGATAACCCAGAGCACGTCGCCTTGGGCGCGCGAAAGGTCTAGGAGCTCGAGATGGCCTCGATGCATCGGGTCGAAGTAGCCGGAGGTGATGGCGATGATCATGAAGTGAAAGGTGGTAGCGGTTGGCGGTAAGCGGATGGGAAGATGCAGGTAGCCGCTGAGGACAGAGGGCAGATGACGGATGACAGCGATGGGGGGTCGTCGCATGGCCTAACCGCCAACCGCTATCCGCTATCCGCTTTTACCTACTTTACACTCTCGGGCAGGCTACCGCACGTGGAGGCGATTTCGCCTGCACGTACGGATTAAGGAAACTGTCACCGGCCGAGCCGGCAGTAAGGGTCAGGCTCCCGGCGGGGGGAGAAGCAAGGGGGCGAGCTCGAGGGCTCGACTATTCCAACGGTTGAGGCGGGTAAGGCGCTCGATGACTTCGGGCTTGGCTCCGTTTTGTTGGAGATCGGTGAGGACCCGCTGCAGGGACGGCTGGGCCTGTTCGAGGGCCGGGAGGACCTGGCTACGAAGTAGGGCGACGAGGGATGCGGCCAGTGAGGGGGTCGGCTGCCAGCGTTCGCGACGGGCACCCTTCTCTTTGACCGACAGAACCATCTCGTGGTCTCTAAGGAACTTAA
>Ga0209500_10001077_pt1 | contig 21488 bp, 24 predicted proteins | sample S_140212_EF_Meta_FD_187323 | JGI IMG/M metagenome (GOLD analysis project Ga0209500, IMG submission 187323) | Freshwater microbial communities from Lake Simoncouche, Canada to study carbon cycling - S_140212_EF_MetaG (SPAdes) (version 2) | ecosystem: Environmental > Aquatic > Freshwater > Lake ... | reverse complement strand
TGTGACTGTTTTCGTTTTACACCACCATACCACACCAACATATCTCTAAACGCATTCTTGTCTTCAGTCTTTTCACTAAAAGCACTTAAACCTAACTTTTCTTGAATAAATGGTTCACAGTCTTTTTTCAAAAAATACGCAAGAGCATATGTCTTGGATGTTAAATTATATTTTTCTTTTAATACCTTCTGCGCAATATCACAAAACAAATTCTTACCACTTCTAGCAAATCCAGATACACCTATATAAAGTTTATTCATTTTCCATTAATCCTTCTATTTCTTTTTCCGATTTACCATATTGTTTACATATATCAATCAGATTATTAATACCACTTTCCGTTCTGAAAAACAGTACACAATAACTATAAGCATCATCTTTGCTAACTTCAAATTTATTTGCAACTAATTGCACCAATTCCTTATTGAACTTTACCTTATTTGGTTTAATCCATTTACAAAATCGTCTGCCATGTGGTACAAAATCACACAATACTTTATAAAGTTGTTTCTCCGGTAAGATATCAAAGTACTTGGATACAAATGCAATTTCGTCAATGATGATTTGATCCATACCTAACCCCATCAATAATGTATACTTATTGAACAATTTAATATCTGATGCGGTAAGTGTATCAAAGTACTTAGGATTCTTAACTTCCCTAATTTGATTGATGTGATCAAATAAAGATTTAGTCTTCGTTAATATCTGCGTCTCTTCGTTCAATTGATTTGAATCGTTCTTTGAGAGAGGGGTTTTTTGTTTTTTGGGTCTTCCCATGTTGATTATTGATTCTTGCTCTTAGAGCGTTAATAACCGATAATACAGTCTTTTGGTTAGAAAACAATGTATTTAAATCCTTTTCTATTTTTTTCTTATCACCATCCAATACAGTCAGAGTAACATTTTTATACTCTTCCAATTTAGATGACAAATAAAAAGAATATAACGCCAACCACATTACTGCGAATGGCGTTACATTCGGAAAAATAATAGATAATGGAAATAATACTATGTTAATTATTAATACAACTATTGATTTAATATTCATTATCTACTTCATCTTGGTAATTTCTTACCTTTCCTCCTTTATTTAAATATGGTTTATTTACATTTGACAATTTTTTATTTTTCTTAACCTTAGAATATTTTTTTCTAAAGTCATTGTCGCTTCTAAATGTTTTTCCCATATCAAAACCAAAGATTACTTAACTCGGGAAGCAGTAGCAAGAACCTTGCGTAGTGCCTTAACCTGACGGCCATTCAAATCAATACGAGTCTTACCACTGCGAAGAGTCAAACGAGTACCAGCTCGCTTGGTTCCAGCAAATGGATAAGAGATGAATGTTTCCATACTAGCAGAACTATTGTATACGAAGTTAGTCTGCATCTTGTTGTTTTTACGAATAATCATATTTATATTTATTTTTTGTTTATTTTTTTTGTTTCGTTAGTTTATCACCAACTTGAAATTACTTTACCACACATTTCTCAAACCGTCAACAACTTTTTAATTATTTTTCAAATTCTTTTTCAAACCGTTCAATCGCATAATCCTTAGCCTTGAATTCAAAGTCAAAGTCAACACCATCCATGTCAACATATTCTTCAGGAATACTGCGAACATAATCACCGTGCGCACGTGGATTCTTGTTGGTAAGATCGTTGTCGCTAAAATGAAACAATGGTCGATGCGAACCCCATGTTGACATAGACAACTTTACCGCTTCTTTAGCAGATAATTTGCCTGGGTTACAACGAAAATGAAGATTGTCATACGTGATAGGAATGCCAGTGTTTGAATAAACCAAATCATACAACTCTTCTACTTTCCAACTGTTAGGTTTGTCTTCATTCTCAAGTACCAAACGAGACTTTACATTAACAGGTAAATCATTGTATACATCAACAAACCGTTTAGCAATTTCTTTAGTACCACCTTTATAACAATTCATATGAATATTAATTGGCGAATCGTATGATTGGGGTAAACCAAACAAATCCATGATACCAGCATGATTTTTTAGTTCAACAATAGACTTTTCTACAACAGACTTGGTAGCACTTGCAGGTACAACAAATTGATCAGGATGTGTACTACACCGTAAATTATTCTTTTTAATGATTTCTGTACCACGCTTGAATTCAGCATAAATACGGTCTTTGTCAGGAAGAATATCAAATGATAGATTTGCTTCGGGTAAAGTAGCCAATGGAAACAAATCACTGCTGATACGATAATTCCAACCTTTACTTGCACAAAATGCAAATGTATTCACCGCAACATGCACATTGTTTAATGTTCGTTGGGAAATGGTAGATAAAGCACTTTTTCGTTCCAATGTCAAGAACCTAGTCTTGGTCATGGTATTTGACTTGAAACCTTTTTCTTGAAGTTGAAGAGAAATGCAACACAATGATTTTTTCATTGTTTATACACTACCACAAAATTATAAAAATGTCAAGAACTTAATAGTCAACATATGGAATCGGACATGGAGCACAAGTACTGTCAAATGGACAAGTGTATCCCAAAAATTTCCAAGTCTTTTCTGTAGAAGAACTATTTTTAATCCAAGTAGCTTTTTTATTAATACCACCCGTAAGTAATCCACTTTTAGCATCAACTATAGTTTGAAAATAACTAGATAGATTAGTGAATTCAGTATCAGTATTTGTTTTATACAATATATCTATACCATCTTTAATTAGAACCGTACCAATATCACCATCAAAAATTCCATTGGGACTAGTATCCACATAGGTACTATCAGTTTGATTCAATGAATTAGATGTTAATTGATTGATAAACTTAGGAAATCTATTATCTTTGATGAAATTTACTATCATTTGTTATATAAATATATAACTATCGACCAACTTCATCAAAAAACTTTAATTTAGCTTCATCATAAGTCATTCCTATCATTTTATTATAAAATAGGATATCAGACTTGATATTACCTTCACTATGAAGTTTTTTATATCTTTCTATAGCTTTTGGTTTCCACCAGTCAAAAACACCTTGGGTATCCTTTTTAAACAATTCTTTCAATTTTAAATCTTTTTCACTAATCTTGTTTTGTAAGAATTCTTTGGTGTTTTCATAAAAAGAACTATAATATACACCACGTTCATATCCATGTGTATAATCACTAGCTTTAATTTTTAATGTCTGGAATATCATACTAATAACTCGGTTCTTTGCACCAGTTACAGGTCCACTTACACCTTCTTTTTGCGTCATTGCTTTATTATATTGATCCGCTCTATTGTCTTTTATCCATTGATGCCATATTTCATATACACTATCATCTGGTTTAATCATCATCTTACCAGTACTTGATCCACATTTGTGCCACCATTTAAGGCTGTTATACATACTGTAACTACCATACAAACTGGTTGTAGTCATGCCAACCAATTCTTCTCCGTATAGTTTCTTCCAAATTTCTCTAGTTTTAGAAGTAGTAATTAAAGCAGCTACTAACTTACCACCCAAGAAATTATAACCAAATGGTTGGGTACTCATAATACAACTACCAATAGCACTATGAACTAGTCTTTTATCTTTTAATTTATTATCAGCTGTCCATCCAATATAATTGTCTCTGACTGTAATTAAAATAACATCACTAGAAATACTTACCGCACCCAAATATCGTGGATTATCCACATTACCATCTGTAATCAATAACTTAACAAATCTACCTGGCGTTTGTGCATATTCCATTGTATGACAAAACAATCGTAACATCAACCAGTCTTGTTCATATGCACTACCAGGTGTAACATGAACAATAGTTGGATTTAAACTTTCCAGTTCTTTAACCGTCAATTCTACATTATTAATATCTGTAGGATTCCAAATCTTAGCTTTAACTACGCCAGATTTATTCAAATAATCTTTATACGATTGTACTTCAACCCACTTCTTATAAAATGTCTGTTCTTCAGCAGACATACTCTTTAGATAATCAATGTTCTTAATAAACTTAGATTTCTCCAAATCAAATTCAAACTCTCCAGCATCAAAAAATTCGTTTCCCATATTTATATTCAGTATGACATTTAAAAAACCAGATTCAACTCAAAAAGTTTACCACTACATTGAGGTAGATACAACAACAATCGCTCTATATGATAGTTTAATGGATCAACCAATATCATATGGAAGCAAAGTAAAGATTCAAGTGGATATTAATAAATTGCTCCCCAAAGATATAACTATTTATTATTATACACTAAAACAATTAATAAAATTAAAACCAATAAAACCTTATATAGGCAAAAAATAATGCCGTATGAATACATAATGTACCCACACGGCATTTTTATGTATTCTACAGATTAAGCAACTGCCTTATTGGTTTTAGTTGCAGTTTCAACATGTTCAGTTGTGTCAGATTTAGCCTTAACATCCAGAACATTGACAGTATTAAACTTATCACTAAGCATAACACCAGCGGTACGAGCAGCATTAATAGCTGCTTCAGTTACGGGATTCATCACGAAAGCAAGCTTTGGACGACCCTTACCACCATGTACTGTTCCGATTTGCGAAACACTACCGTCATCAAGCGCATTCTTCAAACGAACTCGCAACGTGATTGAAATAAAATCACTATTGAGAGCAGTCAAATCACTTACACCAAAATAGGTGTCGTTTGATGGCCAGGTTACAGTTAGGTTTGTCTTATTCTTGCGGTCTGTCTTCTTAGTATTACTCATATTTTATATTTTTTGTTTATGTTTAGCGGTTGAACTTCAACCTTATAAATACTTTATATTATATCTTGTTTGATGTCAATGACTTTTTTCAAGAAACATCCGATTCATTGTCTTGGCAACTTGCAAAAGATTGCTTGGATTGATGAATGATGCACTCTTTCCATACATTTTCTTGAACAAATCAATTGATTTTGGATTATTTATTCCTTCACTCTTAATAAAATAACTCAATATAGCATATCCTTCATGAGCAATCTTAGCTACCTGTTTCTTGGTATGTAGAGCAGCAGACTCTTGACTATAATTTACAGCGACACCATTATTGGTTGTATAATTCATAGCAGGCTCACCATCACTGAAATTAAGAAAATAATAGTCAGTATCAATAGAAGTCTTTGGTAAATGTTTCATAATTGCTTCAAATGACAGTCCTTCAGGTGTAGCTCCATTTGGATACAAATATGGAAACAATGATTTAATCTTACCGATTTTATCTACTGATGAATCATATCCAATCACAACATACGGATTTGATCCATTATGTGAACGACTTGTACTAAAAGTGGTTCTAAAAGATACAGTTACCCGTAAATTATCAATCATAGAAGCAGCCTTACAAATAGCGACTACACTTGTCATAGTCTTTTCCCATTTGTCTCCTCTCATGCTTGAACTAGCATCTACAGTGATATGAATATAAGATTTTTTATATTTAGAAACATCCATGATATGAAACACATTTTCATTATCAAAAGACAGTTCTGATAAAATCCTACGGTCAATCTTACCTACAGGTTTGCGCATATACTTGGTGGTATTTACTTCACTACGAATCTGTAGCTTACGGCCAAGAGCTGCACCCATTACTAATCCTGCATTTACTGCTTTTAATACATTAGGATTAATTACAGATTTACTACTATAAGATCCATTAAAATGATTGTATTCAACATACTTTAAAGGAAATACATCTGTAGCAATTAACTCTTTTTTTAATTTGGTAACAAGAATCGTATCTACACTATAATAACCATCTGACTTAATATAGTCAGTCCCACTCTTAACCAAAGTCATTCCACTCTGTTCAATAGCGTCAAGAATCTTTTTATCTTTCTTAGATACTTTCTTTTTCTTAATATTACCACTCAAAAAATCCTTCTGTTTTTGAATCGCTTTCTTAATTTGTTTATTTTTATTATCAGATACAGATGGATCTTTTCCAATATCATTCTTTACATCACCCTTGGTATTATCGCCAACAGGAGACTCTATTTTTTCTCCTCCCAAAGAATCTCCGCCAGATTCATCACCTGGTTCAGTAGATTTACCTTTTTGTTTGTACTCAGTGATATTGGTTAGAATAATCTTTGCAACTTCCATCGCAACATACAAACGATCCTTTGGTGTAGTTAACCGTTGAATATCAGAAAGATTGATAATCTTAGCAATTTCACGGAGACCCGGCAATGATTCCAAATCAGTGTTTTCATTTGTAAAGTTAATAATACGAGTTTCATAACTTTCAATAGATGGAACACGATAAAGATTACTCTTCAACATTAGACCAATCTTTGCACTATCAAAATACTTTTCATATAATGCTTGATAATAACCACGATATCCCGGAGCATTATTATATACATACCAGTCAATATAACGGTCTTCTACATAGTTAAGACAATTCTTAACCAAAGAAGCTACATCATCTTTAGAGATTTGAAGTGGTTGTGCTAATGAATAAATATCACTTGGAACTTTTGTCCAAATACTCTTAACCAAATCAAAATCAGATAGTACAACATGACTACCTTCATGTAGAGCCAGTCCTACAGCAGGATCAAAATCTGCCTTGTCCAAGATATCAGCAGACAAATAAACAGTCTTACCATCCGTACAGTTATTGTCACCGTCATCAGTAAAATAAACAGGAACAGATTTGCCTGTCAAAATATTGACGAAGTTACTTACAGCACGACGGGATACCGCCAGTTTAATCAAATTGAAGTTAACAGATGAACTATCATCAATATCATCTTGATAATCATCATCCAACCAATAATCACTATAAGTAGTCATATATTTTGACAGGCAATTTTTTGTTTATTTATTAAAACGGAGGTTGTTCAGACTTAGTAAGCGGATCTGAAAACAGATTACTCTTGGATTCTACCTTGATATACTTTTGAACCAACTGTTTCACATAAGTCCGTTCACTGTCCATACCACCTTCAACCGTGAAATTAGGATAAATGGCAGTCTCAGCAATTTCAAGCAAATTAAATCCATCCAAGATTAATTCTGAAATTTCAACGGTTGAACGAGTAGGAATAAAATTACTCAATTTACTGTCCTCACTCTTAATCTGATCACGGGTATGAACCGCAATTTCAACAATTGAATTCAAAATATAAAGATGTTCAATTTCAGAAATATTGAAACGATCCTTTAGATAATTAAACTCAACATCCTTAGACAGTGGACTCATTTCCAACTTGACAGGAAAACGGCTCATCAAAGCACGATCCATAACACGGGTAGAAGTATATTCATTACCAATGTTAGCCGTACCAATCAAACATACACCTTCAGCCACTTTCACAACTTCACTGTCCTTCTTTTCATCCAACCGTAAATACCGTTGAAGATCATCAAGAACAGTCATCAACACATTCCAAGCATCATGATGCGCACGGCTAACTTCATCCATCAAAATTACAGCATTTGGAGTCTTAATAGCCTTTACGAATGCGGATTCATTGAAGTAAGTACCAGTGTTCTTATCATAATGTGTATTGCCAATAAGAGCACTACGAGCATCTTGAGTAGCTCCAAGATTGAAATAAAAGTATGGACGTTCCAGAGCCTTAGCTACAGTCTGAGCGGCAAGTGTTTTACCACAGCCGGTTGGTCCAACAATAAGAATATTCTTACCACGCATTACACTGCGTACAAGATACTTCCATTTAATTGAATCCATCACCAGTGATGATGGTTTCAACTTGTCACAGTCCTTAATGAAGGACTTCACTTGAGTTGCGTCAACAGTTACAAGATTCAGAGACGATTTATTCTTCATATTACAGAGAACACTTTACCACAGATTTTTCAAGCCGTCAACCAAAAAATAAAAAAACTGCTAGTTTGACCTAGCAGTTTCTTGTTTAAACTTGATTTTTTGATTTTAACGTCTGTGCCAATGACCATGATAGTGTCCGTGAACAACTACCACTGGAGCTGGTTGATGATAATAAATAGGTTGTGGAACATAAACAACCTGTGGAGATTGTACATAAACAACTTGTGGGGATGGAACATATTGTACAACAGGAGCAGATTGAACTACGACTGGTTGATGTACATATACTACTTGTGGTTGAGGAGGACATATAATCCTTTCAACTACATGAAGAGCAGCTACACCAGTAAGAACTTTACCAACTGTGGCCCACTCTCTGTCACCTGCATTTACTTTTACATTGGTAAGTGCTACTAATGCAGCCAAACCCAATGCGATATTGTTTTTCATATTATTTCTTTTTGTTTGATTTACCCTTGAATGTCTTTGGTTTGACAGTCAATTTCTTATCAGTTTGTTTTGGATACTTATAAGAAGCTTTTTCACCTTTTACAGGAAATTCAGATAACTTTTTGAACTTTTCAACAGTTTTCATTGGTTGATCAGGTTGATCTTCTTTCTTTTCAACTTCATCTTTAACTTCAATCTTTTTCTTGGTTTGTTCTGGACCTTCTTCTTTTTTAGATTCTTTGTCCTTATTATTTTCAACATTCTTATAGAATGCTTTTTGAACATAGTTACCAACTGTTGTTTTGAGTGTTTCTGTAATAAATTCTTTTAATGCAGAAAATGTTAAATTAAATTTTTTGATTCTATCAGTATTATCTTTCATATATGTTACGGTAAAATTGTCATCTGTCATTGGATAAATTTTAAAATGGTGTGGGTTACATGAACATACATTGTAGTATCCACCATCATCCAATACTACTTCTGCATCTTTATATAGCTTTTTAACATCATTGGATAATTCTTCCATCTTATAATGAAGAGATTCACCTTTTTCAACTTTTACATCTTTCAATGATTCTTTAATTAGATTCTTTACAGATCGTTTCACTTTAACTTCAAGAATACATTCCTTGATCAATTTCTTAAATTCACTAATATTCATATTTCTATATAAATATCATTAAAAAAAAGATTGTTCGTCGGTATTTTCAACTTTTATTTCTTGTATATTTTCTTTATATCCACCGACAATAGGATAGGGGTGGGAGGGGTGCTTAAGAGACTTAGCCAATTTCTTATTTTCTATCTTATTGGATATAAATTTGACATATCTATGTTTACCACTTTCCTTTTTACGCCAAAATGTCCTACAAATTCGTTGTTTTAACTTGTCCACATTGTGAGTTTTCCATTTAGAAAATACAGTTCTACTATGTATCCAACTATAATCAGGTGGTCCTACTAAACTTATACTGTAATTAGGCATTAATGCGACATCTATATAGTTATCTCCTTGATATATAAATCCAGTAGCTTGATAAATCTTACCTGTATGTCCCACTTCACTATCAGCATAACTTAAAATACACTTGATTATAGGATAATCTTTGTTTATTTGACGGAAACTATCCGCAATACAATAACTTTCAATATTCTTACCATATCCATCTTCTATCCACAACCGTGTTAATTCTAACACATTATCATTAGTAAGTAGTGGAGTGATACTATTACCTGCATTCCTACCAACACTGTTTCCATATACTAATACACCAATTAATTTTGCGTTGAATCCACCAAAGAATGTACTCTCAACATATTCTTTATAGTAAACACCATACGCAACAGTACAAAGTGTCCATTTATGCGTATAATGGTTCTTTACAATAAGATTCTTTGCAATATTCTTATTTATTGACTTTAAGAATATTAAAGATGTATCACAATACTTTTCTTCTATCATATAACCAAATAAAAATTATAATTGTAAAATTTAATGCAATAGAACCAATACTATTGATATAAACCCACAATCCAGATTGACTTAATTGTGCATATATTAATACACATAATTGTCCCATATTGTTTAACCAATATGCAGGTGCGCTTAACCCTTTACTGTCTTTGGATGAAATCAACTTCCCTAATTGAAAACACGGTCCCATTAGAAATAGAACCGTGAATAAAATACCTAAAATTGATTTTAACGACATCTAACAAATTTACCAGACTGTCTTACTTTGTCAACTTCTTTTTTGAAACTTTACTGTCAACTAACTTTGAAATTAAATCATTCGCTGCATCCAACTTAATTTCAAATTCATTTAAATCACTCTTTAATTGTGAATTTTCTTTCTTCTGTTCTTCCAATTCCTTCTTTATAGACTCGTTTTCTTTCTTATATATACTCAATTCACTTCTTATAGCTTCTCTATCTTTCCTACATTCTTCCAATTCTAACTTAACTTCCACTCTTAATTTAGCACTGGAATCATTTATCATTTTAATCACATCCACTTTGGTTTTCTTTGCAGAAATACCATAAGTTACGATTGATGCGATTACAGCAGGTACAATTCCAATTAAAGATAATACAATATTTTGGTCCATAAATTATATAGAATAAATATATAACTTATGGACATTATTCAAAATAATTTATTATAATTTAAAATCGTCAAAAGCGTTTTCACTGATGGTATTATCTATACCCTTAACATAACTACTCAACTCAGTTTCTTGAGGAGCTACTTGTAGTTTTTTACTGTCATAGTAACTATCCAACCAGCCAGATAAAGAATTTGATTTTACATGCGGATACAGTTTCTTATATCCAATGCTTGTTAATCTATTGTTAGCCAACCATTCAACATAATTTTTTAGACTTTCAGCAGTTAATCCAATCAAACTACCCTTGCTGAATAGATAATCCGCCCATTCTTTTTCAGCATTAACTGCCATTTCATAAGCCGCATATACCTTGTCTTCATTCTTTTTAACGATATCTTGGAATCCTTCATCTGGATTATTAATCCAGTTCTTCATAATATTCTGTGTAATAGCCACATGTAAATTTTCATCACGGCTAATAAACTTAATAATCTTACTATTACCCTCCATCTTTCCACGATATCCAAAGTAAAAACTACAAGCAAATGATACATAGAATATCAACCCTTCTGTAATCTGAGTAGCCAATACAGCATCAAACAATTGTTGTTTAACATCATCTGACGGCGTTAATAGTTCATCATACTTCTTGCTAATTGCAGTAGCTCTTTTAACAATTTCTTCATCATCCAAAATACTATCAAAAAACTTGGTTGCATCTGGATAAACATTGTTTAAAATGTATGTGTAACTGTTACTATGAATGGTTTCAAAAAAACTCCACGCATTCATACAAATTTCCAATTCACTATTTGTACAACGTTTTGTTAATTCATGAATACTACGACTCAACATACTATCAGTCATAGTTTGAAACTTAAGATTACTATCAAAAACAAATCGTTCTTCTGGTGAAAGATTCTTATAATCACTAATATCTTTAACAAGAGAAACTTCTTGTGGTCGCCAAAAGAAATTCAATTGTTGATCGTACAAATCATAGAATTTAGGATACTTGATTAAATCATATCGTTGTAATGATAAATCTTCCCCCAAAAACATTGGATTTCTCAACTGATCTATATTTTTCTTATTTAATACTGTTTTCATTTTGTTCTCCTATTATAAAGCACAAGCACCGCTTTCACAACCGGATTCTTGTACTATTGGTTGTTTTATTTCGGTTTCATTCATAACAGTTTGTTTATCACCATCATCAGTATTAGCATAATACAAATTCTTTAAACCATACTTGTAAGCCAATAACATATCCTTAATCACTTCTTGAACAGGAACTTTATTCTTTTCATAACGAGATGGTATATAATAAGTATTTGTACTAATACTCATATCTGTAAATTTTTGAATAGCAGCAGCAACCTTCAAATAACCTTCATTATTTGGCATATCAAAAGCAAATGTATAATTATCCTTATACTTATCAATATTAGGAATTACCACCGGCAAAATATTGCTCTTGCTTCCCTTGAAACTAATAGCACTACGAGGTGGTTCAATACCATTGGTACTACTTTGAATTACTGAACTAGATTCTACTGGCATACAAGCAGTAAGTGTACTGTGTCTCATACCATACTTCTTGATTTCTGCACGAAGAGCTTCCCAATCCATATGTAACGGTTCAGTGATAAATTCATCAATATCTCGTTTATAAGTATCAATTGGCAATACTCCTTGACTAAACTTAGTACGATCAAACTTTTCACACTTACCAACTTCTTTTGCCATTTCAACACTAGCCTTGATTAAATAATAACTTGTCTTTTCCATCCACTTGGCAACAAAGTTAGGAGCATCCTTGTCCCAATACTTCAATCCTTCTTTAGCCAATAGAGCAGCCAAGTTACTAACACCTACACCAAGACTACGACGTTTCTTAGCAAAGTTTTCTGCGGCTGGTACGAAATAATCTTGATGTTCAATCAAAGCATCCAACATTCTAACAATAATATCACAAACACTTTCCATTTCTTCATCGTCTTTGATTTCCAACCAATTCAATGCAGCCAAGATACAAACGCCAATTTCAGCATCCTTATCATTAACATCATTAATTGGAATCAATGGATGATTAACTTCAAGACATAGATTACTAGTATCTACTTGATCCAACCAACTACCGTGTTCATTTGCATGATCCACAAACATTGTATAAATACGACCTGTTTCAAGGCGTTCTTTAGCAAGTAGTCCCATCAATTCACGAGCAGGAACTTTCTTCTTGAACTTAATGTTCTTATTAGCTTCAGCCTTTTCATATTTTTCTTTGAATCCTTCTAATCCAAATGTATTCCACAGTGAAGGGCATTCGTGATAACTAAATAGTGTAACGTCTTGATTTTTCAAAAAACGTTCAAAGATTAGTTTATCTAATCCAATACAATAGTCCAACTTACGAACCCGATTATCATCAGTTCCTTGATTGTTCTTCAATACAAGAATATCTAGAATGTCATAATGAAACCATGCAAAATTGACGGTGGCACTACCCCCCCTAATTCCGTTTTGATGACAACTCTTTACAGTAGCTTCAAATGCTTTAGCAAATGGAATTGGGCCTGTATGCATTACTTCACCATTACGAATTGGAGCATTTGTAGCACGCAGTCTTGATAAATTCAATCCAATACCATAACGACTCGCAGTAGCAAAACCAACTGCACTGATATTACTGAAAATACTACGTAAATTATCATCTACAGTGAATAGTGAACATGAAGCATAACTCTTCATTGGAGTTCTTACACCTGCCATAATTGGTGTTGGTAGATTAATCTTATGCTTACTAAAATAGTTATAAGCTCTCTTTACATATTCAAGACGGTTTTCTTTATAATCTTTAAAGAAAGTCATTGCAATCAACATATATGCAAACTGTGGTGTTTCATATATTTGTTTAGTTGCTCTATTTTGAACCAAGTATTTATCACACAATTGTTTAATTCCAGCATAAGTGAAATTAAGATCACGATCATGTTTCAGATATTCATCCAATTTATCAAATTCTTGTTTACTATACCAATTAAGAATTTCACCATCATAGACCAATGATTCAATATTAGATTGAACTAAATCATGTAGTTTAGGAGGATTTTTACCACCCCATACATTCTTTCTTAATCTATAGTTTAACAATCTTGATGCAACATATTGATAATTAGGTTTTTGTTCACTAATCAAGTTTGATGCTGCTTCAATTAACATTGTATGAATATCACCAGAAGACATTTTATCAAAAAATGATAAATGTGCATTCATTGCGACTTCTTCAAAACTAACATTTTTGATATCTTCAGTTGACCATTGTAAAACCTTATTGATTTTATCTGCACTAAATTTTTCCAAATTTCCGTTCCGCTTCTTTATAAAAATTTCTTTATTCATATGGGTAAAAAATAATTATCCAAAAAAGGAGAAAAAGACCAAAATAAAACTTTATAAAAATCTTATTTTATAGAAACTTTTTCTCCTTTGTTTGATATATAGGTTATTCGCTTTCCTCTGTACTATGAGCATTCCACTTGTTGCTTATCATTTTCTTGACTACATTTTCTTCTTGACTCATTTCATTCAAGATACCCATACCTTCACGGCTATTTTCTGCGAAGATTCTGATATCTCCACATCCTGCATTCATTCTAGCCGGGAATGTTACACCATCTGGACCAAATCGGTTCTTAATTACATGAAACCGTGCAGTATTAGCTTGTTTATCTGACATCTTACGACTCAATGAAATAACAAAGTCAGCCGTCATAATCTTACGATAACTGTCAGAAATATTATTTGCTTGAATAATATCTTCATCCATAGCAGCACGATTACTCTGTGAAGCACTCCAAATAGGAACTTGTAACTCACCTGCTACACCACGTAACTCTTCATAAATACCACCAGCTTCACTATAACTGTTACTATTACGATCACTTTGTGATGGACGAAGAATATCAGCATAGTCAACAATAATAAGATCTATCTTAGTTCCAAGAGTTTGAATACGTTCAGCATGTAACTTCAAACTATGCGCAGATACAGTCTTGATTGGAAAGTACTTAATAATCAATTTACCTGGAATTTCTGCAATCTTCTTCTTAACAATATCAATGTTGTTACGAATGTTTTGGAAATCAATTCCAGTAAAACAAGCATCATAACGTAGACCAACATAGTTTTCATTCAATTCCAAAGTATAATGCAATACATTCTTGCCTTGTTTCATTGCTTCTGCACCCATCTTAGCAAGAACCCAACTCTTACCACTACCAGCACAAGCAGTAATAATTCCAAGTTCACCACCAGCAAGACCACCATCCATTAGAGTATCAATTTCAGTCCAGTTTGTTTTAACTGTCTTACGAGCCATTTGACTCATACGTTGTTCAATGTCAACCATGTATTCATGTCCAATATTACGTTCCATACCTGCTTTCATCGCAATATCAACTACATGTTTGATTTTATCGTATTGACCACTCTTTAAATGATCAACGCTTTCCATAATAGCATTCTTGATTTTCTGATTTTTACAGAATTCAAGAAACTGCTCTTTGATGTATTTCAAATCAGTATCACTGATTTTTTGATAAACTAAACGAAGTTGTTCTACAACTGACTGTTTTAGTAAATCATTTTCAATACCATCTACTTTAACCTTAAAAACTGCCAAGGTTGGCAAATCTTTATATTGAAGAAAATAACTAATCGTTTCTTTAACGATAAATTTATGTGCATCAGTCTCAAAACTATCTGGTTCCAAGATATCACTGATTCTTTCAATAAATGTTTTATCCGACACCAAACCACTAATACATTTGATTTGGAATTCAGATCCGAATTTTTTTAGGTTATCTACAATTTTTTCTGACATAATTTTTTATAATTTATCTATACCAACCATACCACACTTTTTCTGTAAACCAAGATTTTTTACAGAACCATTGAATTAATTTTTCCAAACACTTCATTCAACCATATCATACTATTTGGAAAGTTATTTTGCATACAATCTTCCACCAACAATTTGCCAAAACCAAATTTGTCTAATTTAGAAATTGGTTTTTCCATAATTTCATTGATTCTCAATTGCGAGAATGTTTGAATTTGAGTATCATGCAACTGCATTAAATCATAATTACGTTGCATAACGTCTTTGTTTTCTAATACACTATCATATAACTTCAATTTACCTTTATGACTATCACTATAATTATATAATTCCTGCAACGTATACTGTTTATCTTCTGTAAGAATAGGATAACACTTGATAATAGTTTTTAATCCTGCACCATAAATGCCATCAATATTGTCACTAGTATCACCTTCCATTACTCTATAGTTGATAAAGTTCTTACAACTAATGCCATATTCCAACAGAATTTCGGCACAACCATACAATTTCTTTTTAGTTGGACTCCATATCTTAACTCTGTCGTCAGCTAATTGTAAGAAATCTTTATCAGCACTCATAATGGTAACATTACTATTCTTAAAATAGTTTGTTGCCAAATATGCAATTGTATCATCTGCTTCAATATGATCAATTGCCATAGTTGTTACAGGCAATTTATCTAAATATTGAACTGTTCTCAACAACTGTTTCTTTAGATTTTTATCTTCAGTATCAGGAGTAGCAGTATCTTCATAAGCTCTATTGAGCCTAATTTTAGTTTTTCTACCACTTTTATATTGAGGATAAATCTTCCGTCTTTTCAGTGAACCCCCTTGACCATCAGACACAACTACAATCTTTGTAGGATTAATTAGTTTAGCTGCATAACCAATGCTTTTTAAACACCCTGCAATTCCACCAGTATGGTTACCATTGGAATTGAGGGAGGGGGAGGCCATGAACGCTCTAATAAAAGTGTTCATGAAATCAACAATTAGAACTTCAGAATTGGAAGACCTATTCAATCCTACACTTCTGTCTTCTTGTTTTACGTTGTCAAATAAAGAAAACAACCTCTTTTTTTCACTGTCAGATAGATTACTCATTCTCAGATGATACACCAACATCTTCATCCGTGTCAATAACTGCGTCATCAACAATGATACTATTTGGATCTTTATACTTCATAATGACTGAATCACAGATTTTCATATAAATTTCTTCATTCAAAACCTTGTCAGTTTTCATTGTTGATACAAAGTCCTTAGACTGGAACTTCCATTCAGTACCGTCATCCTTTTTATAGGTATAATAAGCTCCACCTTGTTTTACCAAGTTGTTTTCTTTTAATACCTTAATCCAAGAACCATAATCTGCAATTCCACTATCAAAGTAAATATCAAAAGATGCTTGACGTTGTGGTGGACCCATACGATTTTTGACAACTACTGCTTTACATTCATTGCCAATTACTTCTTCACCTTTCTTGAGTTTACCTGTGTTGTTCAAACGAACACGAACACTGCAATGATAAGCAAGTGATTTACCACCTGATACTACATACTTATCACCAAATGCCATAGCATTTATATTCTGACGTAATTGGTTAGTAAATACAGTAAGTACTTTTTGACGACCAATCATAGTAGTAATCTTACGCATTGCTTTACTGATAATAATTGATTTACCAGTAGCATAACCATCTTTACCATGATCACTTTCCAATTCTACTTTTGTTGATGCAGCAGCAACAGAGTCAACAATAATTGTAAGAATACGATCTTTGTTTGACTTACGTACAATTCCAATCATTTGTTCCATCTTTTCAAAAATATCTTCAACGGTTTCACATTGAACATATAGAAGTTTTGATAGATCTACACCAAGACTTTTCCAGAATTCTGGAGCAGCTGCATTTTCAGTGTCAATAACAACTGCGATTCCACCTTTCTTTTGTGTATCAGCAACAACATGTGCAGATAACAAACTCTTACCAGTTCCTTCCAATCCATTGAATTCAACCATTTTACCAACAGGTAGTCCACCATGTGGTCTGTTACTAATGGCCAAATCAAGAATAGACGAACCTGTACTAATCCAATCACTAATTTCAGCAGGATTTTCTTGTTCGTCTAAAAAATAAGCAATTTTACCACCGTCTTTGTTTGCTTTATTTAATTCATTTGCGAGTAATTCAACTAACTCATCTCTTTGAGGAGTATCTTGTGTAACTTGATTTTTCTTTTTCATAAATTTATATAACTAAAATAGGGGTGGCAGTAATATATACTACCACCCCATTACTAACAATTAATTTTAACTGTTGAACAAATTATCAAAAGCAGCTGAAACATCCTCTGTATTTGATTTTGATGCGGTAGCTGTTGGTGACTTATTCGTAGCAACTGCTTTTGGAGCAGGAGATTGAGCATCATCATCAACAATTGTGTTTACCGTTCCTTCTGATGGAATTGAACCATCTGGATTCAACCATGCGTTCATAACTTCCTTTAGTTCGTCATAACTAAATTCAGGGAATAGATCCATGATGTTAGTTTGTTGTGCCAAGATTTCTTTTTGAGCAACATCAATAGCAACACTTGCATTTGGCTTAACACGAATAGTAGTTTCTGGGAATGACTTACCAGAATCTTCTGCGGTACGGAATTCTACTACAATGTCACGTCCGTTTACCAAATCAGTAATATCACCGTAATCAACATCGCTGATGATACTTAGAATTTCTTGATATACATTCTTACCAAATCCCCAGAAACGAACACCTTCGTTTTCTTCACCACGAACAAGGATTGGAGCATATGTACGCATCTTTGGTTCAAACTTACGTCCCAATAGCCAATCTTCCTTGTTTCCGGTCTTCTTCATACGATTTGACCATTCAACGATTGGATCTGGACGATTAAAACTATCAGGAGATAGATAAGTCTTGTTATTGATGTTATAGTGAAACTTCAACTCAATAAAAGGATTGTCATTTTGATACTTGTATGGAACGATACGAACCACTTGTTTACCAGGCTTTGGTTTCCAAATTAAATTGGTTTTGTTGCCTTGGTTTGTTAGAGAGCTCAGACGGCTCTTCAGCTTTGATATGTCTAATGCCATAATTATTTTAATTAGTTAATTGTTTAATTAGTTAATTAAATAACTCACACGAATTATTTAACGACAACCAATTAAGTTGTCATTAATATATACTACCCACCAAACATTTTCAACTTATTATATCAAAAATTTTCACGGACACGATTCGGACAGACACTTCACTTGTTAAAATAATTGAATTTCTGTAGAGATTCCAGTCCAATTGGAATGTTTTATCCAAAACACCGTTGTTTTCTTCAGCGATCAATTTGTTCATCGCATTCAGAGTGTAAAGAGTGTTGGTTTCTTTTTTTCTATGAACGCTGATGGTATTTCGGAATTTCATTGAATTTCCATCGGTTAAGTCAACATTGTATGTAGCATACAATTCTTTTGGATTGTTGACATTACACAGTAAAAATATTTTACCACTGATAACATTGTAGAAATTTTTTATTTCTAAAATGACAGCATCATATTCTTTGGAAGTGGTAAATGTACACAATAATTGTTTATTTTTCATTTATTTAATATTAGTTGTTTACCATTAACATTCCACAAATTACCAATAAAATCGCCAGAACTATCGTACCATTTATTTTTCTTGTTATAAAATCCGAATCTTAAAGCTTCTTCAAGTGTATATTCATTAGTCAATGCCTTTTCAATTGCTACTGCATCTTGTTCTTTTTCGTCAGAAGTTCTATCGTCACTCTTTGGTGTTTGTGGTTCTTGTTGTTGAGTTTGTTGAATTTGTTGGGGCTCTGTTGGTTCAAATTCAATTTGTTGTCCGCTTTGTTGTGTTGGCTGTCCGCTTTGTTGTGTTGGTTGTTCATCTCCAGAGAATACATTAGCTTGTCCTTTTCTAGGATTTTGTTCAAAGTGAGAACCACGTTCAATAGCCTTTTGTTTATATTCAGGAGTTGGAAATGTAACGAGAATACCGTTTGAATTGTATGCTTGTCTGTCAGGATATCTACCTTCAAGCATTTTATTTAGATATTGATTTACAGTTTTAGAATCTATATTTGATTCCAATAAATGTCCTCTAAGTATTTCAATATGTTCTTGTTTAGAAATATCAAATATACCGTTTTCAATTGAATTGTCGGTACTTGACTTTTCTAATGCTTCTAAAAATATTTGTTTTAGGTTCATAATTAAAATACATCTTCTTCACTTAAATTGGAACGGTGAATTTCCGTCTTGAAAGAAAACTTACTTCCTCTTTCATTTCTTAATTCAATTGCCGAATAAAATGGTTTTACTTCTACTTTTCCATTTTCTTCTTCTTCTCGTATATCAAAGATAATATATAAATATACAACGAAATATGTTCCGGCCTTATTTTTACTAACTTCAAACTTACTTAATCTAAAATTCTTATTTTCATTTGCATCAATTAACTTTTTACCACTCGAAAATTCATTCTTGGTTCCCATTCTGTTAATTGTCTTACCATTAAATATTACAAGTGGAAGACTGTCGTTGTTTCCGAAAATTGCTTCAGCAGATATTTGGCTTGCAAATTGAATAAAGTCTTTTTTAATTTGAGCTTCATTGCCAACATTCATAAATCGTTCAATGAACTTTTGATAAAATGCAATAGCTGCAATGTTAGAATTGAAAATGTTCATTGGTCTAAAAGCACCTTTATTTAACGGAACATCACCTTTAGTAGATGCATTAAAATAATCGTTATAGACTTTTATAGAAGCATTCTTAACTTGTTTTACATCTTCTGGTGTAGTTCCAGTAAGTTGTACCATGAACAAATTCTTATTATCAATCAATCTTACTTTTTCATTTATGGCACTAAATAATGAATCTGGTTGAATTCTATTGATTTGTTTAATCAAAATTGCAACATTCTTCTTTAATGATTCCGTCATCTTTACCAATACTTCATCCGCTTCTCTTGCTTCAGATAAAACACCAATTTCTTTTTCAATAGCATCCCAGCTATTAAACATAGCAGAATATTGATTTCTAGCATAATTCATGTCTTCTTGACATTTTTGTTCAATATTACCAAAAATCTTTACAACAGTGTTTTTAACTTTTTGTATGAAATCGGTCCATCCTTTTGTTAATTCGGCGGATAAATCTCCTATTTTTGATGATATTCTACTAAGAGAAGACTTTAATGATGATATAAATTCAATTTCAGTTAATAGTGTTTTACCAATATAAATTTCTTCAAATATTGGATTTATACTTTCATTTTGTTGAAAAACAGATGCGCCACCCGGAAATACACTGCGTGGATCTTTTTCAACTGGTTTTTTTTCGGGTTGTTTTGACTGTAAAAATTGATCGTATTTTTCTTTTTCTGTAGGTTCTGTAGGTTCTGCTGTAGGTTCTCTCTGTGAAGGTGTACCTGAAAAAATTTTTTTATCTGGAAATATTGCTGTCATCATTGCAGTGACTCTTCCTGTACGATAACTATCACCACCAGCTTTTAAAGAAACCATTGCAAATTTCTTTCCAGTACCAGTTATTTCACACAAACTATCTTCTAAACCAGATACTTTTCTGTCTTTTAAAGCAGTTTGTACTTCAGAAATACTACAATTATATAACAACACTACATCTGCAGTATTTTCTTTTTTCTTATCTCTGCTAGCATAACCACTATTATTAAATGATTCATAGAACTTTTTGATGTCCTGATGAATAAAACCTGTTGGTTTTGCAGAAGTTACATTTGCCAATGTTATAGATGTACCAGATGCCAATTCAATTCTAGACTTTATATCAGCATAATTTTTATATAAATCACTAATTACTGAATCATTATTGAGTTGTTTTATGCTTTTTAAAATCGTTTCAATGTCAGCGGATAATTTTAACCATTTTATTAGTAAACTTTTTTCTCTCGGATAATAATCTCCTTGTTCACCAAATATCTTATATAACGGAAAACTTTCTCTCATCTGTTGACTGAATGGCAATGGCATAACAGTTTCAACTTGTTCTAACTTACTTTGTAAGTCTTTTAATTTTATTTCTGCATCTGTATTCATTCGTATATATAAATATTACTATATACACGAAAATCAAAGTTTTTAAATATCAATTACTATCATTTCATCATAATTCTTA
>Ga0209500_10001076_pt1 | contig 21499 bp, 25 predicted proteins | sample S_140212_EF_Meta_FD_187323 | JGI IMG/M metagenome (GOLD analysis project Ga0209500, IMG submission 187323) | Freshwater microbial communities from Lake Simoncouche, Canada to study carbon cycling - S_140212_EF_MetaG (SPAdes) (version 2) | ecosystem: Environmental > Aquatic > Freshwater > Lake ... | reverse complement strand
CGACCTGCTTGCGTACGTAAAACGCATTTGCGCCAATTTGCCGTGCCCCGATTGTGCCGCGCACGCCACCCAATTCATTTCAAAATTGACCCCCGACCAGTTTGCTACCAAACAAAACTTCAAAGTGTTCTTGTTCCATTTTCACAACTCGGTCAACGCGCGCACCGGAAAACGCCCGTTCACGTTTGAAGAGCTGAACGCAAAATACAGCCGAGCCAACACGTTTGTGGTTGTGCCATACTTTATCCGGGTGTATTCATACCGCAACACCAACGTGCGGCTACTGGTGAACAGCTTTCAAAAAGACATTCTCATCAAGGAGTTCATAAAATGGATGCGCGACAACAGCGGCAAATTTGATAAGTAATGGAATACATGGAATACATGGAATACATGCATTTATTTTGCACGCATTATATAAATGCCTGCAAAATTTAAAAAAACGAAAACAAACAAACGTCGTCGTAATCACTCGCGCATCAGTCGGCGGCGAAGCACTGGCGGCATGTTTCGTGCCGCCAGTTCCGCCACTGGTCGCGCGTTTAACAAACTCATGGGAAAAGGATTTGACAGAATTGATAAGGCAAAGCAAGTTGCGGAAGCTATAGCAAAAGGCGCCGCTCAGACACAAACCCCTGAAACATTTACACCTGCTAAATTGTCCCGAACGTTTAGTGCGTCGCCATCATCGCCATATCGCATGAGTGAAACTCCTCGCAGCTCACACAGTGCAATGCCTGGGTCTGATTTTAAAACCCCAACAAAGGGCAACCAGAATGATGCACATGATGTACCACCGCGTCTTGGAACCCGCGCGCGCCGACGCGAAACCCCGGAAGAACGCAGCCGCCGGTTGGGATTAATCGTGGCTCCAACCCTGCATAATTCAACCACCGTGGTTGGAACCCTGTTCCCATGACCGGAGCGGCGAGGCGAGGCGAGGCGAGGCGAGGCGAGGCGAGGCGAGGCGAGTCAATAGAGTCAATCGCATCATGCCGCCAACCGTTTTGCCATCACAGTTTGAGTTTTGGACCCGATTGCACATTTGGAATCACAATCATCGCACGAACATCCGCTAAAATCGTACAGCGCGCCTTCATCTAGGCTGTAAGTGGCATAATATCCGCCAATGCCTCCCACTACGCCAAACAACATCAGGCCAATGTACAGCCCGGATCCGAGGGATTGGCACGATCCTCCGAGGAAGGTGACCACGTCCACAAAAATGAGCACAATGAAACTCAGCACAATGCCGATCAACGAGTTTTCGTCCAGCTTGGTTGACGATTGCATGCAAAACGACACATAACCAATGGTGTACCACAAGAACGCGGTGGTGAATTGTTTGCACGGGATTCCACTAAATGCAATGATCACGACCGAAACCAGCGCGACAATTGTTGCGCCACCGAGGTGACCCAGACATTTCGGAAAATTGCGGTTCACCAATGACACTCCAATCGCAACCCCGGATATTACCAACGGAACCGTCTGGTTGAACTTTGATATGCCAAATAATGCGTCAAATGTGTCGTGCGCGACGGTGATCCAATTGGGTGAATCGGGTGCTGTCATGCGGATATGTTATGTATAATATACTTAAATATAAAATTGTAGGAACAATTATCTCATACACGCTGATCTGCTCTGTATACCCCATCCCATCCCTCATCACATCCTTATAAACAATGGGCATCCCGAGTTATTTCGCGCACGTGCTGAAAAAATACCCGCATGTCATCAAACGGCTGTCCGAGTTGCCGTGCATCCACAATCTGTACTTGGACTGCAACGGCATGATCTACGACGTGGTGCGCCAAATGCAGTTCAACCCAGCCGAACAAGCATCATACGAAGCCGAACTGTTGCAGCGCATGTGCGAGAGCATTGACGCCTGCATTGCCATCATGCGTCCGATTCGCAGCGTGTTCCTCGCGTTTGACGGCGTGGCTCCCGTGGCCAAGCTGAACCAGCAGCGCGAACGCCGATACAAGTCGTGGTACTTGGGCGAAATGGAGACGCAGCGCCGACGCGACTACAATAAAACCGCGCAAAGGGTGGGGCGCGTGGAACCGCCTAAACCGGCATGGAACACGTCGTCCATTACGCCCGGCACCCAATTCATGAACGCGCTGCACGTCAAGCTGGCCGAGCACTACGGCGCATCCCTGAACGGCGCATCCCTGAACGGCGCAAGCATCATGGTCAGCAGCAGCAAAGAGCCCGGCGAGGGCGAGCACAAGCTGTTTGAGTACATCCGCGAGCACGCGGCGGAGCACGCCGGGGTGAACACCGTCATTTACGGGCTGGACGCGGACTTGATCATGCTCTGCATGTCGCACCTGCACATCTCGCGCGGCATCTACCTGTATCGCGAGACCCCCGAATTCGTCAAGTCCATCAACGTTGCGCTGGACGAAAAGGAGAGATACTTCATGGACATTCCCGAGTTTGCGGATGCCATCTTGGAGAACCTACGGTTCCCCATACCCCTCCCTCATAGGGTCGCCCCCCCTGGGAAAGGTGCGGTGCGCAAAGAGCCGTTGGGGGTGTGGGGGGCGCTTGTCGCCCCCCAGTTGGACTACATATTCATGTGTTTCATGCTGGGCAACGACTTCATGCCGCATTTCCCCGCGCTCAACATTCGCACCACCGGCATTGCCACCCTCATGGACGCGTATCGCGCCACGATCGGCGCCGACGAAACCATCATACAGACAACCCCCCAAAACGAATACATTATTCATTGGCCGAACTACAAGAAATTCGTCGCCCACTTGGCCGCGCAGGAACTCACGCTCATCCGAAAGGAGCACGCGACGCGGGACCGACAGTCGCGCCACATGCGCGACACCGACAAAGAGGACGACGTCATGCACGACGTCATGATGCTGCCGATGACGCAGCGCAGCGTGGAGCGCGGCATTGACCCGTTTGTCGCCGGGTGGGAGCGCCGATACTACGCCGCTCTGTGCGACATCCACGACCATGATCGTGCCGCAAGGGATGCCCTGTGCCGCAATTACTTGGAGGGCATGGAATGGACGTTCCGGTACTACACCCGCGGGTGCGTGGATTGGAAGTGGACGTACGCGAACCACTACCCGCCCTTGTTGGCCGATTTAGTGCATCACATACCCGAAACCCACGACCCAACCAATGCATTTTCATTTTTGCAGGTCAAGCCGAAGGAGCCCATTCGCGACGTGGTGCAGCTGTGCTACGTGCTGCCGCGGGCAAGCCACGCGCTGCTGCCGCCGTCCGTTCAGCGCGCTTTAATGCGCAGCAAACTCGCGTCCAAATACACGGACGACGGCAGCCCCGATTTCAAATGGGCGTACTGCAAGTACTTCTGGGAGTGCCACACCGACTTGCCGGCGCTGGATTTGCACGAGCTGGAGGATATTGTGAAAAAAACGGATTGATTCATGCGCTCGCGCTTCCCCCGCGTTTGATGGCGCGAAAGCATTTGATCAACGCATTGTGAATCGCGGTGTATTCGGGGTCATCATCGGTTTCAATGACCGGCTCCAGCGCCTTCAGATTGGCGTAAAAACACTGGCAATCCGCATGCGTTATTTTTTGGGATTTGCAACATTGGTCATACACTTGATCCATGTTGTGCCGGCTCTCCTTGTGCCGGAGGGTCATTTGCGCGTCATACGACGACGCGTCCACGTAATTGATCATGTGCGTCATGGCCGCCATTGCATCATCATTTGCATCATTTGAAGCCATTATTGCATGTAATGTAATGGCGTGATGTATTTAAACACATTATTTAAGCATTTTACATGAACGCAAATATATTATATTATTTACATATTACATAATTACATAATACAATACCCAAGTAACCCCAAAATGCAGGGCATTACCTCACCTATAATGAAAAAGTTAATCGTTGCATTGAACTACGTGGATGAAATTAATGAAGGAATGGTCTTGCTCAGCATGATGCAACGCATGATTCCCCGGGACGATTTTGATCTATTGTCACGATTTTTCACATTTCCTGGCCAAGATGTAGTAATGACCGATGCAAATTGCATCAAATTAAAATTGTTCATGGCAATCGGAATTATGAATCGGGTGTTTACTGCGCGTTTCCACATTATTTTGAGAGGTGGATTTGCAGTTCGCATGAATATACTAAAAACGATGCAAACGGTTGGTTCATTTGCGACAACAAAAGACATGGATGATTTAACATCCACGGTGTCCAACGCGGACCTAGACTGTTTGGTAGTACCAGAAATCGGCGTTGAGCTGTCTATGGAAGACCAATCGGAAATAATAAAATTGTTGCAAACGTCTATTGCAAATACGGCTGAAACATTCGTGAAGATACACATGGAATCCGACAAGGCCCGTTTATCTAAAATGGACGAATTTCGCAAAAAAGAATTAGAAACAACCCAAAAAAAAATAGAACAACACAATTTGTGGATAAGTGGCATAAGCGATGAAGCACCCGCAGAGGATCAAGTCCGAAAAAAAGGATTGAATGAACGATTACAAAAATTGCAGGAAATAATGAAAGTGTCCGCAGTTGCCAAACCAGACGAATTCGGGTTGACAATCCGGCCTGCAACGAATAGCGTGTTGACAACAAAAATAAATTGGAAAACAAGCGGTTCTCAAACTGAACTAATGGATGTAACTGTGATGCCCGCGCACGATGCATCAGCCTTGTATGCTAACACAAGTCACATGAAAATAATATCAACAACAAATGCAAATGCAGTATGGTATTATCCCGGACAGGACACCCTGTTTATTGAATATTTGAATGTCATGCATGAAGTTACCCAAAACATTCAACAACTATCTTCGAACCCAGTGCTGTCCACCGAATATAGAGAATCGCAATTAATATTTCAATTAAAAAAAATGGATAAATTCAAATCACGCGTCAAAATATGTTATGAATTATTAGATCACACCGAACGCGGCAAGCTGATTCGTTCAATGCCCCCACATCTCCTCGCGGAATTTGAGATCGCATCAGCATCAAAAAAGGGAGGCGCCAAATCCAGACGCAGTAAACATAAACCCCGTGTGCGCCGAACTAAAAAACGCAATAGCCGTAAAATTCGCAAATGACCCACCCACCTGCAAAACACAACGCACGCATCCATTTCAATTTTTAAAGATGATTAAAAAATTGAAAGCAATCGCATGTTAGTTATCCAATCCCCAAATACAACTCCAACAACGCGCAATGCAATATTTGTGGAATCAACATGCCGCCAAACCCGAAGAAGAAAAAAAAGAACTAGACGTGTGCGCCGTCTGTTTGGAGGTTCCTGGAACCGGAACCGGAACCAAAAACGTTTCCGTCACGGCATGCGGACACACATTCTGCACGTCGTGCTTGCTGACATCTTTAAGACAAAAAAACACGTGCCCCACCTGTCGCGCCGTATTGGAACCCGAGCGCGCATGCATTCAACCCGTGTCCGTTGCAACCGCAACTGAACTCATCCGCGAAGAAGAACGGATGTTTGACATGAAGCGCCGGATTAAAATGATCCATTCATTTTCGGGATTGAATGGCCGGGCAGCCATGATCCGGAGCCTGTGCAGAGAGATTGCATTTAACACGGCGCACAGCATCGCCCTATGGCAGAAAAACTCCGACGAAACCACCACGGCGGACATGTATCACCCGTCGTGGGCAAATTTTGATGACGACAGCGAAGACGACGAACAAGGTGGGTCGGGGTCCGAATCTGACGACTGAAACATCTCTTGCAAAAACGTTGCCAAACCGCAACCATGTTTTTTCAAAACAAGAATGCCTCAAAAAGGGACATGCACATTTTTGTGCCGATTTATGCGACAGTCCCCAAAATGGCAAACCATGTTTCCGGGAAACAAGAAACCCCGTTTTAGGGACATCCCATCAAATGATTTCCGCCAAAAGGGGCATGCAACAGTCCCCAAAACGGCAAACCATGTTTCCCGGAAACAAGAAACCCCGTTTGGGGGACATGCCATCAAATGATTTCCGCCAAAAGGGGCATGCAACAGTCCCCAAAATGGCAAACCATGTTTCCCGGAAACAAGAAACCCCGTTTTAGGGACATGCACGCGGCACAATGCCGCCGAAGACAGTCCCCAAAACGCCGAAAGCTTTTTTCTGGAAACAAGAAACCCCGAAAAAGGGACATGCACGCGAGCAAAGCCGCCCTTTTTGGCACCGACCCCCACAAACGGGGTTTAAGGAGGGCGCATGCCCCCTTACCATATATGCTCTCGCGCCAATGGCTCCGAAAAAGTTCCGCAAATTACCTAGTGCCGCGCGGTTTTGCGCAAAAAGGTTTCGCCATATCGATTTTAGGACATTTTTTTTGTCCATTTCCTGATAATTTTATAGAGTCTTGCAGAGTAAAAACAAAAAATAACAAAATTAAAATACAAGATTTGTTATAAAAAGTGAGAGCATACTGGTGTCATGTTTTGAGGGGGTGAAAAAAGTGATTTTTGGCTCCAAAAAAAGCTTAAAAAAAGGCACCAGGGGGTGGGATTTTTGTTCTAAAAATTTAGAACGATTTAGAACGCCAACCCATATAAAGATATTTTCGTATGATATGTTATAACCTCACATCATTCATCATCTCGTCACCATGTCATCGGACACCGACTCTGACGATAAGCTTTCGGACCCAAAAATCCCCAAAAGTAGCCAAAAATCCCACACGTGCAAGTTGTGTGACTATGTTACGTGCAGTTTAAAGGATTTTGACAAACATCTCTCCACTAGTAAACATTGTTCTAGAACGATTTTGAACGCGAAACACAAAAAAGGGACAAAAAATCCCAAATACGAGTGCAAATTTTGCAAAAAGGAGTATTCCGCTAGGAACAGCTGCTGGTACCACGAAAAACAGTGCCTAGATAACCCTAGCAACAAGACGGCGCCCACGGTTGATTCCCAACCGACCAAAATCATAAAAAAGATGCCAAGCGCAAATGTGAGCAGCGACACGGTGACGATCAGCCTGTCAGACCTGTGCAAAAACAGCGGAAACGGCGAAAACTTTTGCTTGAGTCTGCAGGACATGGTGCCGTGCATGCTGAACTATTTCAAAAAGCAGAATGAGGAGCATCAAAATGATCAGAAGCTGGTGGTGCAGGAGCTGCTGAACCAAAACAAGGAGTTGATGAGCACCATCCGAGAGATGACGCCGCGCATTGGCAGCAACAACGTGGTCAACACCACGAACAACACGCAGTTCAACCTGAACGTGTTTTTGAACGAGGAGTGCAAGGATGCGATTAAATTGAGTGATTTTGTGAAGTCTCTCAACATCACGGTGGCGGATCTGGAATTCACGAAGAACAACGGCATCATTGAGGGGGTGAGCTCCATCATCGTGAATAATTTGAAGGGCATGGACGTGCACAAGCGGCCGATCCACTGCACGGACGTGAAGCGCGAAACCATGTACATTAAAAACGACGAATGGGAAAAGGACGACAAGCTGGAACACGTGCGCAAGTTCATTTACTTGACGTCGTGCTACCAGACGCGCGTCATTCAGGACTGGATGGCGGCGCATACGGGGTGGGAATCCAACGAGAAAATGCAAACCGAGTACTTGACGCTGTGCAAGGAGCTGTACAAGAACATTGAGAATGACGATGTGGCGCAACGGAAGATCCTCAAGGGGTTCATTAAGGAGGTGCAAATTGACAAGTCCATGATGCATTAATGATGAATTAAATGATACATTGTGGCGATTGTGGCGGGCAATTATAACGTGAATAAATTATTATGTTGCAATATATTATTATAATGATCATACAGTTGGTGGAATTAACATCATTTGTATATATTTTATTTAGATTAATAAACGAATGCACAAACCATCGGGCGGTGGATTACACCCGAGCCATGTTCACGCTAACATTCGCTTCATTTTGGGTATATTCAATACACCGTTATCAACACAAATATCCCGATGGTGTGTTTGGAAAAATACATGCCATGCACCACAATCCCAAACACAAAAATGAATGGTACGCGTACGTATTGGAAGGTTTGAACAACTCGCAATTATTGCTGTTTATTTTATTTAATAACCTGCTCAAAAAAATGACAAATGTTGAACTGTTTTCTAACTACATTCTGGTTTTATTGACAGTTATGTACTTGTTCGTACATTTTATTCAATACAAGGTGGTCAAATCATGCAAGCACGCGATACACCATGAGCATGACAATGATGCCATCCAAAATTATGAATCAATTAAAAATTATGATCCAGCTATTTTTGACCAATTATTTGAAACCAAATCTTATTGCAATTCGGATCAACCCACATGGTGTTTGTATGTATTGGTTATATTGGTTAGAACATATATATTGTATTATGTCACCGTTTCAATTTGTAAAAAAATACACAAATGAAAAAAAAAATATTGCAAATATACAAGGATTTGTATATTTGTTTGGCATGTTTGCGAAATCACTACATCGCAGTGCAGTTGCATTCACTATCATAATCATTGCGATCATTGTGGCTATCATTGCGACTGTTAAGATTTTGAATTATAACAAACAGTTGCATTACGATAGTGAATTCAATGAGCTGATTTTGCCACTCATTAATGAAAAAAATAATGAAAAAATTTTTTATGCCACAAACGTGGAATCCGACCCGAAACAATATAAAAATGTCCTGGACATTTCAGGAGGCGGACTAAGAAACACCTCATTTATTGTGTATTTATTACGATTGAATAATTATTACTTGGATAAAAACATTGACATGCTGCGAATGTTCAACATTTTTGGCGGAGTGTCTGCAGGATCCATCATATCGGGTGCGATTGCATGCAGAGAAATTGTGTTAAAAAATGTTGTAAAAAATGCCAAAATCGGTTTAATTGAATGCATGCAAATGTTTAAATACACGGATGCGCAGATAACGAAATGCATTGAGTTGATCCTACATGATTCAACTGAACTAAATTACGGTACGCTCATTTTGCAATGGATGTTTTATGAGTTTATTTCATTGAAAGACAAAATATTCAACGTGTCTGTGTTTGACCGAATTACGACATTGAATGGGGTTTTGCATCCCCTATTATCATCAAATGATAAACACGCTTATTTGAAACGATATTTTGATTTTGACATGAACACCATCTCAAAAATGCGCAGGTTCATTACATGTGCTATTCAAATTTCAAATGAAAAGAATGTATCTGAAGACGGCACGCCAAATGAACTCGTGATATTTACCAACACCCGTGAGATGAATGGTCGGAATGTGATCACATACGATCATAATATTACAAATGTGGCAGACATAATTCACATATCAACCCACACCATTGGGTATTATCCCGTGAATTTGCAATATCCATTTGCATGGGATGCAACTGCATACATGAATAACATTTCAACGCTCATCATTCCTTTATATTTGAATCATTCCACCAATTTGAAGTTGAATTACTTTGCATTGGACAATATTAAGAATTTAACATATGAACACAATGAAGGGTCATTGTGGTGGCTTAAGAATGTGGTGCCGCTTGTGCGCATTCAGACCAAATATGACATGTACCAGATGAAACACCTGCAGAAAAATAAGTATCATAATGTGGATTTTAATGTCACCAGCACGTCGTTTGATGTATCAACTGACGCGATGTTGAATGATATTCGTGCTGGATCAGATATATCAATCAATTACTCGGTCAAATTCATTCGTGATGAAATGTCCGGCGCAAACCATATTTTTTTTTGACAAAAGGTGACTCCAGAAACACACTGAAAATGGAAAAAATTGAATTGGTTTCAAAAAGCATTTGAAACAAAGTAGTGATTCCACAACAAAGAGACAAACATGCAAAATCCATACCAAGCAACCGAGGAAGAAATTGAACTGGGTGAATTCTGGGCACAACGTTGGCAACAACGCTGGGTTCCTCCGACCAATGACGGCGAATTCTGCGATGACGACACCCCCGGCAGTTACAGCAGTTACAGTGACGGCGGTGATGTCACTCCCAACATCGCCCCATTCGGTGGGGGCTGCCGAATCGCCCCATTCGGTGGGGGCTGCCGAATCGCCCCATTCGGTGGGTGTTACCAAGACCTACACCTGCATCTTCAACACGAGGGCGAAGAACCCAGCGACGAAGAACCCAGCGACGAAGAACCCAGCGACGAAGAAACCAACGACGAAGAACCCAACGACGAAGAACCCAACGACGAGGAAATCGGCGACGAGGAAATCGGCGACGAGGGCGAAATGGAGATTCCAGAATGCACCGATGTCCCCCATGTTCCGGAAACAAGGGAAACAAGGGAAACAAGGGAAACAATCAGCGCCAAGAGCGTCAGCGCCAAGAAGACCAAGCCCAAGCCCAAGAGCAAGAGCGCCGCCATTGTGCCGAAGCCGAAGTTCATTCCCTTCCAAATCACAATCAATGTGAATCATGAAAATGACCCGGTGGTGGTGCTCTTCAACGGAAAAAAGGACACCGACTTGCCGTCAAAACATCATTCTTCGCACGAAGCCAAGAATCGGCACACTGAAAAATGGACGCACACCAACCGGGCGCAAAAACATTCCAATGCACGCGGAACCCGCATTGCGGCGTTGGAGTAATGCAATCAGGAAATGCAATCAGGAAATGCAATCAGGAAATGCAATCAGGAAATGCAATCAGGAAATGCAATCAGGAAATGCAATCAGGAAATGCAAATCAGGTGCGTGTTATATTGTGTGTTGTATTTACTAACACTTTTTTATTCAAAATTGAATCATGCAAGAAGAGAGAAATTCAGCACGTATAAAGACATATATATGTTTGCCACATTGTTTGCATTGCAAATTGACAACATAGATTTGGTTAGGACGCTGCATTCGTTCCACATCGTTCAGGCTGCTATGCACAAGGAAGAATGCAACGGGTTTCACACAAGCGTGCCGGTGCTTGCTTGCTGATTGACAATCACAACCCAACGCTCATTTTTTATATGTTATAATTATAAACCACCACCAACCACAATGCAGAACATTTTTTCGTCCAGCGAAATTGATGAAATATTGAATCACCCAATCGTGCAAGAATACAAGGCAAAGGTATCGGATGCACAAAAAATGGTAAAATTTTCGTTTCCTTTGTCGGATGACATGAGGGTCAAACTGGCAAACCGGTTATCCATCCAGGTGGAGAGCACCGTTCCCATGCGATGGATCCAAGGCGACACGCCGGCACACATTGACAGGGCAGATGAACAATTTAGTAAAACCCATGTGATTTATTTGACAAATAGCATTGGAACCTTCATCGTAGACGGTCGTTCGTACCCAATTGTGGCCGGCGAAGCGCACGTTTTCAACGAAGGTCTGGAGCATTACACGGTGGGCACCGGAAACATCCCGCGTTTAATAATTGGCCCGATGAGCGAAACTGGGTTCGAAATCACGCGTTTAAGGGTGTTTTCAGTGATGGGCGTCATGGGGATGTCCGTGGGCGACGACGACAACGACGTGTTGGTCGGAAGCACAAATCCATCATTGGTGGGCAATTATGCGTACCCCCACATTGCACCCCCTCGCCCTTTAGTGTGGGGCAGTTTATTCACGAACAATTCGCAGGTGTATTACAAATCCCACAGCTTATCCACGGGCAGCGGCGGCAGTGGCGTGCGAAATGTGCGCCACAAGCAACGCAAAACATGAATCATGAAAATCATAAAAATTATTTTTTGATAAAATGTCATCCCGAAAATCAATGAAAACTAAAAAAATTGAATTGATTTCAAAAAGCATTTGAAATCCATCAGTGTTTTCCCTGCGATTATTACAACGATTACAATGGCTCAGCCTGCGACTCAATCTTCTTATTGGACCGCCACAGCGTTTGCGGCCGTGTCTGACAATCTCAATGAACCAGAACCAGAACCCAAGGAACCGGTGACTCTTTACAACGACGACGGAAGCATGTACACGGGACATGTCAACGAAACCGGCGCCAAGCACGGACAAGGCACATTGAAGACGGAGATTTACATCACTGGCGTGGTCGGCGACGAAAACTCGCACCTGGCGAAATGGACCGAATTCGCAGGCAACTGGTGCGACGGCTTGATGCACGGGCACGGCGTGATGCGCAATATGTCCGGCAACGGTCTGATCCGGGTGGTCTACGAAGGCATGTGGGACAATGGTGTTCCCGCGCCGGCGCCTTCGGTTCAAGCGCCTTCGGTTACAGCGCCTTCATGCGACAACGGCGAAAGCGAAAGCGACAGCGACAACAGCGACGACAACAACTACGACAACCACTGCGAGAGCGACGACGAGGATTACCGACAGTTGCGGTTTCGTGGGTTGGGATGCGGATGAATGGAAGATGAATCATGAATCATTCCAATTATCAGGTAAGTAAGCGCGCCTTAATGCATGTGTTTAATTGACTAACACTTTTTTTTGTGGCATTGTGTATTACGAAGAATAACGATATAAATATAATTTGATGTATCCATATTATACACAATTGCAACAATGAGTGAAGCAACGGACGAGCCCAAGGCCGGCCCCGAGACCAAGGCCCAATTGGTGCAGTACATCAAATCCTGGATTGAAACGGACAACGGGATGCGCAATCTGCAAAAGGAACTGAAGACGCTGAGAGACAATAAGAAGACTCTGACCGATGCGCTGGTGAACGTGATGAAGAGCAACGAGATTGACGTGTTTGACATCAACGACGGCAAGCTGGTGTATGCCAAGACCAAGGTTAAGGCGCCGATCAACAAGACGAGCCTGTTTGCAGCCCTGATGCAGCACTACAATGACGAAGACGCGGCCAAGAAGCTGAGCGAGTTCATCATGGATTCGCGCCAAGAGAAGGTCAAGGACTCCATTCGCCGAAAAATCTCAAAATAATAAATAACAGGTCATCTTATGAGAGGGACACCGGGACAACCAATGAAGCTAGAAACCAACATTTACGTGGACAGCATTAATAGCGAGATTGCATCACGCGATGATGATGCGGATGACGCCATCACGGAAGAACACTTGACGTACCCGTTTGTGGATGCGCTGAAGACCAACGTGGACGACCGCGTGGATCTGCCGCTGGACTCGCGGGTTGACATGTGCATTTACAGAATAAATCGCACCAAGTCCAGCATCCCATTTTTGGAATTTTTGCTGTATTTGGACGGCAAATCAACCGACAAAGGTGGCAACAAGCTGACGTTTCCGTACATTTTGTCCAAACACACCAAGACGGGATTGGTGGAACAGTGCACCGCACCGTTGCGCGCATTATTTGCAGCGAATGAGAGCGAATTGCTGGACGATGCGGTGAAATACGACGGGTTCATTTACGCCAAACGGGAAAAGCGATGCACGCTTTTTTTCAATATGTTGCATTCCGCAGCGGCGGACAGTAGCATTCCATTTATAACCTCAAAAAATCGGTGGTGGTGGGCATTGTCCAGCGAAATTTTCAACGAACGACGAATGATGAATTACCCGATGTCGGATCGCGTGATTTCGTTTTTTGACAGACACCCGACCATAACGCAGTTGAAGGCGCGCGGACAAACGCTGGAATCCCCGAGCGCATGTTATGCTGGAAAGCATTTGAATTACATCGCATACATGGCGGCATTCGGCATGAAAAAGTCGTCCACGCGGGCTCATTTTGGGCCGTACTATTATTCGGGCGATTTCATGGGAACCATGCGGTACGCGTGTTATGCCATGGGGTTGGAGGCGCATGTATTGGCGGATGGAACCAGCTTAACCACGAACGAGCACGGCAAACACACCAAGGGCGGCATTGCCCGGTTTGCCGTGTTTTTGGGGCGGTGTCGCGGATTTTTTTTGAATGGGGACGAAGACCGTTCCGAACTGAACATGTATTGGGCCAACAAGGACCCGTTTATCAAGGCCAAACTCGCGCTGCGCGACATCAACGGCGACTGGACCCGATATTTTAATTCGGCGTATGTGGGGGAATACACCTTCACGGTGAAAAATGACACGAAAAAACGCGTTCCCGGATGGACCATTAAGGAGTACGACAATCAAATTCCGCTGTCGTGTCATGAAATTGACGCGAAGAACGTGCCGGACGAATATGACCCCGAGTTCACCAATTACACCGTGTTATAATGAACGTGTCATAAAATGGGCAAATAAAGCACATAACTATAAAAGAAATATATTTATGTAGTATACCTCGGGTTGTTAAATAAATTAAACATTAAACATTAATTCAACCCAATTAAATGGACTCGTCGATTATGAAACGGTTTGTGCTCGCGCCGATCATTTTCATTATCGTTGTGCGCGTCATTTCGTTCTTGGTGAACCTGCTTGAAATTAACGATAGCATGTATTACATTGTGCTTGCAATGGCGAGTATTCCCTTGTTTTTGTACATGGTCATGGGTTGAATGCGGGGGTGAATGCGGGAATGATGAACTCTCCCTTTGCATTTTTTGCGTATTTTGCAATGATGTTGGGGTTCATCGTGTTGGCCACAATGTCTTCCGGGTCATACACGTTGCCCTCGCTGTCAATGTGGTACATGATCCCCTTGATGTCTTGCACCCACGTGTCCACCTTGATACTTGTGACGGCCGGTTCCAAAATATCAAACATGCCGTGCGGGATGCCCTTTGCGTGCGTTCCGCAACAAGCGCCCCCGTCCTTTTTGCGACGCGTGCATTGCTCTCCGTTGGCGCGCTTGGCATGGCAGCGGTCATAAACGGGAACCACGTTTTTGATGCGTTTCCGTTTCATGAAGTCCTCCTTGGAGAGTTTCAATTTGTCGGCCGAATAAATGAAGGCCATGATTTCCGCGTAGTCCTTGTGTATCGTCGTCGCATTTGTCGCTGAAGACGCAGCCGCGTGTTTTTGACGAACCGCTTCAAACTGAGATGAAATGGCATTCTTAAATCCAACCAAATATGCGTCAAGTCGGGCGTTGATTCGGCGTTCCATGCGTGCAGATGAGCTGGTTCTGGTTCTGGTTATCATGCATTCAATTGTATTTTTAAATCAATTTTTAAAAATATAACGAAATCAATTTAAAGAGCCGCGACGACGGGGATTACATCATTACCCCGTCCTCTCCTTCCAACTCTTGCATCATTTGTTGTTGCAGCTGTTGCAGTTGCAGCTGTTGCAGCTCTAGCAGCTGTTCTTGCGTGAGGTGCAACCCGGTGATTTCATCCTGCACATCCTGCACGTCTATTATGATGTCTTCACGCGGGGTTGTGTCGCCGTGCACGCTATGATGTGCGCTTAAACTACGAACACTGGGTGCAGCGCTTTGATGCACGCTTAAACTACGAACACTGGGTGCAGCGCTATGATGCACGCTATGAGGCACGCTATGAGGCACGCTATGAGGCACGCTATGAGACACGCTATGAGGCACGCTTTGAGGCACGCTATGAGGCACGCTTTGAGGCACGCTATGAGGCACGCTATGAAGCACGCTATGAAGCACGCTTTGAGGCACGCTTGAACTACGAACACTTGGTGCAGCGCTTGAACTACGAACACTTGGTGCAGCGCTAAGACGTGCACTTTGACGCGCACTTTGAAGCGTGACGATATCAGCCGATGCATGGAATCCGTTCATGTCTTGATTTTGTTGCATTTGTTGCAATTGTTGCATTTGTTGCATTTGTTGCAATTGTTGATTCAAATGAATTAAATTGTGCGGTTGTTCAAGTCGTTGCTGCTGCTGCTGCTGCTGCAATTCATTCGCAATTGTGGCGCCATCAATCACGACGGTGATGCCATTGTTGCCATTGTTGCCATTGTTGCCATTGTTGCCATTGTTGCCATTGTTGACATTGTTGCCATTGTCGCCATTATTGCCATTGTTGCCATTGTCGCCATTGTCGCGTGACGGACTGCCGTCCCGACTGCTTTTGCGGCTGGATCTCTCTTCGTAGTCCTGCTTGTTTCGCGCAGAATTGACGGTGACGATACTGAGTCCGTTGCACAAATTGGGCGTGTGCGCGTCAAACGTGTATTTGCCGGGGGTGCCCACCACTTGGTGACCGTACTTCTTCTGGAAGGATTCAATCACGTCCTGGTCAATGAGAGGCGCAATGTCAAACAAGTTTTTGATGTCGGTTTTGATGATGTTCATCATGTCTTTGGCATCCACGCGCTGCGAACGCACGAGCGCGAGCTCAATCTGGATCTTCTTGTTGATTTGCTGGAACTGCAGGGAGCAGAGTCGGTGCGACTCGGCGCGCTTACCCAATTGGAAGTAAGTGTCAATGGACTTGATGATCCCCACGAAAATACTGCTCACACCCAGAATGATGTTCATGTTGTCGTAGCCGATGTCAATACCGGTGGCGAACCCAATCGCGGATGACAGGATGATGACCGGGATGTTGATGTAGTTGGACCGCCCGTTGTATTTTTCATACGAGTTGCGGTGCAGGATGGACAGCGATTCGCACTCCTCCGCGTGCGTCTTCAACAACTGCTCTAAATCCGTGTTGTAATCAATGGATTCTGCCATATATATATATATTGAGAGAAAATGTATATATCTTTCGCTGCGATTTTATTTTTTTTGTCATCCAGTATTGTATTTAGTATTTGAATATGGTATAAGCAAACCAATATGTCGGATGGAACGCCACCCAAGTTGTCAGGCCTGTTTTCAGGCCTGGCGTCGTTCTCAAAGGGTAGTTTATCGGACATGATTAAGAATATTGGAAGTGTAGGACCTGCAGCATTAGTTGGAACTCAACCAGTGCGAAATGTTCCAGGAGCAGCAGCAGCAGCACCGGCTGCAGCACCACGAGTTGTTGCGGCCCAGCAACCTCAACAGCAGCAACCTCAGCAGCAGCAACCTCAACATGATGAGCAAGATCTAGATCAACCAGATCCTCCCATACCATTGGACACTCTTCAAAAACTGCAGGCATACTTGAATTTATGCCCGCCTGGACTGACCGAATTGATATTAGAGCGTTGTCGAATAAATTCAGTGGCAGGAGTGATATTTCCGAATGGGTTATTAGAGTTGGATTTAAGCGAGAATCAAATCACAACGTTGACAGGAGTGCAATTTCCAGATGGATTGACGAGATTGAATTTATTCGGAAATCAAATCACATCATTTAACGGAGTGCGATTCCCACCCAATTTATTAGACTTGAATTTAGATGGTAATCAAATCACAACATTGAGAGGAGTGCAATTCCCGCCTAGTTTATTAGAATTGAGTATAACTGATACTAAAATCAATTCATTTGCAGGATTTCGAATTCCGCCTAATTTATTGCAATTGTATTTAAGTGATAATGAAATCACCTCTTTGCAAGGAGTTCAATTTCCACCCAGATTAACCTTGTTGAATTTACAAAATAATAAAATCAAATCGTTGCAAGGAGTTCAATTTCCAATAGGTTTATTGCGTTTGATTTTAAGCTTCAATGGAATCACATCATTGACAGGAGTGCAATTTCCACTTTCATTGACCGAGTTGCATTTGGAAAATAATCAAATATCCCCATTGAACAGATGGGGTTCCCCATTTGAAGGAGTTGTATTTCCACCTAGTTTATTGGTATTGAATTTATCAAATAATAATTTGAAGGTGTTGTATAGATTGCAATTTCCACCAAATATTACATCATTAAATTTAGAAGGAAACCCATTGCGTTCATTAACAGGCATCATAAATCCAAATGAATATGTCATGGAATATTTGAAACACAACTTTGCATCCGTATATTTTCGTGATTTGCATACTCAACACAAAGGTGCCAAACTGGCTGAAAAGTCGGCATTGAAGGCTGTCAGACAGTCTCAAAAAGCCGAATTGCATAAAATGACCGATTTGTCGCAACAATCCATGCGGAACCAGTTGAATGCAGTCACGTCATTTTTGCACGACGGCATGGCAGCCCGCGCCATGGAACACAATGAACAGGTCCAATCAAGAATGGGAAATAAAATTTTCGTGAGAATGGTAAATGATATGTTGTATTATGTGCCATTTTCCCCTACAATGACAGTGCAAGACGTGTTGGATTATTTAAACAACAATTATTACGTTTCAGTATTGATCCCAAATCATGGAGCCATGAGTCTTATGGTTGGGTCTACGCAGTTAGACGAACCGTTACAAAGATTGGCAGATCGTAACATACAAAACGATAGCACATTACATGCGGTAGGCAAAATGATTCCTTTACAGGGGGGAGGAACCCGCCGCAGTTCATCCAACCAACGTCGTTCCCAAAGGCGACGCAACAAATCTATCAAAAAAAAATAAAATAAAATTGATTTGAATATTGGGCGGTTCAAATACAATGCATGCATACATGCGCCCATGACGCACCTCCGACCGAAGGACGACTGTATTACCCTCAAATTTGCCCAGCTGAAAGAAGGCGACCGGTTTGAACCCATGGGTAGTGGAAAAATTTTCACAAAATGGGCGGGGTTGCTTGTGGCACCGGACATGGAAGCGTGTGAGTGGATCAAAGCGAATGTTGGCACCGACTTCTTCAACAAATATGTAATCCGCGTATTGCACGCATCATCTGATAGATTTTCCAGAAAAATATGTCTGCGAAACCTGTAAAACACCTTGCATAAACACTAAATTTTTAACTTATCAAAAAACGGACATAAACGCAACTATTACATTTTATTTATCACATCCAAATAAAATGTTTCGTTTCATGTCGCTCCTGCACATGCGCGGGTTTTCCAAATCAAGGTCCCAAATGGATACACAATGCAAGATGACGCACGGAGGGCCGCCGATCAATGATTGCACCAGTTCCTGTTTAACCAAATGTCAAATCATGGAAACGAGAGATGAAGTGGATGCGTTCATTGCAAACGCGCGGTGTAATGCACGATGCGTGCATACAAATGCGGATCCGAAGCCCGGCGACTGTTCGTGCGTTAATGTATGTATTGCCGACATGTCCGAGATGTACTGCATTATGGCTAGACGGGATTAGTTATGGTGTATTGCTAATCTCGCCACGAAAATAAAATAAAATATAAATGCATAACGCATAACTAATATAAAATCATGTCTCGGTCAAAATGCATGATTCTTTTAAATCTTCCAATACATGTCACTAATCGTGATATGTTCTACTTGGCTGAAACAGTTTAACACCGAAGCTTCACATATTTTTTACACACACAATGACACCACTGCAATGGTCATACTAAAAAGTCATCCGACTGACGCAATTTTTAATACTCCATTTATGGGGCATCCCATTAATGTTAGCACATGTGATGAACCCAACCTTGAGTTGGATAAGGCTTTGGATAAGTATGTACGGGGACCTCCTAAGTCTCCTCATCCTTATCCTCCTCCTCCTTTTGTTGGAGGAAGGAAATTAAGGAAATTGCATAGTAGAAGGAAATCGCATAGTAGAAGGAAATCGCATAGTAGAAGGAAATCGCATAGTAGAAGGAAAATCTAATTACAGTGCCGTGGTGACGACCTGCATGACGTCAAGTATGTGTGCCATGAGTTCTTTGCCATCAATGAACCCGGCGCATTCAGGGATGCCGGTACGCACAAACCAGTTCTCAAATTCATGCACTGCATCCCACAATTTCACGTATCCGCCCAGGGCGAGCAGCAGAATTGCCTGTTTTGCGTAGGCCGCGTCAACCGTGCCGGTTGAAAGCATCGCATCCAGATCCACTTTCGGATCCATTGTGACCGGGAAATGTGCAATGGTGCGATTGCGGTCGTACCCGTTACAGTGCCCGCCGAACCCGAAGTAGGTCTCAAATTCGGACCGGTGCTCCATGACAAGCGGTCGGTCAAACTGCATGGTGAAGTTGTGTCCCATGAGAGGCACGGTGACGTGGACTGCGAGAATGTCCACGCGATCCGACACATTTGAATTGTATGTTTCGCACCATTGGACGTCGCTGAAGCGCGACAGCAGCTCGTCGGGCACCCTGGAAATCAGGTATCCGCGCGTGTAATGGTATTTCGTGTGAAGCTCCTTGAATTTCGCGATGACTTCGGCGTGTGTGGGCATGCCTGTGTTGTTGCTGTGTTGTTGTGGCGATTGGTTACACTTATTCACGCGGCATTCTTTATATTGTTTTCTTTCATTTTTTAGTAAAAATTGAAAGCATTTTTGAATCAGACAATCAGACAATCAGACAATCAGACAATCAGACAATGCCCGTACTTCGCGAACAAACCACCCGCTCATTGATCAGCCTCGTTTCTCCGGATCAATTTGATCCGTTGGACAGAACTGGAAGCAACAAACCTATCCGTGTGCCCGACCATCAGCGCCACCCTTCGTGGCCGCAATCAAACAAGGAACGACTTGTGGATTCGGTCATGTCCAATTATCCGATCGGTCAAATCACGCTGACAAAACACAACGATCCGAACCAGAATGGCGACGAGTATTTCAACGTGCAGGACGGCCAAACCCGGATGGGTGCGCTGCAGGAGTTCGTGGCGGGCAAGTTTCCGTGGGATGGCAAATTGTACAGTGAACTGACCGCGGATGAACGCGCCCGATTCAACAACTACGTGGTGCAGTTGGACATTTTCAAGAAAGATCGGACGATGAGCCAGACCGCGTTTGACGGAACCATTTGCGAGATCTTTGAACGCCTCAACAGCGGAAAACCGCTCACGGACAATGACAAGTACTGGAATCGCAAGGACGCCGCGGCGATGCAGCTGCTGATCCGGCTAAATGGCTCGTCCGAATTCGGACCGCTCATTCGCCAATACATGTGGCGCAATCTGGGCGGCGGCAAAGGGCGCAGCGGGTTGAATCATTGCGTTGGTCTCATGCTTGGACTCATCAATCAGCGCGCGGAGTGCATTTCCACATCATTCATGCAAAACGGCCGCGCGCTGATTGAAACGGGCGTGGATGCGGAGGGCGAGCGTCGCGTGATTGACTTTCTGCGATGGTATTTCGGATTGTTGACGGACGTGTTTCAATTCGCGAGTTGGAGCATGAAGCGCCGGTTCGGGAAGCTGTCCGGTGTGTGCGGCATGATTGCGGTGGACTGGATCAACAACCCGGCGGGGGCTAGGGCGCATTATGCGATGTGGAAATGCTACATTGATTTGCAGTACTCGCGGGCGAATTTTGAGCGGCGGTTATTCGCAGAGTTGCCGATTAACCATGCGCGCAATGTGACCGAACTTGCAATCAATGCGCGGATTGCTGCCGTGATTGCCGTGCATCAACGCGACGCGTTTGCGGAATACAGCCAGGACGCGTTCAACATTGTGTTGGGAAGCGACGATGATGATAGCGGGGAAGAATAAGTGAGGGAGTGAGAGAGAGAGAGAGAGAGAGAGAGAGAGAGAGAGAGAGAGAGAGAGAGAGAAAAACATGTGTATTTTTTTAGTAAATATAAAATAAAAAGAGTTTATTAGTGTAAGAGTGTCGTTGCGTACCTGTTATTTGTAGTCGTAGTCGTAGTTCGTT
>Ga0209500_10001075_pt1 | contig 21508 bp, 27 predicted proteins | sample S_140212_EF_Meta_FD_187323 | JGI IMG/M metagenome (GOLD analysis project Ga0209500, IMG submission 187323) | Freshwater microbial communities from Lake Simoncouche, Canada to study carbon cycling - S_140212_EF_MetaG (SPAdes) (version 2) | ecosystem: Environmental > Aquatic > Freshwater > Lake ... | reverse complement strand
TAAGCGGAACTTGCCCCTCCTTCGCGGGAAGGGCAGAGTTCCCTCGTGATTAAATCTGCGATCACGGTTTCTCTCGTCGCCCAAGCCAAGGGCGGGCCGTTCGTTTATTGGGACGGCCTTGAGTCCGGCGCGGCCTCCGCCGCAAACCACGGCTTCGACGCCATCGAGATCTTTGCCCCGTCGGCCGCCTCCATCGACCGGCCGGCGCTCCACGCGCTGCTTAAGCAGTACCATCTCTCCGCCGCGGCCTTCGGTACCGGTGGCGGCTGGCTCGTCCATAAGTGGCACCTGACCCACGCCGACCCTTCCATTCGTAAGCAGGCCCGTGAGTTCATCCGCGCAATCATCGATGTCGCCGGCGAATTCAAAGCCCCAGCGATCATCGGTTCGATGCAGGGCAAGACCGAGGGCGACGTTTCCCGTGAGCAGGCCCTCACCTGGCTCGCCGAAGCACTCACCGATCTCGGAGCCCACGCCGCGCAATACGGCGCGGCGCTCCTCTACGAGCCGCTTAATCGCTACGAGACGAATCTCCTCAACCGCCAGCTCGACGCCGCCCAGTTCCTGGAAGCCCGCCAGGTCGCGAACGTGAAGCTGCTCTGCGACCTCTTCCATATGAACATCGAGGAGGTCTCGAACGCCGCCACGCTCCGCGCCTGTGGCCGTCATGTCGGTCACGTTCACTTCGCCGATAGCAACCGCCAGGCGATTGGTTTCGGCCACACGGACGCCGCCTCGGTCGTCGCCGCCCTGAAGGACATCGGCTTCGCTGGATATCTCTCCGGCGAGATCCTTCCTCTCCCTGATTCCGAAGCTGCCGCTGCGCAGACGATCAAGGCCATCCGCAACTACTTACCCCGCTAAGACCATGCTCAAGCACCAACTCATCCATCCGAAGATCTCCGAAGTCCTTGCCCGCGCCGGCCATCACTCGGTCATCCTGATCGCCGACGGCAACTATCCGGTCTGGGGCAAGAAGGGGCCGAACGCCGAGCTGGTCTCGCTCAATCTGTCCCCCGGCATACCGACCGTCGCTCAGGTATTGCGCGCGGTACTCAGCGCGGTGCCGGTCGACGCTATTAACACGATGGGTATCCCTGCCGATGACTCTTACGCGCAGAAGGGTGAGCCGCCCGTGTGGTCTGAGTTCCGCCAGGAAGTGAAGGCCGCCGGCCTGAAGCTCGAACTGCAGCCGATCCTGAAGTGGGATTTCTACAAAGCCGTCGAATCCGCCGACCACATCCTCACAATCCAGACCGGCGACCAAGCCCTCTGGGGCAACGTGCTTCTCACCGTCGGCTGCCGCACGGCCTGAACTTTCGCACCATGAAGACTCGCCCCCTCGGTAAGACCGGGATCGAACTCCCCATCCTCAGCTTCGGCGCCTCGTCGCTTGGCCAGGAATTTCGCAGCGTCGCCCTCGACGACGCCCTGAAGTCCGTCCAAGTCGCCCTCGACTGCGGCATCAACTTCATCGACACCTCGCCCTTCTACGGCCGCGGTATTTCCGAAGTGCTCCTGGGCGTCGCCTTACGTGGCGTCCCGCGCGACAGTTACAAGCTGTGTTCGAAAATCGGCCGCTATGACCTGACGCACTTTGACTTTAGCGCCAAGCGTGTCGCGGAGAGCATCGACGTCTCCCTGCACCGCCTCGGCACCGACCACCTCGACGTTATCCTCTGCCATGACATCGAGTTCGTCCCGATGCAGCAAATCGTCGACGAGACCATCCCCGCTCTCCGCAAAGCCAAGCAGGCCGGGAAAGTGAAGGCTATCGGCTTCAGTGGTTACCCGCAGAAGATCTTCAAGTTCATCTGTGACCAGGCTGAGGTCGACTGCGTGCTGAGCTACAACCAGCACACGCTCCAGAACACCCGCTTCTCCGACGAGTCCGTGCCCTACTTGAAGGCGAAGGGCATCGGCGTCATGAACGCTGGCCCGTTCAGCGCCCGCCTGCTCACCAACGCTCCGCTTCCGGCCTGGCTCAAGGAGCCGGAGAACGTGAAGGCCGCCGCTCGTGCTGCCGCCGCCCATTGCGCCGCCAAGGGTAGCGACATCGCCAAGCTCGCGCTCCAATTCTCCCTCCAGCATCCCGATATCACCACGACGGTCTCGGGTAGCGCCAACCCGACTAATATCCGTAACTGGGCCAAGTGGGCTGCGGAACCAATCGACCAACAGCTCCTCGCCGAAGTCCACGCTATTTTCGCGCCGGTCAAGAACCTCGGTCACCTCGAAGGGCTGAAGGAAAACAACTGAGTCGATGAAAGCCATCCGCCTCGACCAGCCGCAGCAATTCACGCGGATTGATATCCCGGAACCGCCCGCGCCCGCTGCCGGCGAAGCAGTCGTTCGTGTCCACCGCATCGGCATCTGCGGTACCGACTACGGTGGCTACCTCGGCAAGATGCCGTTCTATTCCTACCCGCGCATCCCCGGACATGAACTCGGTGTCGAGGTGATCGCGGTCGGCCCGGGCGTGACCAATGTGAAGCCGGGCGACCGCTGCTCGGTCGAGCCCTACATCAACTGCCAGACGTGCTATAGCTGCCGCCGCGGCTTCACTAATTGCTGCGAGAACCACCAGACGCTCGGCGTGATGTGCGACGGTGGTATGGCCGAGAAATTCCTACTCCCGGCCCGCAAGCTGCATATCTCCACGAAGCTTTCCTACGACCAGCTCGCGCTTGTCGAGACGCTCGCCATCGGTTGCCACGCCGTCGACCGCGCCGCCCCCAAGGCCGGCGAGACGGTCCTCGTCATCGGTGCTGGCCCCATCGGCCTCTCGGCCGTCGAGTTCGTTAAGGTCTCAGGAGCGAAATGCGTGGTGATGGACATGAACGCTGACCGCCTGAAGTTCTGCACGGATGTCATGAAGGTGGACGGTGTCATCCAGGCGAAAGGTGACGGCTCTGAAGTCGCCGCGCTCGCTGCCCTCACGAACGGCCAGCTGGCCGACGTGGTGATTGATGCCACCGGCAGCAATAAGTCGATGGTTGCCTGCTTCGCTTACGCGGCCTTCGCCGCTCGTGTGGTCTACGTTGGCATCACGCAGCAGGACCTGACTTTCCCGCATGCGCCACACCTGCATCGCCGTGAGTTGACGATCATGGCCAGCCGTAACGCCCTCTCAAAAGACTTCGCCCGCATCATCAAGCTGATCGAAGACGGCGTGATTGATACGAAGCCTTGGATCACCCACCACGCGAAGTTCGACGACCTGATTGCGACCTTCCCGACCTGGCTCAAGCCGGAGTCCGGCGTGATCAAGGCGATTGTCGACGTGGTCTGACGCCATGCGCCTCGACGCTCACCAGCACTTCTGGTCGTACGACGCGGCGCAGTATCCGTGGATCCCACCGGGCTCGCCGCTGCACCGCAGCTGGTTGCCCGACGATCTGGCCGCATCGCAGAAGCCGCTCGGTTTCGACGGCTCGATCGCCGTCCAGGCCCGACAAGTCGTCGGTGAATCCGACTGGCTTCTCGGCCTCGCCGATAAGCACGCCAACGTGAAGGGCGTCGTCGGCTGGGTCGACCTCCGCACCGATCGTGTCGAGGCCGACCTCGCCCGCCTTGCCGCGCACCCGAAATTCGTCGGCGTCCGTCACGTCGTCCAAGAAGAGCCGGACGACGACTTCATGCTCGGGAAAGATTTCCAGCGCGGCATCTCGAAGCTCGCCGAGTACGGACTGACCTACGACATTCTCATCTTCCCCAAGCAGCTCGAGGCCGCGATTCGCCTCGCCGAGAACTTCCCGCTCCAGCCTTTCGTCCTCGATCACATTGCCAAGCCGCCCATCAAGGACGGCACAATCGAGCCTTGGAAATCTCAGCTCCGCCGTCTGGCTAAGCTGCCGAACGTCTACTGCAAGGTCTCCGGCATGCTCACGGAGGCTGACCATCAGAATTGGAAATCAGAGCAGTTCCGTCCTTACCTCGACACGGTCTTCGAGGCCTTCGGCCCGGCCCGCCTAATGTATGGCTCTGACTGGCCGGTGTGTCTCTTCGCGGGTAGTTACGAGCAGGCCTTCCGCCTCGTCGACGATTACACCCGAGGATTATCCGAAGCCGAGAGGGCCGGCCTCTTCGGCGGTAACTGTCACCAATTCTACTTCCGTCGCTAACCTCAGCGGATGTCGGTGAGCTTTACTGGTTTGAAGAGCCAGCCCTTGGCTTCCATGTCGACGTTCGGCACCTCCGCATTCCCTTTGGCAATTTCGGCAGGGAGTGGGATATCGGCGAAGCGCACGAGCTTGAGGCCAGTACCTTTACCGGCGGTATCGGCCACCTCGAAGAAAAGGTAGGCGTTGAAAAGCCCACCGGGCGTCTCACCGATGACAATCTCGATGGGTATGCTTTGTCCAGCGGTCGCATTGAGCCATGGGCCGCAGCGCAGCGGCCGGCCGAGCTTGGTCGGTTTGGTTTCTTCGTATTTCTGCTTACCGAAGTCCGGGTAGATGTTATTGCCGCCCGTGATGGGCTGCTCGTAGCCGGAATCTAAGACGACCCGGCCCCCCCATCGTACGCACAGGAAGTCATCGCCCATGCCCACGAATCGAAACCGGGCGGTTTGGGGCATCTTCACCGCACCTTTATAGTGGGCGATCCAGCGCGAAGGCTTGACGGTCTTTTCCACCCCATAGGCCTTTGGCCCAACGTCTGCAGATATGATCGGGATAAATATTTGCGCGGCCCACAGCGTATCCGGCGCCCGATATTTATCCGCGAGCGAGGATACCCCCCATCGCCTTGTAATCAGAAACTCCCTCACCTCTTTGCGGTAAGCCTCAATAGCGGGGCCGTTCGACTTCGCTCCTCCATTTAGCGGGTCTCCCATGGCGGCGGTCGGCTTGCCGTCCTTGGTTTGTTTGAAGTCGTAGAAAGTTCCGACGATGCCAAAGTTTTCCCCGCTACCGCCCTTCATCCCAAAGATGGAGACAAAGTTCTTCCCGCCGCCAACCCCGGCGCCCTTACCGCTCCCGATGCCGCCGCCGGAGCCACCGCCGAAACCCTTCGAACTGCCCCCGCCGATGGCACCGGCGATCGCCAAGGGATTCGCCATACTGGGCAAACTGCTGACCGACATCGTGGCGTTGGTATTTTTGCTCGTAATCCGCGAGTTGGTCTTAGTCAGGGACTTGATATTCTTAGGCTGCAGCTTCGTCTTATATTCCTTGGCCTTGGGGCCGCCGCTACCGCCGCCCGCCCCGGTCGCGAAGGAGTTCGGGTCTTTCTTGCCCGCAATGTCGGTGACGGTGGAGATGACCCAGGCTAGGGCGATGGCGACGAGGATGCCATGGATGAGGACCGAGAGAGCCAAGCCTTCCCCTCCTAGCCGCTGCCAGAGCGTACGGTTGGGTCGGTGAAGCGGCGCCGAGGGAGGCGCCGGTTCCGAGTTGTCCGGGGGTGAGGACATGGGGTTGTATTGCACCGCAAACCTACGAGCGTTCAACTGTAAAGGCGTTCGGTTCAGCATAGCCCCGCCCCAAAGCCGTCACTTCCCCCTGGTCTTGCCCCGAGGTCCTCCGCCTGCATCTTAAAGTCATGGATTCACGCCTTCATGACCTCGAAGAACGCCTTACCTTCCTGCAGCGCCACGTGGAGCAGCAGGACCGCGTCATCCTCGAGCTTTCTCGCGAGGTCTCCAAGCTGTCCGACCGTCTGGCCCGCACCGAAGCCAAATTAACTCAGTCCGCCGGTGCCAGCGATCAGGCTCCGCCCGCCGACGAGCGTCCGCCGCATTGGTAAGAGGTTTTAGGAATTGAGGTCATCCGGCATCAGGCCAATCTGCGGACATGGACAACGATTCGCTGACCTACCTCGAATACGGCATCTACCTCCTGATTTCGCTCTCCGTTACTATCTGGGTCGGACGCACGCTCTTCCGCAGCGGCCGCCCGTTCCTCCTCGAGGCCTTCCACGGCAACGAGACGATGGCCGACTCGGTTAACAATCTCCTGATCATCGGATTCTACCTGGTGAACGCCGGCTTCATGCTCCTGTTCCTCTCGTCGAAGGAGCACCCAAAGACCGGCATCGACGTCGTCGAGCATCTCAGTAAGTCCGTCGGCGTGGTGATTGTCGTCCTCGGCGTGATGCACCTGATCAATCTTGTCGTGCTGAACGCCCTGCGTACCGGTGCCAACGCCAGTCGCCCGCCCTCCTTGCCTCCGAAGGCCTGAGTCGACCGAACGCATGTGCGGCCGCGTCACCCAGTTCTCGCGCTGGGAAGAAATTGTGAAGTGCCTCGCCGCGCCGCCGGCCGAGGTCTCGCCGCGCTATAATATTTCGCCCGGCACGCCATTAGTCTCCGTGCGGCGTGAGCAGGGCGTCCTTCGCACCGAAGCGCTCCCCTGGGGTTTCGTGCCGGCTTGGGCTCCGGCCGACGAGCAGGAAGGCCACGCCAATGCCCGCGCGGAAGGGATCTTCGACCGCCCGACGTTCCGCGACTCGGCCCGCCATCGCCGCTGCCTCATCCCGATCGACGGCTACTACGAGTGGAAGTCGGAAGGGAAGCTGAAGTCCCCGTATTATTTCCGCGCGGCCGATGGCGGCCCGCTCGCGGTCGGCGGCCTCTGGTCACTCCACCTCGCCGCCGACGGCACGCACCGCCGAACGCTCTGTCTCGTGACGATCGCGCCCAACCGAGAAGCCGGCGAGATTCACTCCCGCATGCCAATCGTGCTGTCCGGCGCCGACCGCCAGGCTTGGCTCTCTGAAAAGGCCTACGCTGCGGATGATTTCGCTCGCCTGGCCGTCACCGCTCCAGACCGGGCGTTGTCGATGCATCGCGTGTCGCCCGACGTGAATCGGGTCGCCATCGACGTCGAACGGCTGGTGCAGCCGCTGGTTGGCGCGATGGACCAGCCGGACTTCTTCGGGGATTTGCTTGGCTAACGTCACGTTTTTCGACAGACCTCTGGCATGGCTGAACCGACGCATAACCCGAAGATCGTGGAGAAGCCGTGGGGTCGCGAAATCTGGTATGCCGATCAGTCCGCTTACGCCGGCAAGGTACTCGAAGTGACGAAGGGGCGCCGCCTCAGCCTCCAGTATCATGAGCGCAAGACCGAGACGCTTTACCTCCTTTCAGGTAAGGTGCTCCTGACGCTTCGCTCGATTGCTCCCAGCGAGACGCCTGCGGCCTCGCTCGTCACTCCTGCCGACGAGAGCGTCTGGCTCCCGGGACAAGCCTTGCACGTGCCGGTACACACCATCCACCGCTTCGAAGCCCTCGAAGACAGTGTCCTGCTCGAAGTCTCCACGCCCGACCTGACCGACGTCGTCCGCCTGCAGGATGACTTCTCGCGCCCGGCCCGCGACTAACCCTTTCTATTCTCATGCGCAAAGTTTTGGCTTTTGACCTCGGTGGCACGAAATTCGCCTTTGGCGTCGTCAACCAGGACGGCACCGTCCTCGGTTCCGGCCGCGTCGAGACGTTCGCCGAAAAGGGACCGCAGCAGGCCTGCGAACGCGTCGCCGAAGCCGCCCACCAGCTGCTCGCCGAACTCAAACTTAAGCCGGTCGACTTCGTCGCTATCGGAGTCGCCTCGCCCGGCCCGCTCGACATCGCCCGCGGCTGCGTCGACGGCTCGCCCAATCTCCCCGGCTGGACTGGCTTTTCGATTACAGACTTTCTGAGCAATTCTTTCGGCGGCCTGCCTGCGCGCATCGACAATGACTGCAACGCGGCGGCGCTCGGCGAATACCGATTCGGCGCCGGCAAGGGCAAGAAGAACGTCGTCTACATCACGGTCTCCACTGGTATCGGCGGCGGTGCGGTCATTGACGGACGCTTGATGCGCGGCTCCAATGGCAACGCAGCCGAACTGGGTCACATCCCGCTCACCATGGACGGACCTCGCTGCGGCTGCGGTAATCCTGGCTGCTGGGAAGTCTACGCCTCTGGCACCGCCATCGCGCGTCGCACCCGTGAAGCCCTTACGGCCGGCCGCCCTTCGAGCATCGTCAAGTTCGCTGGTAGTATCGACCAGGTCACGACGCACCATCTCTTTCAGGCGATGGCCGAAGGCGACGCGCTCGCCAACGAGATCTGGGCTGAGTCCATCAACTACCTCGGCCGTGGCCTCGGCGCGGTGATCAATACTTTTAACCCGGACGTGATCGTGGTCGGCGGTGGCGTGACCGCAGCCGGTGATGTGCTCTTCGTCCCGATGCGCAAGAGCGCCAGCAACTACGCCTTCCCGCGCCTCTCGGCGGTCTGCGCGATTGTTCCCGCTGGCCTAGGCGGCAACGTCGGCGTCGTCGGCGCCGCGGCCTGCGCCTTCGAGCACGTCAGCTGACCTGTCTCGCCCGCGATGCGCGTCTCTGTCGTCATCCCGGCGTTCAACGAAGAAAAACTCCTGCCCGCGACGCTCGCGGCCATCCGCGGTGCAGCTACCGCTTTTGAGCAGCGTGGCTGGAGCTGGGAATGCGTCGTCTGCGATAACAACTCAACCGATGGCACCGCGGCTTGCGCCCACGCCGCCGGCGCGACTGTCGTCTTCGAACCGGTCAACCAGATTGGCCGAGCCCGCGACGCCGGAGCCCGCGTGGCGACCGGCGAGTGGCTTGTATTCATTGATGCGGATTCGACGCCATCGGCTGAGCTCTTCGCGGCCATCGCCGACCAGATTGCCGCCGGTCGCGCGCTCGGCGGCGGGAGCACGGTCGAACTCGAGCCAGGCACGCCTCGCTATGCGCGCTTCGTCTGCGGAATCTGGAACTTGTGCAGCCGCCTCGCCGGCTGGGCCGCCGGGTCCTGCGTCTGGGTCGAGGCTACGGCGTTCCGCGAGGCTGGCGGGTTCGGTACCGAATACTATGCCGGCGAGGAGGTTTTCCTCAGCCGCCGCCTCAAGTCCCTGGCTCGCCGGACGAGCCGCCGTTTCGTTATCTTATCGGGAAGCCCACTGCACACGTCTTCACGCAAGCTGAAGCTCTATACGCTCACCGAAGCGGCCCGCTTCTTCTTTCGCATGCTCTTCACCGCTGGCCGAGCGGCGAAGCGTCCGGAGAACTGCGACATCTGGTACGACGGCCGGCGCTGAGTACCCTCAGAGCCGCTGTCGCTTCCACTTCGGAATCGGGAAAGCCGTGATCTTGTCCGAACGTAATTCGACGTCGTCGCGGTGGCGCAAGGCTTTGGACTCGGCGTCGGTGACGATTTCGTAATGCCGCGCAGCGGTGATGAGATCGGCGATTTCCCAGCAGTCCTTGGGATTGTTCACCCATTTCTCGGGCGGCAGGCGACTCAGGTCGTACGGTTTGGAATAGCTCCGTAGGGTCTTGCGCGGGCCTTTGGCGTATTCGTGGAAGTAGGACATCGCGAGCTCGCGGACGCTGCGGTACACGGGGTCACGCCAACGGAGGCAGACGTAGTTGGTCTTCGAGATGGCGCCCCACTTGCCATTCACCCGGAAAGGCGCGATGACGTGGTCCATGTCCTGATGTGCGCTAAAGTCTAGGAGCAGGGGAGGGTGGCCCTGTAACCAGAGTGCGTAGGCCGCGACCATGGCGCCTTCGATGCAATGGGCCCGGCGGTGCTTCAGGGTCTGTTCGACAGAGCGGGCGGTATCGCCCTCGGGCTCGAAGTTCTGCGGGAATTCGACAAGGAAGTCCTGGATGGCCCGGGGCGTGGCGAGGCGGGCGAGCGTCCGTGCCGCCGGCAAGCTGAGGCCGCGCTTCTGCGCGAGTCGGATTCGGGCGGCGAGCGACATGCCTAAGGTCTAGCCGACGGCGCCAATTGCTCAAGGAGCGAGTGCGCCCCCGCTTTCGGATTGGCTAACCACCCGACCTGCGTTTGCTTTCCGTTGTCCGCCATGCCGATCTTCGAAACCACCTGCGCCGATTACGCTAAGCCCAGCGGAACCAACTGAGATGGACCCCCAGACGCTCCGCGACGGGCTGCTCCAGCTCATCCTGCTGATCATCTCGATCGGCCTACACGAGTTTGGCCACGCTTGGATGGCCGATCTGCGGGGCGACCCACTCCCCCGCATGCAGGGCCGCGTGACGCTCAATCCCTTCGCCCATGCCGACCCGATTGGCACCATCGCCCTCCCAGCGGTCATGATTTTTCTCAGCCCGGGCTTCGGGCTTATCGGCTGGGGCAAGCCCGTCCAGATCTCCCTACCCAATCCGAAGACCCGCCGGATGGATGATATCTATATTACCTTGGCCGGCCCGGCGATGAACCTAGTGCTCTGCTTCGCTTTCGCAGTTATCGGCGGCCTGGGGAACTTCGACCCAAAGACCCAGGAGGTCGTCATCCGCTTCTTAGTCGGCGGCATTTACCTCAACGCGGGCCTCGTGGTCTTTAACCTCATCCCGATTCCGCCCTTAGATGGCTCCCGTCTGGCGCTGCGCCTCGGTCTTTATTCGGAAGAGATCTTCCTCTCCCTTGCCCGCTGGGGGTTCATCATCCTGATCATCCTCGTCAACCTGCCGCCATTCCTCCGGGTAATGCATTCGGGCATTGTCCTGCTGGCCTCGCCGTGGCTTGGGCTCTGGGAATTACTCACCTGACCGCTGGTCCTTGCCACCAGAGGCTTGCCTATTCGCCGCCCGCGGGCGAAAGTCGGGCCATGCAAACCCTCGGCGAACGTCTCCAAGAAGCCCGTCAGCGACTGGGCGTGACCCTCCGCGAAGCGGCGGAGTTCACCAAGATTCGCACCGATTACCTCCAGGCGATGGAGGCCAGCCAATTCGAATCCATCCCGCTAGCCGACGTCTACAAGCGTGGGTTCGTCAAGGTCTACGCGAAGTACCTGCGCCTCGATGACGAGAAGGCGGGCGCCGATTTCAACACGCACCATTCCGCCAAGGCTTCCCGCCGTCCACTTGAAGCCGGTGCCGACGAAGACGCGCCGTTCGAGCCCGAGGCTGGCGTCAGCTCGATTACGTTTAGCCGCGATACGGTGATTTACGCCGTGATCGGGATTACCGTCCTCGCGATCATCGCCGCGTTTTTTATCTAAGCTCGTCCCGCGCAAAACGGACGCAGCCTAAGCCGGCGACGGTGGCTGCCACCCCGGCGCCGCCAGCGAGCCGTCCCCACCAAATCACACTTACGTCGGTCAAGGCTGGGGTCCGCTATCAGGTCATTGAACTTAACACGGGCGAGACTCCCGGACTCGGCATGCTTGCCCCGCGTGACAAGCCGGTGGTGATTAATGTGAAGGGGCCGAGCGAGCTTCGCTCCTCCGCGATCGAACACCTCCGCGTCAAGATCGACGGCATCTCGTTTCCGCTTCCGGCCACCATCACCGGCGCGATGGTCGTGGCCTTGCCTGACACCTTTACCTCCCCGCCGATACCCAAGGCCGCGCCTGGTCCGACCCCTGCGCCGCCGGCGAAGAAAATCCGTTAAGCCGAGGGGATTGACGCTTTCGGCTTCCCGCCTTATCTATTCGGGGCAGTGCCCCCGCGCCTCGATCAACGTGTCCTTGTCCTTAACCGTCTCTGGCAGCCGGTTAACATCGTGGGCGTGCTCCGCGCCATGAGCCTCCTGTTCCGTGGCCGCGCTTCGGCCATCCATGCCGACCCGTCCGGTCACCGCGTGCTCAGCTCGGATGAGTGGATGCGTTTCTCCCTGGAGGAGCCGCCGCCGCTCGCCGAATCCGTTCGCTCGCCCTGCATCGTGCTCCGCATACCGCGCGTGCTCCTCCTCGGCGAATACGACCGCGTCCCGCGCCGCGAGATCCGTTTCTCCCGTCGCAACGTCTACCTGCGTGACGCGAATACCTGCCAGTATTGCGGCCGGACATTCCGCGACGAGGAACTCAATCTCGACCACGTCGTGCCGCGAGATATCGGCGGCAAGACGAACTGGGAGAATATCGTGACGGCCTGCGTTCGCTGTAATTCGCGAAAGGCTAACCGGTTGCCGGAACAAGCGGGCATGACCCTCCGGCATGCCCCGACGAAGCCCAAGTGGCGCCTGGTCGTCGCGTCCTCGCTCTCAGCCGAAGAGGTCGAGTGCTGGAAGGAATTCCTCGAGGTTACGCCCGCCGGTCAGCTCCCCTGGAGGAACTGAGCAACGGCGCTTTCCTTGGTGCGGGTAACCAGATTCGAACTGGTGTATCCACTTTGGAAGAGTGGTGTCCTACCACTGAACGATACCCGCGTGGCCAAGGACGCTCACTATTTCCAGCCGTCCGCCCGGGGTCAAGCCTCGCCCGTCGTCCGTCTGGCCAGCCTAGAGCAGAAAACCGGCCGGGGAAACCGCGGTTTGCCGGCCCGGTCAAGCCGGGCTGCGGTGGATGACGCTGATGGTGCCGTTGGTCTCGACGATTACGTCCTTGGCTTGGTCGATGTTTGCGAGGCCGGCCGAACGCAGCGCGGACATGAGTTCGTGGTGCGTGATCCGCTCGCGGTGCATGGCCTTCTCCTGCACGGCTCCATCACGGACGAGGAAGACCGGCCGGCCGACGAGCGCCCAATGCACGAACTTGAAATGGCGGGAGAGCAGGAGCATGCACCAGTTGATAAAGATGAGCGTACCGGCCAAGAAGAGCCCGCCCCCAAGGCTATTGTCGCCTCCATTCATGGCGTTCTGCACGGTGTTGCTCAGGATGAGGAGTAGGATGAAGTCGAACGGTGTCAGCATCCCAGTCTGCCGCCGACCGGTCAGGCGGATAAGGAATAGCAGGAAGGCGTAGACGATGATGCCGCGGATGAGGAGCTCCCACCAAGGGAGCACCGGGATCAGCATAGTCCCAAGATCGAAGGGCTGACGGACGGTTTGGGCGAGCATGGGTCACGATAGGCCTGGTCTCCGCATAGGGCGATAGCGTTTGCGCTTCACGCAGGGCATACTTCCATCATCCTACGCCCATGGCTCGCACCACCCGCTCCTCCGCCCCCGCCGTCCGCGACGTCCTGTTGATGGCGACACCTTCGAAGAACGCCGACCTTCGCTGGTTCGGAGGTTTCCACGCCTCCGATCCATTCCCGGCGTTCTCCGCCAAGGGGCGCCGGATTGGCCTGCTGCCTGGCATGGAAGTAGGACGTGCAAAAGACGAATCAGCTTTTGACGAAGTGCTCAACTTGACCGCCATCATCGGCGACCTTCGCAAGACCAACCCGAAGGCGGGCGTGGCCGATGCCATCGTCTTCGCCGCCCTCCAGCAGGGCATCCATCGTTTCCGCGTGCCGGCCGATTTCCCGGTGGGACTGTATGAGCGCCTCCGTCAGCTCGGTCTTGAGCTCCATCCGGTCGGCGCCCAGCACAACGAACGCGGCTCGCCTGAACTCTTCCCGTCCCGCCAAGTGAAATCAAAGGCGGAGCTCGCCGGCATCCGCGCGGGTAATGCCGCTGCGGTTGCGGGCTTCAAGGCCGTCGAGAAGGTGCTCGCAGAGTCCAAGGCGGACAAAAAAGGTGTACTGCAGTGGCAGGGCCAGACGCTCACGGCCGAGATCCTAAAAGAGGAAGCGCAAGTCGCCATCCTCCGCCAGGGCGGGTTGTGCGACATCGGCCTGATCATCGCCCCCGGCGACCAAGCCGTCGATTGCCACTGCTCCGGCTCCGGCCCGATTCGCGCCAACGAGCTCATTGTGTGCGATATCTATCCGCGCCATATTGCTTCGCATCATTACGGTGACATGACCCGCACCTACCTCAAGGGGAAGGCTAACGCGAAGCAGCGCAAGATGGTCCACGCGGTACTCGAATCCCAACGCCGCGCGATCAAGGCCATCCGTGCCGGCGTGACGGGCGCCAAGGTACACACGGTCGTACAGGATTATTTCAAGTCGTTGGGTTACAAGACAGGCCTGGTGAAAGGCGTCTACGTGGGCTTCTTCCACGGGACCGGCCACGGGCTCGGATACGATATCCACGAAGAGCCTGGGCTCTCCATCCGCAACCCGCACCCGCTCATCGCGGGCAATGCGGTCACGGTCGAACCAGGGCTTTATTATCCCGGTATCGGCGGCTGCCGTTTCGAGGACTGCGTGGTGGTTACGAAGAAGGGCTGCGAATTCCTTTCCTCCCATCCCACTAATTGGGAGATTGCCTGAGGATGGTCAAAGGGCGGGGCAGGGCTGGGTCGCATACGTCGCTGACGGATGCCGCCCGTCCCGTGGCCGAAGTCCTCGAACGTTATGGCCGCGTCTCGCGCGGCGTTATCAGTGCGCGCGTCCGCGCGAGCACGCTTTCAATCAAGATCATGAAGATTGGCGGCGGCCTGCGCCTCACGGTTGTCTCCAAGGGCTCCCGTCAGGAACTCCACGTCTACGGCCTCACCGCGGAGCGGGCGGGGGAAATTCTTTCGGGACCGGATTTCGCCGGCTATAAGCTGAACTTCGCCGATGCCTGACGCCCCCGCGATCCTCGCCGAAGTCACGGCCGCAGATTGGGTCGCTGCTGGTCCGGGCTGGACGCACCTACCCTACCTCGCGCGCTTCCACGCCGAGCGGCTCCCGCTTTCTTGGGAAGGTTTCTTTACGGGCCGCCACCATGCGGTGCTCGAGAGCGGTCGCTCCGGCAGCCTGACGATTGCGGTCCCCGCCGCCGCTCGCACGACGGTCTTCTTCGCCGATGGACGCGTGGTTATGCACGCCGCCGATGGCGCCCATGAAGAGGCGACCGAACAACCGCTCGCTTACCTTCGTCGCTGGTCGCGCGAAGTCCGCGCCCCGCGCCTGGCCGGCTGGCCAACTTTCCAGGGCGGCCTGATCGCCCTCTTAGGCTATGAACTTGCCGCGCAGTTCGAGCCAGTGAAGTCCGCGCCGGCTGATGTCCTGGCGCCCATCGCGGCTTTCCTCGAGGCACATGAAGCCTGCGTCTTCGACGCCGCTCAACGCGAGCTGACCGTCGTCGTGCTTTGTCCCGTCGGCTCGCCGAACTCCGCCCTTCGCGCCGCCCGCGCCCGCGCCCTCGATCTCGCCGCCCGTTGGGATGCCACTTGCGCGCAACCCGCGGCCTCGCTGCCTCCCGCCGCCGTCCCGCTCGCGCCGCTCGCGCAATCACTCGATGAGCCGGCTTTCGTCGGCGCCGTTGCGCGATGCTTGGATTATATCGCCGCCGGGGACACTTATCAGGTCAATCTTTCCACGCGCCTCGAGGTGTCGCCGGTCGATGCGTCGCTAGCCTACGAAATCCTGCGGACGGCGAATCCTTCGCCCTACATGGGTCTGGTCCGCCTGCCGGGAGCGACGCTCGTCTGCGGTTCGCCGGAGCTACTGGTCGAGGTCTCGGCGGGACGGATTACGTCCCGCCCGATCGCTGGTACGCGCCCGCGCGGCGCCGATGAGGCCGCCGACCTGGCTTGGGCGCAGGAACTTTCTGGCGACACGAAGGAGAAGGCCGAACACTTGATGCTCGTCGACTTGCTGCGCAACGACGTCGGGCGCGTCTCGCGACCAGGCACGGTGCGCGTGCCAGAGTTCATGGCGATCGAGCGCTACTCGCACGTGATGCATCTGGTCTCACAGGTCGAAGGCGTTCTCCAGGCTTCCGCGGGACCGGCCGATATCGTCCGCGCGCTCTTCCCGGGGGGGACCGTCACGGGCGCCCCGAAGGTCCGGACGATGCAGGTCATCGCCGAACTCGAGCCGGTCGCGCGCGGTTATTATACCGGCTCGCTTGGCTGGATCGGTGCTTCCGGCGACCTCTGTCTCAATATCATTATCCGTTCCCTCTGGTCCGCTGAAGCGCGCACCTTCATTCAGGCCGGGGCCGGCATTGTCGCCGATTCCATTCCCGCTCACGAATACGCCGAAAGCCTACGCAAGGCCCAGGCCCCATTACTGGCCGCCGCGCGCGCGCCCATGCGCCGATGATCGGCTGGCGCCAAGGCGAATGGGTTACCATTACCGATGGCGCGGAGGTTGCGGCCTTGGTGCCCGGCCCTTCGTTATTCGAGACGTTCGCACTCCGGGAGGGCCGCATCGCCTGTCTGGCAGATCACCTCGCTCGGCTGGCCGCCGCGTGTCCTCGCCTCGGTTTAGATTCCGCTCGCCTCATGCTCGGCAGCTCCGCGGATGTGGCGCGCTGGTCCGCTCCGCTCGGCGGCTTGCTCGGTCGCAATACCTTAACGAACGCGATTGTCCGACTGCTCGTGGCTCCGCGCGGCGACGGCCTTGCTACGGAATGGCTCACGGTCCGGCCGTTGCCGGCCACACCTGCGGCGATCGACCTCTATCAGCTCAGCCTTCGGCGAGATGCGCCCGAATGGCTGCCGCGCCCGAAGAGCGGACCGTGGAAGAATTCTGCGGACGCCTGGCGCGAGCTTCGTGCCCTCGCCGATCGACCGGACGCCGAAGGTATCCAGCTCGATGCCCGGGGGTGCCTCAGTGAGGGCGCGCGTAGCTCCTTGGCTTGGTGGGACGGCGCCTGCTGGAATTTTCCTTCGGTTGAGACGGGCCGGCTACCCGGTACGGCGTCGGCGCAACTCCGCGGCGTGCTCGCTCAGGCTGGCCGACCCGTCCGTGATGTCTCCTGGCCTGGCTTCCCGGCGAATGCTCTATCGGTATTGGTGCTCCGTTCGACGTTCGACGGCGGTGCGGTCCCTGCGCGTTCCTATCACGCCGAGGGCAGACTGACGTGGCAGCCAAGCGGTCCGCAGGTCGAAGCAATGCGGGCCCTTGCCCAGCTCGCCGCGTGGCGGGCTCAGCGCTGCATGAGCTTCGCGTAGACTGGCAGGGCGGTCGCGAGCACCAGCAGGCCGAGGAAGACAACGCTCACCAAGGCGGAGAAGCAGGTTGCGACGAGCAGCTTGGCGATCCGCACGACCGGGTCCTCATCCTTACGCAAGTGAGCACGCGCCGCGTAGGTGGTGATGGCGAGGCCGACGACGAGTAGGGTCACCAGGACGGCGCCGAAGTGGTTGAAGTAAAGTCCGGTCAAACCAGGCAGGGCACCAGCCTCGCCAGTGATCGTCGCCACGAGGATGGGTTGGGAGCGAAAGGCGATTGCGCCGGCGGCGGCGGGGAGGGTGGCGGTCAGGAATACGGCCAAGGCGGAGACGATCTGGAGCTCGCGAGGGGTCATGTGAGAAGTATTCCAAGCCACGCTGACAGGGTCAACGTTGGGATTCTCCCTCGCCAAACCCGGCGGTTCGTCCTACGGAAGGTGGACATGGACTCCGCTTGGTATCTCTGGCCGGTCTTCGTTATCCTCAACGGCAGTGCGGCGGGGATTGCGCTCGTCGCCGGGGTGGTCTCGGCCCTTTCCCATACCGAGCTGGAAGATCTCCGCCGGCAGGACGCCAAGGCCGCGGTCTCGATTGAACGGTCGCGCGGCGACCAAGGGAATACCCTTGCCGCCTTCGAGGTGCTCTCCGGGGCCTTTGTCGGCATGAGCGCTTTGCTGGGCGGCTTCCTGGTCGGCTCGCGGTTCCTGGAGCGTATGTCTGAGAGCTGGCCGGCCGCCGTCCTTACAGCCCTCGCCTTCATCGCCGTCTCCTTCGTGATGGCTTGGCTCACGATTATGCTCCCGCGCAAGGTGGGCATGCACTTCCGCGTTACGCTCGCCCCGCGTATCGCCTCTTCACTCAAACTCGTCCGTGGCGCCGCGAAGATTCTCCGGACCTTTGGCAAACTGCATGACTCGCTCGCTCCGCCCGAGGAGCCGGGCGTCGATCGCGCCGATGCTGATATCGGTAGTCTCGCCCAGGCCGCCGCCCGCGAAGGCAAGATCACGCAAGCGGAGAGCAACCTCGTGGCCAACGCCGTCCGGCTGGACGACATCCCCGTCTCGCATGTCCTGACGCCCCGCCCGGTCGTCACCTCCATTGAGGCCGACCTCACGGTCGCCGACGTCCTCCGGCTTTACCCGACCGTGCCGCATGGCCGCATGCCGGTCTGGGAGCAGAATCCTGATCGCATTGTCGGGGTCGTGCGCCGTCGCGACATCCTGAAAGCCGCCGGCGAGAACCGTCGCGAGGTCCGTATCCGCGAACTTATGGGCAAGGCGCACATCGTGCCCGAGAGCGCTACGCTTTCCGACGCCCTGCATGATCTCGTCCGCGCCCACCAGCACCTTGCGGTGGTGGTCGACGAGTTCGGCGCCTTCGCCGGCGTGATCACGCTCGAAGATGTGTTCGAATCGCTGCTTGGCATCGAAATCTACGAAAAGGACGACCCGCACCCCGATATGCGTGAGCTCGCTCGCCAGCGCGGCCACCGCGTCGGTCGTCGTCCCAGCTCCGAGACTCCGCCCAAGGCTGGAACATGATCGCTGCCGCGCTCGCTTACTGGACCCACGACCTCGATCCGGTCGCGATCCATTTTCCGGATAGCTGGGGCTTGCGCGGAGTGCATTGGTACGGGCTCGCCTACGCGGCGGGCTTCATGGCCGCGGCTTATCTCCTTGGCCGCTGGCGCCGCGCGGGGCTCACGCCTTTACGCGGAGCGCTCGACGAATCCACGCTGATCACCGCGGTGATGGTGGGCGTCATCACCGGCGGCCGCCTGGGCCACGTTTTCCTCTATGCCCGCGATGAGTTCGCGGCGGATCCGATGATGGTCTTCCGGATCTGGCAGGGCGGGATGGCCAGCCATGGCGGCTTCCTCGGCGTGCTCCTCGCGGGCGTCTGGTTCGCCCGCCGCTCTCAGGCCAATTTCTTCGCCGTGGGCGATTTACTCTGCGCCCTCGCTCCGGCGGGAATTTTCTTCGGCCGCCTGGCCAATTTCGTGAACGGCGAACTGGTGGGTAATCCGTCCTCGGTCGCCTGGGCCGTAATCTTCCCCCGCGAAGGCGCGATACCTCGCCACCCTTCGCAACTTTACGAAGCCGTCGGCGAAGGCCTGTTGCCGCTCATCTGGGTGCTCATCCGCTACCCACGCCGGCTGCCGCCGGGGCGGGTAGCCGGCGAATTTCTCCTGCTCTACTCCGCCGGTCGTATCGTCTGCGAGTGCTTCCGCTCCGCTGAGGATGGTCATGTGCTCGGGCTCACCGCCGGGCAGTTCTGGACGTTGCCGCTCGCGGCGCTCGGGCTTTTCCTAATCTTTCGCTCCCGTCGCGCGGCTGAATGATGTTGCCCGTGCGGGCGGACGGTGGGAAAACTCCCTTGCGCCATGACGAACGTCCCGCTCCTTGATCTCGGCCCACAGAACCGCGCCCTCGAGGCCCAGTTCGAGACCGCTTTCCGCGATGTCCTTCGTTCGAATATGTTCATCATGGGACCGCGCCTCGAGGCCTTTGAGAAGGACTGCGCTTCGTTCCTCGGGGTTAAGCATGCCCTCGGCGTCTCCTCCGGCACCGATGCGCTCCTGCTCGCGCTCATGGCGCTTGATATCGGTGAAGGCGACGAGGTCCTCCTGCCATCCTTTACCTTCTTTGCTACCGCAGGCTCCGTGGCCCGTCTCGGCGCGACCCCCGTCTGGGTCGATGTCGATCCGCACACCTTCAATATCGACCTCGCGGATGCCGCCCGGAAGGTCGGTCCGCGGACTCGTGCGATCATGCCGGTCCACCTTTTCGGCCAGTCGCTCGACCTTGATGCGCTGCAAGCGTTTGCCTCCGCTCATAAGCTTCGCGTGATTGAAGACGCCGCCCAGTCGATGGGCTCCCGCTGGAAGGGCCGCGCCACGATGTCGTCTGGCGACTTCGGCGCCACGAGCTTCTTCCCGTCTAAGAACCTGGGCGGCATGGGCGACTCGGGCCTCGTCACCACGCAGGACGACGCGCTCGCCGAGCGCGCGCGCATCCTCCGCGTCCACGGCATGCAGCCAAAATATTTCCACCGCGAGGTTGGGGCAAATTTCCGGATGGATCCGCTGCAGGCGGCGCTCCTGCACATCAAGTTGCCGCACCTGCCGGAGTATAACTGCGCTCGCGCGGGTAACGCTAACTTCTACCACGCCGCACTCAAGGGCGTGGCCGGCGTCGCCGAGAACCGTCCCGGCGCCGACAAGGCGGCGAAGATTCTGTTGCCGGTCGACTTCTCCGGTCAGGGCATCTGGAACCAGTTCACCCTGCGCGTGCCGGGTGGCCGCCGCGACGCGCTCAAGGCTTTCCTCACCGCCCGCAAGATTGGCTGCGAAATCTACTACCCGATCCCGCTCCATCGCCAGCAGTGCTTCGTGGACCAGAAATATCGCGGCTTCGATAGCGTACCGGTCTCCGCGCAGCTTTCCGCTGAAGTGCTCAGTATCCCAATTTTCCCCGAAATCCTCGCCGAACAGCGCCAGTGGGTCGCCGATTCGCTCGCCGATTTCGCCGCGGGGAAGACGGAGTAATTGCGCCGTAGGCGCGGAGATTCCGAGGTGCAAAGGTGAAAACAACTTCAGGTGACGGGTGACGGGCACGGGCGTCGGCGACTCAGGTATCAGCATCTCGGCCTTCAGCCGCGGGAACCTGGAGCCGGCTGCCGAAGTCCGAATAGCTGACTCCCGAAAGGCCGATGCCCTGGTGGCCGTCACCTGTCACCCGATATGTGCCTCTCACGTTTGCACCTTTGCACGGCTTCTCCTCCGGTCTCCGGTTTCCCTCTGATGCGGATCTATCCGCTAACCGCCGACATCTGTGGGTTTAGAAAAACCGTACCGTCTTCACCCGCATTTTCTCGTGTTCGGCGTCGGTGCACGGGGCATCGATTGGTACGGCGGGAGCCTTGTCGTTCGGGACCACGAGCTTGTTCGCGAGCAGGTACTGTTCGACCTCGGCGCCAGAAATATCGGGCAGCATGACGCCAGCGATTTCGACGCAAGGGGAAAGACGCTGACCGCTCTTCTCGACCATCTCGGCGTAGTTCGACGGATTATTAATGATGTCCACGTCCTGGTAGTTCAGGGCGTACTTCGCCATGATGGCACGTACGCCATTACTCCAGCCGCAGCTAGGTTTGAGGTAACAACGGATATCCATGGCCTTACCAATGCCGCCGTCTGGCTGGTAATCAAGCCCGGCGACCTTTTCGCACCGTCTTTTCCTCGCCCGGTGCCTGCTTCGGTTCATACCAGTAGCCAATCCCGTGAATGGTCCGCAGGCACTCCAGGGATTTGCCGTGGGCCGCATAAGCATCGCGGATCTTGGCGATATATTGGTCGAGCGAGCGGCTGCGGATGTCGGCATGCACCCCCCAGACGGCGTGGATTAGGCTGTGCCGGCTAATGATGACGCCCGGATTCGCGTGCAGGTGATAGAGGATACCGAGCTCTTTACGGCCCAGCTTGCGGGTCTTGTTGCCGGCGAAGACGATCTCGAGCCGCTCCGGATGGACCTCGGCTCCGTTGAAGACGAAGACGTCGGTACCGAGCGCTGCGTTACCCGTGAGGCGGCTATCCCCAGAGGTCTCGCTGCGTCGGAGTACGGCACGGACGCGCGCGACGAGCTCTTCAGGATGGTGCGGCTTGCCGATGAAGTCATCGGCTCCGGCCTCGAGCGCTTGCGCGACATGCTTACCATCGCGCTGTGCGGAGAGGAAAATCACGGCCGGCGAATGGCTCATCCGGCGGATTGTTTCCAACACCGCGAGTCCGTCCAAGTCTGGCAGACTGGGGTCGAGCAAGACCAGATGGACATAGGATTCCCCGACAAACTTGAGCGCGGTGGCGCCCTTGT
>Ga0209500_10001074_pt1 | contig 21510 bp, 18 predicted proteins | sample S_140212_EF_Meta_FD_187323 | JGI IMG/M metagenome (GOLD analysis project Ga0209500, IMG submission 187323) | Freshwater microbial communities from Lake Simoncouche, Canada to study carbon cycling - S_140212_EF_MetaG (SPAdes) (version 2) | ecosystem: Environmental > Aquatic > Freshwater > Lake ... | reverse complement strand
CTTCTAATATACCGTTTTTAACTGATTCAGTTGACCTTTCCACTTTATACAGACCTTCAATTTTATGGTTACCATCGTATGTTCCAACAACAGGTACTCTACATGAAATTGATTCCAATAATGTTAAATTTGGATGACCAGCTTCCAATTCTGATGGGTGAAGGAATATTGAATGTTCTTGAATTATTTTTAACAATTCTTCTTCACTTGGATTGTGAGAAATTATGTTTAATTTACCATACTCCAATAAATCAGGATTTGCTTTGAAAAAATTCATATTGTTAGGAGGACCAACAATTGTAATATCCATGTTTAATTCTTTAGCGGCTTCAATAGCGTATCTAAATCCTTTTCTATCCATGGTTTGGTCATCAGCATAACCATTATTTGCAATACATAATAATTTGTGTTTAAAATCTTCCTTATAGGGTAAATCAAAAAACTTGGTATCAACACCATGTGTTAAATAAAATAACTTATCTGTCTCCTCAAAGTAATCAACTAAAAATTCTGCATGTGTAAAGGATACTATTGAACCTTTAATTGCTTCTAAATTTTGTTTATATGTGTGAGAATCTTTACCATGCCTAACAACATGATGGTCATGTAATGAAAAGATGTATGGTATACCTCTTTTTTGAGCTTCAATACCTAAATTAGCAACGTGTAAATGAATGATATCTGTATTATTTACATCAACATCATTTAAGTATTGAATATCACATATATGACCCATTTCTTCAAATTGAAGTTTATAGTTCCATATTACTTTTTCAATTGCTCCCCAACCATTTGGAGGTATTGATATAAGACCCGGTGTTACTTGTGTTATTTTCATATTATTCTGAATTGTTTATTGTGTATGAACTTGTTGATGGGTCAAACCCTAAATTAATTATGTGAAATCTTTTATGACATAAAGATTTGTATTTTTTTGACCATCTTTCGGCAAATTCTAATTCAACTTTTGTTTCTTTAGAATTAAAAGTTGTTGAAAATTCACCAATTGATAGTAATTTTTTTATATTGTGAACACCAGGTCTTAAAGAAAAACTTGGCCAATTTATATATGTTAACCATAAATTTGGTATTTGTACTTGTAATGCTGAAACATCATCAACAAATAAATTTTCATTCAAAGGTAAGTTTGGGTCGTAATACCATTCCCAATAATTCTCATATTCAATTGGTTTTATGTTGTCAGGAAATCTTTTATAAGATTGTGCGTAACTAAAAAATGCGTATTTTTCATCTAAATTTAACGCATCAATGGCTTCAGATATTTTAAATAAATCAACAAATAAGTAATCATCTTCTAATAAAAAAGAATAATCACTATCATGTTTAATTAACATATCTCTCCAAGAATTTAAAACCCTTGCATGTCTATAATTATCAGGGAATGAATGTTCGTCAAAATGTATTATCACTTTATTTGTGATTGGAAAATATTGGGATAATAATTCTTCCATTTCTTTTTTATCTTCAATAGTTGAAGAATCATCAAAAAATATAATATCATCAATAATGTTACTATCTAAACAAAAAACTGAAAATGCTTTTATAACACGTCTTAAAAAATGTAACCTTTTACAAGACATTATTGTTAACGATATTTTTTTGTTTTTATACATATTATTTTAAAAAAATACTTGAAACAATATTATTGTCAATCTCACTGTAAAGATATCTATCATTTTCATACACATCAATTTTTTCTAATCCATCTTTTGGAATGTAATATGACCAACTGTGTTTTCCACCAACTGATTGATTAAATGTTTGTTCTGTTCCGTCATTAAAATATGATTTAATGATTCTTTCTTTTGGTGCATCACTATAATTGTATGAAACAACGGCCAAATAGTTTGTTATAGTTTTTACACCATCAACATTGTTATACACTTTATAAATTCTTGTTGAACATCCCTCATATTTGGGAGATATGTTACTAATTGAAGTTTCGGTATTCCATAAGGTACCTTCAAAATCAACTTTTTGTTGTTCACCAGTTTTTCTTAAAATGTGTGAGTCAATATCATTATCAATAATATTTTGATACAAATATTCTTCGGCAATTTTAAAATCTAAATTACCAAACTTATCCATTAAATAATTTACATAATCTTGTTCACATGTAATTCGTTTAATGATTTGTAAAAAATAATCAATTTCACAGTAAAAGTAGTGAAATGAAACATCTTTTCTTGAATCATCTTCATTAAAATAGAATAATCCTTTTTTACCATTGTCGTGACACAATGATGGTACTGTATTTATGTAATCCCAAGATGATTCAGAAAGTTTATCATCAACTTCTAATCTTTGAAAGTGGGTGTAACCTAGTGACTTTGCAAATATTAAAGAATTGAATAGATTAACTAATACAGGTAGACCATGTCTTTGTAAACCTGGCATAACATCAAAAATATCAACATCATCTCTCAAATGATATAAAGTTACATTACTAACATTTGTGTAATCATTCTTAAATAATTTATTATTTGAATCGTATAAGTAATAGTTTGTTTTGGATAAAATTTCAGGTTTAATAATTGTGTTAGACACTAACAAAGTATCTTGATTATTTCCTTTTAAAATATCCAAAAATTGTGATAATTTAACTTCAACTTCTTTGTTATGAACAAAAGAATCTATAATTGTAATTGTTTTATTTTTCATTTGATTGTGTCTATTATATAGGTAATCTCTTATGTATTTATGTGTTTGTTTTTTTTCTTCAGATGATAATGATGTTAAAACACCTTGACCATGTTCTCGGTATATACCACCAACCCATTCATCACCACGTATCTTACCTCTTAACGATAACTCATAATTAACAGGATAATCTAAATAAGGTAATGACATCATGTATGGTTTAATTAAATCTTTGTAATTTCTAAACATTCTTCCAAAAGACACGTAATTCTCAACAAATAGGTCTTCTGTTGTTATATCTTTGATTGGACTACATAACCATGTACTAGTTTTGTTGGGTGTGTAAACACCGTTAGTGTATAACCAATAACCCGTACAGTGCATTGAATACTCGGGGTTTGCATCTAAAAAATCAACTTGTTTTTGTAATTTACACTCATTAAAAAAATAATCATCACCATCTAAATAAGCGATATATTCGCCTTGTGATTGTGATAATAAGAATGGTATGTTTTTATGAAACCCTAAATTTTCAGTTGCACGAAAATGTTTTAAATTTGGGTAAAAATTGATTAATCGCTCAATAATTTCTTCTGAACCATCTTGGGAAAAATCATCTCTAACCAATACCTCAAACTCAAAATTTGTTTTTTGCCACAAAACGGACAATAATGCTTGTTCTAAATAATTTGCAAATTTATATGCGGGTACTATAACACTTACTTTCATAATATTCTTGTATTTGCTCCAACGTAAACTCCTTCATTATCTATGTTTTTAACAATACCGGTATTTAAACCTATTGTCACATTATTAACTATAGATACTTTTTCTTTAATTGATGAGTTTGTACCCAAATAAACTTTATCTCCTATTGTAACATTTCCTGAAACAATAGAACCTGGCATAGCACTAAAATAATCACCAATTACACAATCGTGACCAATATGATTACCACGATTTAATAATGTATGAGAACCTATTTTAATATTAGTTGTTAATATTGAATATGCACCAATAAAACTACCATCACCAATTTCAACATCATCCATAATAATCGCTGTTGGATGTATAAATGTAAAATATTTTGTGTTTTTTGGTAATCTTTGTATAATATCATGTCTATCTTTAGAGTTTGCAATTGCAACCATTACAATATGTTTATCAGGTTGTAATGAAGATATTGGAGATGTATCTGTGTCAACATATTTGTCATCAACAAAACGTTTTAATTTAACACCCATTTGTGACATAACTTCACGAGCGTGACCACCATTACCAACTAAAACTTTAATCATTGTTTATAAATTTCAAATTTTGATAAATCAGGGTATGGTAGTTCTAAATCATTATTTTGTTTTTTAGTACCATCAATATTGTAAAATTGATTCATTAATAGTAAACCACGTGTTGCTAATTCAGGCATCATATAAAAGTTCCATCCTAACATGTCTAAGTTATCGTCATGATACGAGCATTCACGTCTACCACTATATCTGGCTCTTTTAAACCAATGATAAGCATCTAAACTGTCTGTTAAGATTGCGCCACCTTTACTTAATTTAAAATGTTTATATGGTCCTGTAAATGAAATACACATATGAGTATTTGGTTTATACATGTCAGATGTAAATGATAGTGCGGAATCCCAAACATTGGAACCAATTAATTGGTAAGCACCTTTAATTGTTTTTCCTTCTACAGGTATAAAATCAACTTTTAACCCTGCGTGTATTATCTCACAAGGAACTGAAGGATATGTTCTATTTGGTATTGATATTTTTTCACTTTGAATTGATTTGGTCACATTTTTTTCATAATACAACGCTAAAAATAATGCATTACTCATATTATCTAATGCGACAACATAAGGTGCTCCCGTATACCTACCAAGTTCTTTTTCAAAATTGTCCGTTATTGTATATACTCCGTTTGCCACATCATTAATTTTTTTTCCAAGTTATATCACCCCAACTTCCATCATCAACCCTAAACCAAGAGTGTTTTGAATAGTCAAATTTTTGTAAAAATACATCAATATCGTCTTCACTAGGATTACCAACATACATTTCACCATAATTTACTTCAGATTTAATATATGTCAATGATGGTGATTTTAGTAAATCACCAAAACCTTGTAAAACTTTTAAATCTGCTCCCTGACAATCAATACTAAGTAAGTTTATATTACTCCAATCAAATTCGGATTGTCTTTTATAAAAAGAATCAAATCTTGTTGTTAATAATTTAACTGAGTATTCAGGTATTATATGAGGATATGTTTCTTTGTGTAACTTACCAATTTCCATAAAAGAAGAACTTTCTCCGTTGTTTGTTATGTTAAAATTTACAACAATATCATTTTCATTTGATAAACACAACGGTAACCAAAATTGGTTTATGTTATATGGTGACGTATTTTTAATTAAACGTGAAAATACTGTTGAGATAGGTTCTACCCAAACAATTAAATCAACACCATTATTGTAATAAGTTTCAATTTCGGCACCATCCCATGCTCCAACATGACAAACACCTTTTATACCTTCAAAAAAAATATCTTTTGGATGCATAGTTAATTTTTAATTGCTAATGTTGAAATATCGTAATTAAATAATTCATATCCTAATGAGGTTAAAAAATTATTTACTTCATTGTTATCAATTTCATTTAGGTTTGCGTTTTCAAAAACAATAAAGTCTGATAATAATTCAACATTATCTTTTAATGAAAGAATTAATTTAGCATCTAATCCTTCAACATCTAAATGCATCCAAATAGGTTTAGTATCAAAATTATTTTTAATTAAATCTTTTAATGAAATTGATGTTTTTTTTGTTTCAACAATATCACTGATGTGATATCTTTTAAGATGATTAATATCGGTTGAATTAAAATAACCTGATTCACTTTCAAAAAATAAAACATCATCACCATTTGGTGTTACCAAAGATTGTATTAGTTTAACATTTTTAATTGATTTGTAATTATCTGTTAAACCACTAAATTGTTTATCAGATGCTTCAACAAGAACAGCGTTTGTATGTCCCTCTTTAACTGATTGTACCCATTCTCCAAATTCACCATCATGTGTTCCTATTGCTAAACCAAAATTATTAGGATTTGATGCACAATATGTTAAAAATATTTGGTGTAAAGAATCTTGTTTATTTGGTATAAACTTTTCTTCAAAAACAAGTTTACCTGATTTAGTAGTTACACTTATATTCTTAAAAGTGAAATCATTATATGTAACAAACCAATTATCATTTGCAGTTGTTTTCCAAACAATTTCATCATTAATGTATCTTGAAAAATACACATTTAATGGAAATTCGTTTTTATCAATTATTTTAGAGGCACCATGAATTCTAAAAGTGACTTTACTGTCAACACTATTTAATGAAAAAATATCCATTATTTTTTTCTTTTAGTAATTAAAACACCATGTGGTTCATCAACATTAACTCTTTCTTTACGAGTCATATGTAGTGTAAATAACTCACATTCAAATCCAAATTTGGTCAACTTATCCACCATTGGTATTAATTCACCATTACTGTTACCATGAAACTCAATGATGAACTTCTCAATCATATTCATATGCTCATCGGTTAATGATTCAATTAATTCATATTCACCACCTTCAATGTCACATTTAAATAATGAAATATTTGTTAAATTATTTTCTTTAACAATTTCATCAAATGTTATTGTCTCCAAATCCATAGTTGAATCTAAATCACTGTATGATGGGTTAGAGTTATCAAAAGTATGAGTACCAATTGTTGAATTTTTTGTGGAGTAATGAAATTTTATGTTTTGTTTTTTACCTGTTAAAGGTGCTAAATAGACTGGTGAATTCTCATAATCAGAACCTAAAACTGTTTTAATGTTTTTATCTAATAAAGGATTTGCTTCAACTAAAATAACTTTTTTAGCATCTTTGGAGTACATGTACTTAGCAAATAAACCAATATTGGCGCCAACATCAATTACAGTATCCATATCATTTAAGTTAAAACTACCGTAAATGTCATCACTAAAAAATTCTATGTAATTTCTAAATGAACAATCAAACGGTTCAAAATTTACTTTAGGTAATATTGGGAAGATATCATTTACAACAATTTCATGACTATATTTTAATTCGTCATTTTGGTTGTAAAAATCAAGTGAAAAACCTCTAAAAGTTGCCAATTGATGAAACTTCATAATATGTTTAGGTATTGGAATTACAAACCAGCCCAAAGGTGAGTCGGCTTTAAAATTCATCCAATACATTGGTGCTCCCGATGTTAAACATTTGAACGATACTTTATAATCAATTGGGTCGTAACCACTGTAAAAAATATTGATTTTGTTTTCATCTTTTTCGTAGCTGATGTGCATTAAGTTTTGTAAATTATCCATGTTAAATTTTTTAAGTAATAAGTTTGTATCCTGGTTTATATCTCCAGTAAGATATGTGATGTTATCATAAATGTCATATTTACCACAGTAAACATCCAAATTAAACATCATCATTGGCATTCTATATTCCAACGCTTCTTTAATTGCGATTGGGTTTAATTCTTTATTATTTCGGTCACCTTTTGATGCGAAGAAGAATAAATCTGCCGCTTGTAAAAAGTTGTAAACATCATTTCTTTCACCCCAAACAATACAGTTATCAGGTTTATTATTCATCAAAGGTTCCCAATAATCCTTAAAGTTTCCGGCTTGATTACCCAAGAAATGGAATCTAACTTTTTGACCTTGTAATTTACGTGCAATTTCAAACAAGTACCCTTGGTTTTTTCTTTGTGTAAATAAACCAACATTTACAATGTGTATACAATCTTTTTCAAGACCTAATAATTCTTTGTATTTTTCTTGTTCTCTTGTTTTGAAATCAACAGGATATTCAATAACTTCATATGGAATATCATAAACTGAATACCTAAACGCATTGAAAGGACTAACAAATAAAAATTTGTCAGGGAACCATCTTTTGTTTTGAACAGGAAATGATGAATCGTGAGTAGTTTCAAATACTTTGTATTTTCTTTGTTTGTTGTAAACAACTGCGGTTATTTCATCCTCCAAAAAATATTCAGGGAATTCTTCTAAACACACTAAATCAGGGTCAAATGATGTTAATAGTTCAGTAAAGTGTTCTTTTCTTCTACTATCATCTAATGTGATTAATTTATCCTCACCAATAAGTTCTAATACTCTATTTCTTTGTACATTGAATAACCACGCATGATTATGGTGTTCAACACATAAAATATCGTATTCATCTTTTAGTAAAGAAATTTTATTTACCAATACTTGAGGTAATCCACCTGTTGATAAGTGAGGTGTAAAAAATAATAGTTTTTCCTTGTTATTCATTATAGCTTACTAAAAATAAAATGTTCTGTAGCAATATAATCAACACACCCCTCAAGTAAATGTTTTATTACTTGATTTGGGTAGTTATTGATTGGTTCTCCGTGAGCATTAAACGATGTGTTTAACACTACTGGAATATCTGATAACTTATAGTATTCTGATATTATACTATGAAAATTTGGATTGTTGTTTTTATCAACTGCTTGTGGTCTTGCTGTTTTATCTTTTGGATGAATAACTGCTGGAATTTTATCAACCCATTCTTTTCTGGTATCATAACATAATGTCATGAACTCGGCTGCGTATAGTGACCTATCAGCATGAAATATGGTATTAATATGTTCCTTTAACACACTTGGTGCAAATGGCATAATTTCATTACGTCTTAATTTTTGATTTAACAATACGTGTGTTTTTGTATCGGTAGGTCTGGTAACAATACTTCTATTACCTAACGCTCTTGGACCATATTCAGTTTTACCATAAAATAAACCAACAACCTTTCCTTCATTTATTAATTCCGCAACTCTACCATGTGAAGAAGGTTCAAAATAAATTTGACCTGGGTAGTTATTTATTTCAGACATCCAATCGTCACCACTAAATTCTGAACCAAAGAAAACATTATCTAATTTAAGTGGTAATAATAATTCACCTAACTCATTTGCTTTACACAAAGCAGCACCTGTGGATAAACCACCATCACCCATTGAAGGATGTATGTAAATCTCTTCAAAGAAGTTAAAACTATTAATTGATTGATTTAATTTTACGTTGGCAAATAACCCACCATTAAAAGTTACTTTATTATAATCGGGGTATCTAGATTTCAAATCTCTAAGATACTGCCACATTAACTCTTCAGTGTGTTTTTCCAAACAAAATGCTAAATCGTTTCTATTTTCTTCAGAATCAAAATAACCTGAGTTTTTTAATTTATCTACAAAGATAAAGTCAAATAATGTTTCGGAGTTTGATGGTCCAAATGTTAAGTCACCATTATATTTAATAATGTGTTTAAGGTAGTTATATAACATTTCATTATATTTTCCATGAGATGCCATACCAACAACTTTACCTTCATCTTTAAACATTTGCCAACCAAGTAACACAGTTACTCTTCCCCACAAACCAGCTAATGATGTGGTTGTTGGAACGTTTTGTGAACTAACAACTTCATACTCACCATTATCACATATGTAAACTTTTCCTCTACTTCTATTACCTTGACCATCATGACTTACAGATAATACTTTACCCTCAAATCCTGATGTAAAGTATGCTCCCAAAGCATGGCATTTATGGTGTGAATAACTAGTTGTTTTATCAATTAAAGATATGTTATCATCTTCAATCTTATAGTGTTTTGGTAATGCAAAAGCAACATGGTCACAATTATCCAGTGTAACACCAAAGTTCTTTTCAATGAACTCTAAACCTTTAGTTGGGTGAGCCCAATAACTATGTATTGCTTTAATACCTGTTAATTTTTCTTCTTCAATGGCACAAACTAATTTACCATCAATTACCAATGCAACTGATGAATCGTGACCTCCGTGATGTATTCCTATAATTGTACTCATAAATTCATTATATCGTTAAAAAGTTCTTTTGAATTAAACGGTAACCAGTTATTTTTATGTTCTGATGATACGTTTGGTTTTGTATGGTTACTACAAAATAAAAACCCACTTCCCCATTCACCTAAAGACTCTCGTTTAATGTTAAACCTACCAATCTTAAATCTTGAATAGTATTTTGTATTTAATCTATTAATTTCAGTTAATGGTAAAAATGTTATTTTAGAATCAACATATTGTTGTGATAATCTATCTGAAAACTTTGAATATACTGTAAGGTTTGTTCTTACTTTATCTCTATAGTCAATAGATTGTTCTGCCCACGTACAAGACTCTTTATATGAGTCAGTATCAAATGTTAATGCAACTTCTTTATCCGCTTCGTTAAAAGTGTGTTGCGTAACTAATACTGGATAGTTATTTTCCCAACCCCAAATTTTAACTCTCCATTGATTTCTAAATTTTTTACCTAAATGTACAAACCAATTTTCGGGGGACATTATATTATGATTGACCAACGCCCAATCATTCCCGTAATTTTCATAAACCTCAACAAGATACCTGTGACTCCAAGTATCCCATATGTTAATAAAAACACCGTCAACAAAGTTTATAGTACAACCTATATTATTAAAATCTGTCATATTAAATTATTTTCTTTTATTTTATCAATTACCATTTTTGGTGAAATTTTTCTTGAACATTCCCAATTTTTATTTTCAGGACATAATGTTTTTTCAAACACAGTAAATTTATCGGCATGTTGTTCAGAATTCCAACAACCATGACAAACATCTTCATTGATTACTCTGATACAATCTTCAGTAAATTCATTGGTTGCTTTTGTTACACCAGAAATTACAACTACCTTTTTACCACATGACCAAGCTAACCAAGCAAGACCTGAACTTACACCAATAAAAAATTCACAATGATGTAGATACCACATACGGTCAGTTAATGGAAAGTTACCATTTCTTTTTGTTACTTTTTTTAAGTCAGTTTTTTCTTTTGAAATTGAAACCACTTCATAACCTAATGAAGTTAATTCATTCACTAAAGTTTGCCAACCAATTTTATTATTCCATTGTTTGATTTCACCTGAAGCAAATTCAGAAATACAAACATATTTTTTTTGAATTGGTCTTTCATTATTTTCACAAATCAAATGAGGTCTCATCTCTTTTAATTCTAAACCAAGTACTGATGGTGCAAAATGTTGAAGGGGGATTAATGATGGATGATACGGAGATTCATTTTTCTTCCAATATGTTAAATCATCAAAATGAAGATATTTTTTCTTAAATAATAATTTACGTAAATTATCATGTTCTTCAGATGGAATACCATATGATATCTTATAAGATGCGTAAAATTTAGAATCATTAAATTCGTATGTATCACCGCCAACAATTGTTAAATCATTATAAGATTTTTCAAAAATTGAAGGAATAAACGTTTGGAATGTAATGTTACAATTATGGATTTTACCAAACTCTCTAACATATTCAACCCAAGCCAAATTATCACCAATTGGTGTATTTGTAATTGCAATTAATATATCTTTACCTTTTAAATCTAAAACTTCTTCATGAATAATTCCCAAACCATTTTTCATAACAACAACTTTCCATTCAACATAGTAGTTGATTCCGGTCTTTGTCCAATAATTTGGTTTTAAGGTGTCTGAATGTAAAAGTTTGTTTGTTTTATTATCTAAGAATAAAACTTCATAAGTTTCATCTTCAGGATATTCTTTATCGGGAATACCAATAATCTCTACTTTGGCACCAATATGAAAATCTACTTTTATTTTAATTTCCTGTTCCATAAATTTCTAAAACTTTATTAAATATTTGTTCATCATTTGGATGACATTCAAACGTTTCTTTTTTCTCTAAACAATTAATCAAAGGTGCAACACCTTGAATTGAACCCCACTCCTCAATACCGTATTTTAATTCAGAAGCACAAAATATATTACAACTACCACCAACATAATGAAACTTATATTCTTGGGAGTTATGTCTATATGGAATCCTCCAATATGGGTTAATAGATGAGCCCAATTGAATGATGTGAGCATCTGTTGTACCAGCTAAGTGTAATAGACCTGAGTCCATTGTAATAAAACAAATTGAGTTTTGAATTAAATGCCATGCTTGTGATACACTTGTTTGATTCATTAAGTTTAATCCTAATTTAATATCAATATCAAAACCTTTCTTTTCAATATGCCAAAAACCAACTTCATCTGTATCTTTACCAATTGATACAACCGCAATACCCATTTCATTTAATTTGGTTGTTACTGATTGCCATTTATCAAAATCCCAAGTACGAGACTGCCATGTGGTTGCTGGATGTATTAACACATACTTTTCAGGTAAACCTTCAATGGGTTCAAATGGGTCTGAATAATACTCACACTCCATTTCAGTTGGTAATAGATTAAATCCTAAATTCATAGCATGGAATTGACGAATATCAATTCTTGCGTGTTTTGATTGGATTCCTTTATCGTTTTGTCTACCAACATTATAAAAGGAACTATGAATTAAAAAATTTTCTCTTAAGTAATCAAAATTAATTGATTCTGGATGGTAGGTGTTTTTAATGTAAGGGTTATGTTTGAATAATTCAGGATGTTTGGTTATTAAATTTAATTTACAACCATATGCTTCTGAAACTTTTTTTATTGTTGGCGTTGAACAAAGAGCATCACCCATTGAATAACACTCAGACAAATCAAAGTATACCGCATCTCCAACCTCTTGTGCTGGTACATTCCATAAAAATTCGTTTCTTGTATGCCAAATTTTTCTCATAAATTAAATAATAATAAAATTGATTAACATATCCAAACTAATGGAAAATCTTGAAGTGCTGGGTTATTTGGCATATCCAATTCTGTTGGCCATTGACCTCTATCAAAATGAAATGCGTAAAACATATCATCTCTTATAAATGTTAATTCCATAGAATCGGGTACCGCAATCCACCATGAACCAATCATTGGTGATGAATTGTTTCCATGTAAGTGAGTTAACGTAAAGTGATTAGTGATTTTTTCTAAAATTTTGGTTGCTCTTGGACGATATTCATTTACATCACCTGTATTATGAATTTCCAAAATAATACCAATTACATTTTTTGAAAGGTTTTCAATATCTGTATTTTCAAAGAATTCATATTCGGCTCCCTCAACATCAATTTTTAATAAAACTTTTTTATCTTCATCATTATTTTCTTTTAGATGTTCAAAAAAATGTTTTTTATCTGTTTCACTAATATGACTTAAACCTTCTTTATGAAAATGTAAGTTTTCATTTTGTGGTGTAAAATCAACTGTATGGTCATATAGATGAACAGGTTTTGATGTTCTGTTATGAAAATCAAGTTCAAAGTCACAGTTATATTCCACACCATAAGTGTATAACACATCTGCTTGGTTTAATATAGTTTCGTTTACAACATAACCACCGTCATTATCGCTTCCCAATCTAACTTTTGAATCTAAAACATTATATGGTCTTAGATAGTTTACAAAATCGTCTCTCATTTCAAGTATTCTATGTATTCGGTTAATCCTTCTTTAAGTGTGTATTTTGGTTCCCAACCCTTCATCCATTTTAATTTATTGGAACAAGTATAAAATTGATAACCTTTTGGTATTACATCCCTTGATGTATATTCAAAATTTATTTTCAATATGTTTAATATTTTTTCAAATGATTCTGCAACACCTGAACCAACATCATAAAATTTACCTGATAAATCTTTATAATTTTTAAACGCGAACATATTGGCAGATACAATATCTTTAACATATATGAAATCTCTTTTTGGATTACCAGGGAATAATTTAATTTCTTCTTCTGATAAATTTTTCATATACATTTGATATGCGACTGATGACATAATTCCTTTATGTTCTTCGCCAGGTCCATATACGTTAAAATATCTAAGAGCGATTCCACCATTATTAATAATGTGTTCTTCGGCAATATATTTACTCCAACCATATAAATTAGACGGGTATTCATTATTAATTCCATAATTTGCCGCTGACGATGAATAAATTAGAGGAATATTCTTTGTTTTACAAAGGTTTGATATGTGTTTGCTAAATTCATAATTAACCAACATCATATAATTAACATCTTGTTCTAATGTGTTTGAACAAGCTCCAACATGAAACACGGTTTTAATATCTAACCAAAATAAATTTGATATATCGGACTTCCAAGTTGATGAGTTAAACACGTCCTCATTGATTTCAATAACTTCAAATTGTTTTTCTAATTCAACTTTCAAATTGGACCCAATAAAACCTTTTGAACCCGTTAAGATTACTTTTTCCATTTGGAATAAAAATACTAAAGAAAATGATAAAGGAAAACATTTTTAAGTATTTATTATAATAATGCCAAGACCTATAGCATATAAGACAGGTTCAATACAACCACCGAATACCGCAAAACAATCCAATATTCTTATTGGTGTGGCTCCTGCAAACTGGGGTGTCAGTGTTGCAAATACCACGTTTTATAATGGTGTAGATTCGTCTTATCAGTATGTTATTATAAAAAACTCTAACCCACCTTTAATGTGGGGAACAGGTGATTTTACCAATACAAGTTTATTAACAACAATAAATGGTTTACCTGATAGAGTAGGTTCAACACCATTTACAGGTACTACTACTGCAATTAATTGGTTATTGGATTCAGGAATTTATTCCATGTTAAAAAATGAACAACCTTATGGTGGGTCAATTACTAATGGGTTAGTATTGGATTTTTGTCCTAAGGTAAACAATTATTTTGCTAATGGTGATTTTGCTTATGGGACTACTATTGGATGGGTTGGTTATGGTGGTTCACCTTTTATATATGATATTACTAATGATAAACCTTACGCTGGTTCAAAATCAACTAAAGCGTTGGCAAACATAGGAGGTGGATTTACTTGGGGTAGATACACCAGTCCAATTTATGGTCCAGGTGGTTTATTAGTTACAGGACAAACTTATACTTTTTCTTTTTGGGGTAAAGTAATATCGGGACCTAATTTTGATATTAATTGGAATAATCAAAACGGAAGTGGAGACGTAAGTAGTTGGACCGATGGAAATTACTCAGTTACAACTACTTGGCAAAAATATACCCAAACTTTTACATATAATATTTCTAAAAATTTTTTATATATCGCAGGGAGTTATGCCGGTAATACCCAATACGTACTTACAGAATTCCAATTAGAAAATGGAACAACCGCAAACGCATTTTCAGCATTCCCTGTTACAGCGGCAGGTTTAACAATTCCAAATAATGGATTATTAAACACATCAAGTTTTAGTTTAATTAATGGTCCTTACTTAAATGCAATAAATAATGGTAATATTAATCTTGATGGTGTTGATGATTATGTTCTTTTAACAGATTCAACATTAAAAAATTATACAACAATAACCGCAAATATTTGGATGTATGTTAATAGTACTGGTTATTTTGAAACATACTTTTCATATAATGCTGAAGAGGCGGGATTATCGCAAGGTTGGGGAGTTAGACGACAAGCGTCAAATAATATGTACCAATATTGGGGAGGGTCAGGAAACTCAGGAATAAAATTATACCAAAATGGTCAATTATTAGAATCCTCAAATTCTACTTACTCTCAAGTTAATGCGACTATAAATAATACTTGGCAAATGGTAACTTTAGTTGCTAAAGGTGTTTCATCTTGGAATACAAATAATAGATTAACTATGGGAACCAGAAGTGATAGTCTTAATACTGCAACTAATATGAATATAGGTTCATTTAATTTATATAATAGAGAATTATCTGCCGTTGAAATAGAGAATTTATATACTGCTGGTTTACCTACATACTTACCAAGTAGTAGTATCATGGTAAATTCAGGGTTAGTTCTTTATTTAGATGCCTCAAATCCAAATTCATATACATCAGGTTCAAGTACTTGGAATGATATAAGTGGATATGGTAATAATGGTACATTATATAATGGAGTTGCTTATAGTTCAACGTATGGTGGTGGATTAATTTTTGATGGTGTTGATGATTATGTCGTGGTACCAGCAAACGCAACCATGAATTCTTCAAGACCTACAGTTGAATTAGTTATGACCACATCAACAAATGGTGGAAATATAGTCGCTCAAGGACAATATGGTTCAAATTGGGGATTTGGTGTTGGTGTTAAACCAACAAATATAATGGCTAGAAATAACAGTTGTGATGTTACTATTAGTGTAACCAATAGTGGTTTAGTTCATGTTGTAGTTGTTTGGGATGGAAGCGGAAACCAATATTATAAAAATGGTCAATATTTAGGTAGAGTAACTAGTGGTTGTTATTCACCCAATCCTGGTGGTGATGTTACTATCGGTGGTGTGAGAGCTCAAGTACCATCTCAAAATTTACAAGAATTTGCCAATTCAACAGTTAATATTGTTAGAGTATATAACAGAGCATTATCAGCAACCGAAATTTTACAAAACTTTAACTCAATAAAAACACAATACGGATTATAATGCCAAAACCAATAGCATACAAGACAGGTTCAATACAACCACCAAACACCGCAAGGCAATCCAACATTCTTGTTGGTGTTGGTCCCTCTAATTGGGGTGCTGGTGTTGCAAATACTACGTTTTATAATAGTGTAGACTCGTCTTACCAATATGTGATTATAAGGAATTCTAATCCACCAGCAATGTGGGCTACAGGTGATTTTACTGATACAAGTTTATTAACAATTATTAATGGTTTACCTGATAGAGTAGGTTCAACACCATTCACAGCTGTTACAACAGCGACAAGTTGGTTATTCAGTGCAGGAACTTATTCTATGTTAAAAAATGAACAACCTTATGGTGGTCCTGTTGTTAATGGATTAGCTGCGGGATTTAATGCGGTTCAAAAAAATTTATTTGTTAATGGTGATTTTAATAATCAAAATTCTGGAAATCCATTTTATTTTGGTTCTTATGGTGGTTCATCTACTGTAATTGATATTACAAATGATAAACCATATGTTGGTTCTAAAACAACAAAAGCACTACAGATTACAAACGGTGGTAATTATATGTCTACAACCAATTTAATGGAAGTAGGAAAAACATACACTTTTTCTTTTTGGGGAAGAAAAACAGACGGTACAAGTGGAACAATTGGTAATGATAAAGGACCTATTTGGAATAACCAAAACGGACAAGGAGAATTAAATAATTTTTCTTATCCATGGTATGGAACTGTTACTCCTACAATTATTGATGGTACATGGAGAAGATACACATATACTTTTTATTATAATGCCGCTAGAACTACATTTTTCTTTTATGGTGTTGTTGGAGTAACAATTTTTACAGAATTTCAAATTGAAGAAGGTTCTGTGGCGACTAATTTTTCATCATTCCCCACTTTTACACCTCAAAACACAGGTTTAATAAATACAGGAAATTGGTCTTTAGTTAATGGTGCTTATTTTGGTGGAAAATATGGTGGGTCGTATAATTTTGACGGGGTGGATGATAGGATTACTTATCCTATGGGATATTCAACTTGGAATGATAAGACATTTACTATTGAAAGTTGGTTTGAGTGGGGAACAGGAGCATCTAATGCAAATAATGGGTGGTTTGAATTAGCGGGTGCTGGAGGTTCAAATTGGGGATTATCCCATGTTCCTAGAACAGGAGTTTTTTATTTTTATTGGATATCATCAGGTAATAACGAAGGATGTACTGTATCAAATAGTGCCATCCAAGACAATGTTCCTTTACATATGGCAATTACTTTTAATGGTGTTGGTGGAAATAACGCAACAACACTTTATAATAATACTAAAATTTACATTAATGGTGTTTTACAGACAAATAATTTTGGTGGTTCTGCTGGTGTGAGTTCTAATAGTGTAATTAGTGTTGGTGGTCAACAATATCCTTTTAAGGGTAATATCTATACCTTTAATTATTATAATAGGGTTTTATCAAATACAGAAATTCAAAATATATACAATGCCGGAGTACCAATATATCTTCCATCTCAGTCTATAGTTAATCAAGGATTGACTGTTTATTATGATTTTTCAAATCCAAATTGTTATAGTGGTGAAGGAACAACTATATATGATTTAAGTGGTTATAATAATAACGGAACATTAACAAATGGCCCAACATTTAGTACAGATAATGGAGGTGCATTAGTGTTTGATGGAGTAGATGATTACGTTCAATTTAGTTCAACATATGCGGGTACCATTTGTTTTTGGGGTATAATGGATAGCAATATTCCTGGATTGGCGGCTTTAGTAGGTGTTGATGCCACAGGTGATGGTGCTTTAAGAACACTTAGTAGTTCTTTTAGAGGGGCAATACCACCACCTTATATTGCAGGTGCTGCTGACAATAATGATTATCAATTTGGATATGTAAACCAGTTTATGATAAATGGTGTATCTAATTTACCAATAGACTACCAAGGTTTATATGTAATTCCAAATAATAGAACACTTACACAAAATTTCTATGTAGGAGCAATAGGTAATAGAAATGTAAGTACTCTTTCCCATATTTTTCAGGGTAGGGTATATAAAGGAAAAATGTTTAAAGTAATGATTTATAACAGACAATTAACAAACGCCGAATTATTACAAAATTATAATGCAACTAAAGCACAATATGGACTTTAATATATAGAAATATGATACAAATATACGATGAACGCAATTTTTTAATTTTTAACGTAAGTGAAATTAACAAAATTAATTTTGATGATGTTTTAGAAACATCAGCAACTACATTACGTAGGTCAGTTAATGAAACTAAGACATTAATTAAATGGGACGGTGAAGCACCAGATTTTGTTGCAACTATGACAACAAAAGAAGGTCCTTATACCTATGATGAAATATTAGTTATTTTGGCAACACCCGAGTGGACTGACCCAAATCCAATTTAAGGATTATAAAACCCATAATCGGTATTCATTTTTATGCCCAAACCAATAGCATATAAGACAGGTTCAATACAACCACCAAACACTGCAAAACAGTCCAACATCCTTGTGGGTGTTGGTCCTGCGAACTGGGGTGCTGGTGCGGCAAACGCAACTTTTTATAATAGCGTTGATTCGTCTTATCAGTATGTTATTATAAAAAACTCTAACCCACCTGCAATGTGGGCGACAGGTGATTTTACTGATGCAAGTTTATTAACAATTATTAATGGGTTACCTGATAGGGTAGGATTAACGGCTTTTACAGGCGCTACATCAGCAATAAGTTGGTTATTAGGTTCAGGAATTTATTCCATGTTAAAAAGTGAACAACCTTATGGTGGACCTATTATTGATAATTTAGTTATATCCATGAATGGACCATCAACAGGAAAAAATTTATTTAACGCTGGATTTAATGGTGGACTATCAAATTTTGGTAGTTATGGAAACAATCCACCATACCAAGATAATGGGTTTTCACAATATGATATAACAAATGACCCACCATATTCAGGATGTAGAACAAAAACGGCTATAAGAGTAGGTGGTATATATGTTCCTACAGGATGGGCAATGGAAGTAGGAAAAACATATACATTTTCATTTTGGATAAAAGTGTTATTTAACTCCGCGGCTAATGATGGAACTATTGGATGGAATAATCAATTTGGTAGTGGAGAAACTAATACTTGGCAAGGTGGGGCTACTCTAACAAGTTTAAGTGGCGGATGGACAAAATTTACTCAAACTTTTACATTAAATGCTGTGAGATATTTTTGGTATTTTACATGTTATTCCCCTACAGATTATACCCTTCGTAGTCAAAATGGTGCCTGCATAATTACAGAATTTCAATTAGAAGAAGGTTCAATTGCGACCAATTATGCAATACCTTCTGTGGGTAGTTTTCCTTCGTTAAAACCAATTAATGAAGGGTTATTAAACACATCAAGTATATCTTTAGCAAATGGTGCTAATTTTAGAGAAAATAAATTTAGTTTAGATGGTATAGATGACTACATCTCAATACCAAACTCTACAGATTATACTTCGTTTACTATATCTATGTGGGTAAAAATAAATGCGTATAATGCTTCGTACACCTATTTGTTTGATTGCCCAAGTGCATTCTTTTTGAGAGCGAATAGTCAAGCAGGTGCTAGTAGTAATTCAAGTTGGTTAGTTTGTAATCACGGTGGTCCTGATGGTGGTGAAACAGGAACCGTTTATACGGATTCTGTTACAAATATATTATACACATATGATGGAACATCTTATACAAGTTCGTTTTATATAAATGGAATTAAAACATCAGGTGGTGTTAGACCCTCAAATATAAAAATATCTGGTAATATACAGATTGGTCGCGGTGAATCATATACTAATATGGATGTCTACTCCCTAAAAATTTTTAACAAAGTATTATCAACGACTGAAGTGTCAAATTTATATAATTCAGAATTACCTACTTTTCAACCAACCGCATTTCCGGTAAATTCAGGATTAGTCCTTTTTTTAGATGCTTCAAACCCAAACTCATATACGTCAGGTTCAAGTACTTGGAATGATATAAGTGGGTATGGTACTAATATGACATTATTAAATTCTCCAACATTTAACTCTGCAAATGGTGGTTTTATAACTTTTGATAATGTAGATGATTTTGGGTTTATAAATGTAACAAGTGGCAATTTATTGGGAAATGTAAATATTTCTATGGAATTATGGATAAAAAATCCTGTTGGAAATTTTGTAATGAATGGAATTTATGGTAGTTATTTTTCTAGTGGGTTTTATTCTGGTGGTTTATTAAAAAATAGTGGTGGTTCAACAGGACCTTCTTGGTCATCAACAGCATCATGGCAACAATGGGTTGCGGTGTGGGACCAAACATTAAATCAAACTAGATTATACGTAAATGGTGTACTAACAGGTACTTCATCCAACACTTCTTGGAGTCCAAGCTCAGGAGGTAAATTAGTATTTGGTGGTGGTGCTCAGGGTAATGGAAGTTACAGTAAAGAAGGTTCTATGGATATTGGAATATACAGATTTTATAATAAAGTATTAACTCAATCAGAAATTACCCAAAATTACAATGCAAATAAAACACAATTTGGTTTACAATAATTAAAAAACTAAATTTAAATTAGTTACGTTTGTAACCGTTAAGTTTGTTGAATTTTTCCAATACTTTAAGTGAGTCAAAGTAATTCTTTTCGGCTCTTTCAATTTCTTTCATATTGGTTGTGCTTTCAAGAACTTTATTATATTCTTTTTCAGCCTCCTCAACTAAATTTTGTATTGTCTTAATGAGTTTCATTACTGTATAAATATCTCCAAACTTTACTATAATTACAAAAATGACTTGGAAAGATAAACTTATATTTGTTTCGGCACAACCAGATGTACCGTATTTTCATTGGCAGTGTGAAGTATATTTGAATAATTTTATTGAATTGGGTATTCCAAAAGAGAATATTCATGTTTTATTTGCAATGGTTAATAAAACAACCGAGTTATCTGATGGTGCAAAATATTTAAAAAAATATACAGAAAATATTCATGGGTATATAGACAACCGTGAAAGAAAACATTACATACCAAGTATTAAACCTTATTTATTATATGAATGGATTAAAGAAGACCCAAAAAGAGGAGAGTTATTTTTTCTACATGACTCTGACATTGTATTTAATTACCTTCCTGATTTCAGCAATCTTATAAACGATGATTATATCTATATGTCCAATACTCGTGGATATATAGATTTCAATTACATTATGGATTGTGATGGTAGGTATAAAGAAAAACATCCCCAACTAGATTCAGGACAACTATTAAGAGAGATGTGTGACATT
>Ga0209500_10001073_pt1 | contig 21531 bp, 25 predicted proteins | sample S_140212_EF_Meta_FD_187323 | JGI IMG/M metagenome (GOLD analysis project Ga0209500, IMG submission 187323) | Freshwater microbial communities from Lake Simoncouche, Canada to study carbon cycling - S_140212_EF_MetaG (SPAdes) (version 2) | ecosystem: Environmental > Aquatic > Freshwater > Lake ... | reverse complement strand
CCCACAAATTTTCTAATAAAATTTCTAGTTTCTGGATGAGATAAATTATAGCCTACCCAGCCACATTCCGAATGATATTTGTCACCACGCCCTAGGTAACTGATCATAGCATCACCGGGGCATACCGTAGACAGCCATTCAATAGGCACAGGGCTGTGCGTATGGCTGTCGGCATCTAGCCAAATCATGTATCCACCACTTAGTTCTTTTTCGCAAAGGGCAACACTAAACACTTTGTATGAAAATCTTACAGCATTCCAGCGAAAGGATTTTTTAGGATTCCATACTTCTGGTGGACCATCTAATCCGTGTGCTTTTGGATTATTTCTATGGCGTTCGACAAACACACGAAGACCTGGGCTAACCGCCAATAAATCGTGTACTCGGGTATTTGGTCTGCGGACGACGGGCGTACAATTTTCAGCACAAACAATCAAATCAACTTCTGCTGGCCAGTTGGCTTCAAAAGTGTCAATCATTCGCTGGCCGTATTGTTTTAGACCCTCGGCATTAAACGAGGTAATTACAGTATATTTCATGTTGAATATTTAGTGATCAAGACAGTGGCCTACTTTCCTTTACAGTGTGCTCAAAACAGCACTCCTGTCATCGCGGCCATGCTGGATAGCCTACATACTGCTGGCATAGCCACAATAGAAAATAGCATGGATGCAGATGCTGTGGTAATATGGTCGGTCCTGTGGTCAGGACGTATGGTGGAGAATAAGAAGGTTTACGAACATTATCGAGCACAAGGTAAACCAGTTATCGTTGTGGATGTTGGAGCACTGTATCGCGGAGAAACCTGGAAGATTGCCATTAACCACATCAACCGATTGGGCTACTACGGACACACTGAAAATTTAGACATGGATCGTCCGCGGAAGCTGGGAATAAGTCTAGCCGTTAATCTTAGTCGGAATCCTACTATATTGATTGCCGCACAGCATAGACATAGTTTACAGTTGGCCAATCAAAATCATGAAGAATGGGTCATGGAACAAGTCCGAGCAATTAGACAAATAAGCGACAGACCAATTGTGATCCGCCCGCACCCAAGAAGCCCACTTCAGATAGATGATTTAGACAAAACAATTACCGTTGAAAAGCCACAGAAAATAGCCAATACCTATGACAGCTACAATATGCATTTTGATTACCATGCGGTGGTAAACTATTGTTCAGGTACAGGCATACAAGCGGCTATATCAGGCACAAGGCCCGTAGTAGGAACATACAGTTTAGCATTGCCAGTATCGGTGGCCATTGAAGATTTAGATCAACCCTACGACACAGATAGGGATCAGTGGTTAGTAGAAATTTGTCATACTGAATACACAGTTAAAGAAATAGAACAAGGCCTATGGCTCCAACGACTAAGCTCCCACCTATAACTGGCCCTATTGATTGTGCCTGTGTAATTCACGGCACTGCCTATTCATGGACCTATGTAGAACGTCTATACAACATGTTGAGTCGACATATCACACCGGGTATTAGACTGCATGTCTATACCGAAGCCGATAGGCCAGTGCCAGAACCCATGATCAAACATGAGTTAACCGAGTGGAATATCACCAGACCTAAACGTGGTTGGTGGTACAAAATGCAACTTTTCAATCCTGACCATCATTCTGGTCCTCTGTTGTATTTCGATTTAGATACTGTCGTGGTTGACAACATAGATTGGATCTGGCAACAACCCACTACATATTTTTGGGCAATAAGAGATTTTAAACATCTTTGGAGACCCACCCATACTGGAATAAATTCTAGCATCATGTGGTGGAATACACAGCATCATAGAAATGTCTGGGACACATTCATACAACAGAACTTGACAACAATGATGCAAAAACATCAGGGAGACCAGGACTATATTTCATCAATGATTCCGCAAAATCAGCGTAGATTTTTTAATCAAACTTATATAAAAAGTTGGCGATGGGAGTGCCTGGATGGCGGCTATAACTTTCAAAAAAAACGTCATAATTCTCCTGGCACTGGCACCTTACTTCCTAAAAACTCTAGTGTATTAGTATTTCACGGCTCACCCAAACCGGCTGATATTTTAGATTCTGTAGTACTACAGCATTGGCAATAGTTAGTGTATACTAACTAATAAAACCCATCAAAATGGCGGGTTTTACGGTTGACCATTAATACCCTTTTTGCTATAATAGTAGTATAACAATTAATAAAGGAGTTTTAAATGGAATCAAATACAATCTTAATCCTAATAGCATTAGCATACGGTGTATTCATGGGCTATTGTTTAGGCATGTCTCGGGGTTACACTAAAGGTGCTGATATGGCAGTTAAAATCTACCGTAAGTAAGCGGTTGACCAAAAATACCCAATATAGTATAATAGTTGTATAGTTAATAAAAAGGAGCTAACCTTGAGCACAGTAATTATTAAAAACGGAACATACCGTAATCAACCCGTAAACAATGTGACCTTTAACTTGGTTAAAGGTTACCAAACAGGAGCCAAAGGAGGCTATGTGACTGTAAAATCAGATGGCTTTTTTGGCCCAGACTTACCAGAAATAGTTCGTGTCAATGTAAACACGATTGAAGATATAGAATTTACTGCCGAAAGTGTACCGGCCGGTGAATTTGTAGCACCCATCGCACATGCCCAGGTTCATGTGCATAACAAGGCACCGGTAGAAACCGACGAAGAAGTTATTGCCCGTATCGGCGAACGCTTTGACATCCTTGACCAAATGACCAAGGCCACTATTGCAGGTGACGTCCGTGCTATGATCGTAGTTGGCCCTCCTGGTGTAGGCAAGAGCTATGGTGTGGAAAAACAGTTGGAGCACTCTGGCTTGTTTGACAAATTAAGTGGTCGTCGTGTCAAGTATGAAGTGATCAAAGGTGCCATGACTCCGATTGGTCTGTATTGTACCCTGTATAAACATTCAGACAAGAACAATGTTCTAGTGTTTGATGACTGTGACTCGGTATTCCAAGATGACTTGAGTTTGAACATCCTCAAGGCCGCATTAGATTCGGGCAAGAAACGTCGTATCTACTGGAACAGTGATAGTGCCATGTTGCGTCGTGAAGGCGTTCCAGATATGTTTGACTTCAAAGGTTCTTGTATCTTTATTACCAATCTACAGTTTCAAAACCTTAAGAGCAAGAAGTTGCAAGACCATTTGGAAGCCTTACAAAGTCGGTGTCACTTCCTGGACCTTACACTCAACACCATGCGTGATCGTTTCTTGCGTATCAAGCAGATTTACCTAAAGGGCGAACTGTTCGCAGACTACGATTTTAGTACGGAGCAAGGTGACGAGATCATTGGGTTTATGGAAACTAACCAAACTCGTTTACGTGAAATGAGCCTGCGTATGGCACTTAAGATTGCAGACTTAACCAAAGTATCCGGTGATAACTGGAAGGCCTTGGCCGCTAGCACTTGTATGAAGAACAGTTAATACGGTAGCTCCTGGGTAGTTTTTAACTACCCATTTTCAACAGGCACTTAGGTGCCTGTTTTTTTGATCTTTTGTTTTAAATATGTTATACTAACATATGGTTTTAACTATCAATCTTTCGGATTTAGAATTACAGTTTCGAGTATTGGATAATCCAATTGCCCAATTATGGCTTGAATGTATGAGTCGGCGAGAGCAATGGCCAATGGATGACCCAGAAAGATTTTATGGGTTTAACACCCAAGACGAAGACCAACGCATTGCCTTGGCAAAAATACAGGAATGTATACTGGGAATTAATAGTTGGCAACCGTTGATCACACAAGCCCTATCCGCAGTCGACGATCAAGATACATTAAATTATCTACACAATATTTTTGAACAGTGGCACGGCTTATTAGACCAACAGCCAACACATCCAGAATATGGTCCTATACCCCCAGAGGTAAGACAGCACCTGGCCAATTTAAATGTCAGCGTCCACAGATGCGAAAGTGCCGCACGTGGCAATCGTGCTAGGTTTGTTTGCACTTGGTTTGGCATGCCAAAGACCAAAACTTTACCTGTGGAAGTTATGCATGAATATGGAACTTTAAATCCCAAGTTTGGTAGCGTATGTTTGAACTATGCTGAGATAGGCAAGACTCTTGAGGACCTTACACAAGATCGTGATAACTACATAAGCGATGATGCGTTTAAACCGTTCGATCATTATTCAGCAGACTTTAATGTTCGTATGCACGAAGAAACCGTCGGTTATGTTTCTGACAAATTAGTTAGAATGCAGGAATATTATAAGCTACATAGAGATTTTTTCTTTGATCAAGGGTTTACAACATTCCAAGATCCTAGATTGTTACCTTTGCGTTTTCCTGTGGCAGAACTTATTGAAACTCAACCTAGAGATCAATTGATAGAAGCCATTAAGCAACATCAACACATTACACAAATCACCCTACAATGAAAACAGCCACAATCATAATCCGAGACGAAGTAAACATCAAGATCGAAGGACTTGACCTTGATGCTCGTCGTGCGTTGGTTACTGCGTTTAAATATGATGTCCCGGGTGCTCGTTATTTGCCGGCAGTTAGACTCGGTCGATGGGACGGCAAGGTAAGCTATTTCCAACTGGGTGGTAGCACTTATGTAAATCTACTACCAGAGATCATTCCTATATTAGAAAAGTTCAACTATGATATTGACTTGGATGACCAGCGAGATTATTCTACTACGTTTACTTTTGAAAAGGTAACAGAACAAACATTTAGTCATATCACTTGGGGTAAAGGACATCCGTTAGAAGGTAAACCAATGGAGTTGCGTGATTACCAAGTTGAAATCATCAACAACTTCCTTGAGAATCCACAATGTATCCAGGAGATTGCCACAGGTGCAGGCAAGACTGTAATCACAGCCGCCTTGAGTAATGCAGTAGCACCATATGGCCGTACTATTGTAATTGTTCCTAACAAGAGTCTAATAACGCAAACAGAAAAAGACTACATCAACATGCAACAGGATGTGGGCGTGTACTTTGGCGATCGCAAGGAGTGGGGACGTCAGCATACCATCTGCACTTGGCAAAGCCTAAATGTCTTGTTAAAGAATACAAAGAATTCAGTGGGCGATGTTACCATTGGCGAGTTCCTTGAAGATGTGGTATGCGTTATTGTTGACGAAGTGCATATGGCCAAAGCCGATGCATTAAAGAGCCTGCTCACAGGTGTAATGAGCCGTGTACCACTGCGCTGGGGACTCACTGGAACCATACCCAAAGAACCATTTGAATTCCAAGCATTACGGTGTAGTCTTGGCCCAGTAATAGGCAAGCTCACAGCCAGTGAGTTACAAAGCCAAGGTGTGTTGGCACAATGCCATGTGAACATTGTGCAGTTGGTTGATCATGCAGAGTTTACCAACTACCAAAGCGAACTAAAGTTCTTGTTAGAAGAACCCGACAGACTTAAAACAATAGCACAACTAATTGCACAGGTCAACGCTACAGGTAACACGTTGGTGTTGGTAGATCGTGTAGCGGGCGGACATGCACTAGTAGACCTATTAGGAGATCAGGCTGTATTTGTTAGTGGTGCAACCAAAGCAAAGGATAGACAAGATGAATATGACGAAGTGGCAACCAGTACTGGAAAAATTATTGTGGCTACCTATGGTGTTGCTGCTGTGGGTATTAATTTGCCTAGGATTTTTAATCTTGTTCTTGTTGAACCTGGTAAGAGCTTTGTCCGGGTCATCCAGTCGATCGGCCGCGGAATACGAAAAGCTGAAGATAAAGATCATGTCCAAATCTGGGACGTCACAAGCACCTGTAAATTTGCCAAAAGACACTTGACCAAGCGCAAGGTGTTTTACCGAGAAGCCAACTATCCATTTACACAAGAAAAACTAGAATGGAAATAAAGGTTGCAACTACTAAAAAATATGTTATAATAAATTCATGCGTATACTTACATTAGACAACACACCATTTGATTTAGATCATCTACCAGAAGAAGTAGATGATATGCGTTTTGCTATCTTTGATAACAGCGATCCTAAAGATCCAGACTATCATTACATTCCGTTGATCTTTTTAGAAAGCTTCACGGCACCTGCATTGGTCCTACGCATCGGCGAACACAAGATTAAAATGCCGGTAGACTGGCAAATCCTAATAGGTGAACCTGACCTAGGTGACCTGGAAGTGCTACCGCTAACCAGTATCAACGATCGCGGATTTAAAGCATTCCAGTTTAATCCACTCAGTAGTTTTAGGCCAAGTTTCCTAGACATAGAAATCATTGATGTGTATCAAGAAGTTACATGGTATGCTCCTAAATTAAAAAATGGGCAGATGCTATGTGTGCCCGTAGGCGAAGGCGAAAAACCCAACTGTGTGTACTTTGTTAAAGACATAAGTCGCAACTGCGAAGTGGTAAATTACAACCAAGCGTGGTAATGGATAAACTTAGTATACAAAATGAAATGACTCAGTTTGATCGTAAGAATAGAGCGTTCTACGATGAACTTACTGCTGAGGAACGCAAAAAGTTTAGCAACTATCTTATGATACGTTGGGGATCAAGTGTACAAGGTAGTAGTGAATTACAAAATTACTACTTACAAAGTAGTAATCATTATGTCAACAAACGATTTTTTGATATTAACCGCCATCCAAAATTACAATGGTTATGTGCTACAGCAGTAAGTCCTGGCTTGGGCACACAACGGCATCAATGGATTGCTCCCAAGAAAAAAGAAGCTGGTGTTAGCGGCATTCGAAAACAAATTGCTGAGTTATTCCCACATCTTAAAGATGATGAAGTAGATTTAATGGCCAAGATCAATACCAAAAAAGACATAGACGCATACCTTAAAGAGCTAGGGCAAGAAACAAAAAAATGAAATATACCTGTCAGTATTGTAAGAAGGACTTTATGAAGGAGTCTAGTCTTGCGGTGCATTCATGCGAACCGCGACGTCGACGCATGGAAAAAGATGAAGCAGGGGTACGCTTAGGGTTTCATTCATATATTAAATTTTATGAACTTACACAAGGTAGTGCCCGGCTAAAAACCCATGACGATTTTTGCGATAGTCCTTATTACAAAGCCTTTGTAAAGTTCGGTCGTTATTGTGTTAGTGTAAAGGCTATCAATCCAGCTCGATTTACTGAATGGGTACTAAAACAAAACAAAAAGATTGACCACTGGTGTAAAGACAGTGTGTATACAGAATATCTATTAGATTATTTGCGTGTAGAAAATATCAATGATGCCTTGGCCCGTGCCATGGAGTTTGGTATAGACTGGAGTGAAAAATCAGGACATCCTGCTGAAGATTGCCTACGTTATGGTAATACAAACGCTATGGTGTATGCTGTGACCGCTGGCCGTGTCAGTCCGTGGATTATTTACAACAGTGAAAGCGGTCAGAAGTTCCTAGCAGAATTAGATGCCACACAAGTAGCCATGGTATGGCCCTATATTGACGCAGACTTTTGGATGCGTAAGTTTAAAGACTACCCAGCAGACCAAGAGTATGCTCGAGATATATTAACAAAGGCAGGCTGGTAATGAGTGCAGATATTGATTTAGATTTTGCTGATAGAGACCAATTATTAAAATTAATTCAAGCCACACCAGCACGGCAACTACATCAAGGACAGATTCGTAGACACAATAGTGGTGTATATGTTACAGACATTCCATATGATCCTGTTAATGATTGTGCCGCTATAGATTATGAACAAGCTGAACAATTGGGTTATTTTAAAATTGACTTGTTAAACATGTCTGTTTATCAATTAATTAAAACATCAGAGCATTATCAAGCGATGCTGGCCGCAACACCGCCGTGGCAACGTCTATGGACTGATACAGAATGGGCCAGTCAATTAGTTCACGTGGGTAACTACACAGAACTACTTAAAACTATGCGACCAGATAGCATACCAAGAATGGCTGCGTTTATTAGTATTATTCGCCCGGGCAAAGCACACTTACAAAACAGGCCTTGGGCAGAAGTATTTGAGTCAGTTTGGGATGGTGATGACAGTCGTGGATTTGTGTTCAAACAAAGCCATGCTATAAGCTATGCAGCCTTGGTAACCCTACATATGAATTTGCTTAATCAATCCGTCGTACAAGCGTAATTGATTTTCTCTTGCTTTTTTTACGGCTCATTTCTAATAGACTACAAACGGGCCCGTGTACAACTTCAAGATCTTTGTTGGTAAAAGTACGTAGGTAAGGTTTAAAAATATCCCAATCCCCTTTAAGGAATATGTTTATGGGCACAGTTCTGTTACTTTCCCACCACCAGGTGTTGGCTAGTTCTAAGAATCGACGCTTGACTTCTATGTCCTGTATAGCACCAAAGTCGTAGATGGTGGTTATGGCGTCATCTTGATTTTGTACAATACCCACATATTCCGTAGTGGCGTAGACACACAAGGTTATAAATGGGTATTTTTCTGCCAGTTTTTCAAAAAAATCGTTAGTCATATCGTGCTCATATTTACCAAACCGTTTTGTGAGTGTAATCTAAAATCGCTAAATATACTGTATGTATTCCACCCAAGTCTATATCTATCAGCAAATCACTCGAGTGTTGCTCATGGACACTGGTGCGGGCGAAACTTTTATCTATAGGTATGATCCTGTGTACGCAAAACAACTAACCATAAACAAAGGCGTTGACAATGTGCTGTTATTTGAGTTCATTAATCAACAAGAAAAACCTGTTAATATCACTGATAACACTTTTGTTTTCCGTGTGGTTAACACTGAAGGTGATCGTGTTTTACTAGAAAAATCAATGGTCATACTAAATGCACCCACTGGACGTGCTAAAGTTACGCTGACCACTCCAGAGTTGTTGGAAGTTCTAGCACAACCAGCCAACTACAGCATACAACGAACACAACCGGGCGGCCTAACTGAGGCAGTGTTTACTAATGCCCAAGCCGGAGCCCGGGCTCCTTGTAATATCGTAGATAGCATATTGCCACAGTATGTTCCTAGTGCTCCACTTACAATACCTACTGTCAAACTCAGTGCCCAGACCAGTCTGGATGGCACAACCTGGGGTAGTTATAGTCCTGGGGCGTACTGGTCAGGCAACCCTAATGGTGGCAACTACTGGAATAGTTTTGCCAACACAGAATTTTACAGCAGTTTTATTGAACCAGCCAATGCAGTCACCACAGTACAAATGACCTTGGTAGGATATACCGGAACAATCAAAGCTCAAGGTGCAGAAAATTATCAAAGTCTTTGGTACAATCTAACTGAATCGACAACCTATTATAATGAAACCCGTACCATTTATATGAACATTGTAGGCTGGCATCCTATACTTCGTGTATGCTTCAATAATAGTATATTTGCAGTGCCAACCCAACCCGGCACACCAGCCCTTTCCTATGCAACTACCGAAGATGGTGTGGTCACTGCGGTCACAGTGACCAATGGTGGTGATGGGTATTTGGCTCCTCCTCGGATCAATTTTATCGGTAGCGGTGCAGGTGCCACAGCCGAAGCGGTAATGAGTGCAACCTATCCGCCTGGCCATCCACAAGCAGGAATAGGATATGGATCTGTTGTTGGTGTCACGGTGACCAATGGTGGATCTGGTTATTGGTACTTGCCCAATGCAGGTATGGGTGCAGGTGTATACCCAAATAATCCAAACCAAACTGGTGCCGCGGTAATTATCAGCACCGGCTATGTGGTTGATTTACTCTATAGATAACGCCAAACCCGATTGATTTTGTTCAAACAATCTGCTATAATATAGTATGATTGATGTGGTCTCCTTTTTACCCGCTAAACGAAAACAAACAGCCAGTGGCTGGATAAGTTTCAACGCACCTTGTTGCATCCATCGCGGCGACACGCTGGACAAGCGTAGTCGTGGCGGTATCAAACCTGGTACAGATGGATCATGGTCATATCATTGTTTCAATTGTGGATACACTGCTAGTTTTGTACTAGGTCGTAATCTGACATTTAAAGCTCGCAAATTGTTGGAGTGGATGAATGTGCCCAATGAAGAAATAGAACGCATTAATCTTGAGAGCTTAAAGCATAAAAGCATAGAAGGATTGCTAGGCGAGCGGCAAGAAGTAATACAAAAATTACAAAGTATCGAATTTGAAGATCGAGATCTGCCAGCAGAAACACAACCACTAAACAAATTGGCAGAAGAATATCTTAGTAAAAGATGCATACCGTTGGATTATCCATTCCTGTACAAAACAATGCCACGTCGTGGTGTTGTAATTCCGTTCACCCACAATAATCAAGTGGTAGGACACACCACACGATTTTTAGATGATCGTACACCTAGATATATCCAGGATATACAACACGGGTATGTGTTCGGCACAGATTTACAAAAGTCCAACTGGCAAACAGCAATTGTAGTAGAAGGTGTGTTTGATGCACTCAGCATTAACGGCCTGGCAGTATTACACGCAGAGATCAATGACGCACAAGTCAGACTAATACGCAGTCTAGGACGTGATGTGATTGTGGTGCCAGACCATGATGAAGCCGGTATGAAACTAGTAGACCGTGCAGTAGAACTAGGTTGGGCAGTAAGCATGCCTGAATGGCCAGCGGATGTAAAGGATGTAAATGATGCGGTGATTCGTTGGGGTAGATTGGCAACTTTGCTAACTATAATGCAGGCCAAGGAAACCAGTAGAATTAAAATTGAAATGAGGAAAAAACAACTTGTCAAACGTCTATAAAAAAGTTTGGGTATTTGGAGATAGTTATACTACCCTAGATTATTGTGTAGATCCACAAGATAGTTTTTGGGGATTAACTAGCACAGCAGTTGAAGCCGATTTTATTTTTAATTCTAGTTGGCCAGGCAACAGTTTTTATAGTATAGTGCAAATGCTAATAAACATGCAAAATCAATTTGATTTTAAAAATGACTTAATATTAATAGGTATCCCACCATTGGTAAGATTTACATTTTTTGACAATTACAAAGATACACATTACAATACTAAAGTAATTAACACACAAACTTGGATGCAAGAAGATCAAAATATTGCCAGTCACAATGGATTAGTTAATGTTAAATTAGATCAATTGAAAGATTTAACATTATTAGAAGATCGAGCTTGGACAGAAACTATGGCACTTAACACAATATTTTTAATAACCACATGGCTTGATGCACAAAAGGCAAACTACATGATTATAAATCTAAGCAAGCCGTTTGATCATACTAATGTATGGGGTCCTAGCAGTTTTGTATTACCTTATGCCAAAGATCATTCCAGGTGTATATTGTTTGACGATACATATTACAGCATTAATTTAGAAATAAATCCTCCTGCAGATTTTGACAAACATGGTTGGACAGGACATCATGGTCCTGCTGGCAATCAATATTTTTTTGAAAAGTCGCTATGGCCAAAGATGCAACAATGCAATTTAGTGTAAAGAAATTATGTTAAAAGACTACGGACTTGATGTCCAAAAACTATTCCTAGAAATGATGTTGCAAGACGCAGAGAGCTATGTGCGTGTGCAGAACATTTATAATCCAGAAAACTTCGATCGCAGTCTAAGATCAGCGGCGGAGTTTATTGCTCGGCATAGCGATCAGCACAAGACATTGCCCACCATTGAACAGATCGGTGCCAGCACAGGAGTTAAACTCAACACGATTCCAGACCTAAATGAAGGACATTTTGAATGGTTCATGGATGAGTTTGAAGGCTTTACTAGACGTCAAGAATTAGAACGTGCAATTTTAAAGTCAGCAGACTTGTTAGAAAAGGGCGAGTATGACCCTGTAGAAAAATTAATCAAAGATGCGGTACAAATTAGTTTAACCAAAGACATGGGCACAGATTATTTTGCAGATCCTAGGTTGCGTATTGACAAATATTTTAATTCAGGCGGGCAAGTAAGCACAGGCTGGCCACAGATGGACAAGATCTTGTATGGCGGATTTAGCCGCGGTGAATTAAACATTTTTGCTGGTGGATCCGGATCTGGTAAAAGTCTTGTGATGATGAATATAGCATTGAGCTGGTTACAAGCAGGACTGTCTGGAGTGTATATCAGTTTAGAACTGTCAGAAGAACTGTGTGCCCTAAGGACTGATGCTATGTTGGCCGGAATGAGTACCAAAGAAATCCGTAAAGATATTGATCAGACTGAACTCAAGGTCAAGTTAGTATCTAAGAAAGCTGGACAGTATCGTATCAAAGCGTTACCGGCACAAAGCAACATTAATGATATTCGCAGTTACATCAAGGAAGTTCAAGTACAAACAGGATTACGGGTAGATTTTGTTATGTGTGACTACTTGGACTTGCTGATGCCAGTTAGTGCCAAAGTTAGCCCAAATGATTTGTTTGTCAAAGACAAGTATGTTTCAGAAGAACTGCGTAACTTGGCCAAAGAACTCAATGTGTTGTTTGTGACAGCTTCGCAGTTGAATCGTTCAGCGGTAGAAGAAATTGAATTTGACCACAGTCATATTTCAGGTGGTATTAGTAAGATCAATACTGCGGATAACGTGTTTGGTATTTTTACAAGTCGTGCCATGCGTGAGCGTGGTAAGTATCAAATACAATGTATGAAATCACGTAGTAGTACTGGTGTTGGTATGAAAATTGACTTAGACTATAATGTCGAAACCATGCGTATCACCGACCCCGGTGAAGAAGCCGGTCCAGTCAATTCATTTGCCAAGGGTAATCTATTAGATAGTATCAAAGCCAAAAGCACAATGATTAACGGAACAGAACCTGTGTCTCATCATGAGGAATCTGGTAAGATTACTGCCGATGTGCAAAGTGCCAAACTAAAACAACTACTAGGACAAATTAAACAATCATGACAGAACAAGATAAAAAGTATTGTCCTAGAATACACCATGGATTAACACTTTCAAATATTAATAATAATAATTTGTCTTTTTCAGTTTGTTGCTGGGCCGAACCTGTTACCGACACAACTATAAACTTTTATAAAAAAGAGCTTGTTGAATTAAGAAATATTAATCATACAAAACAATTACCATTACCATATTGCCATCGATGTAACGAACAAGAAAAAACAGGTAAAAAAAGTATGCGATTAGGATATGCAGAAAAACATGGTTTAGAAACTTATGAACCTAGTTTGCAATATCTTGATGTTACTATTGATAATACATGCAATTTGGCCTGTGTAACTTGCGGGCCTGAAGTATCTACTACCTGGCGTAAAGAATTAAAACTTAAAGGTATGAGTGTTCGCCCACATATAGACAAATTTATTACTAATCACTTGCATACACTAGACTTTACACAGCTTAAAGAAATTAGGATATGGGGTGGCGAGCCATTTTTAACTAACACTCATACAGACATATTAAAATATGTAGTTGATCAAGGCAACGCACATAATGTCAACCTGATGTATAATACCAATGGCACTCGATTAATCGATAATGACACTAAAAAATTAATTGAAAAATTTAAATTTGCTAGAATTAGTTTTAGTATAGATGGGATAGGAAAAAAATTTAATTATATAAGGCATCCAGCTGATTGGAATCAAGTTGAAAAAAATTTATTCTGGTGGAAAAATAATTTACCTCATAATAGTATGTTATCCTTGACTACTACTGCTAGTATATTAAATGTGTTAGATCTTGACGAAATATTTAAATGGTGTCACCTTAACTTCAATCAATCAGTATTTGGAGATCCGATTGAAATTTATGTACATCAAGCATTTGGAATATATGGTTTAGAATTTATGCCAGATAACATGGTAGACTATTTGAAATCAATGCCAAACTACAGTCAGCCATGGATACAACAATTAAACATACTAGGTAAACAAAATTCTAATTTAGGTAATACCTTGGACGCACTACGAATAATAGACACTAGGCGTAATTTAAATTTTTCCGAAGTTGCACCTGTTACAGCTCGCCTATTAGGGTATCAAAAATAATTGCAAGTTCCGGCAAATACTGTTTTATGTTAATTTTTTTAACTTGATCCTGTTGATGTATCTTATTAAAATATTCTTTAAGAGTGATTTCGCTCCCAGTTTGAGTTAACCATGGTTTTGCAAATGTATTGTTTGCTATTAATTTTTTGATTTCCAATGGCATTTGTCGCAAACCTAACCAATTTGGAAACTCAACAATATTATGATTATACCGCAATCCTTGTGTTTGAAACCAGTCAACGGTTTCCTGATAATACAAAATATTTAAGGAACTTATAGTATACGACACACTAATATTATTAGTAATTTGTTGAAATTTTTTAATATTGTCACAGATAACATTCCATTTTGCTGGCCATCGCATGTATTCAAATACAGGACCAACACCGTCGATACTTATACAAATATTTAAATCTGTAAATTTTGAAAGCAGGTCTAGTTGCGATTGTTTTAACATGATACTACCATTAGTAACCAGTGAAATAAAACAGTCAGTATTATTGTGTTCAATTAATTTTTTTAAAATTTTAAATGTTTTTGGATCAAATAACGGTTCCCCGCCGAGTAATGAAATTCTTTTAGCAGAACTATAATTGATATCACTATTTTCTAAATCAATTTCTTTTTTTGAAGCTGGAACAAGACCCATTTTCTCTTCAATCTCTGCCCATTTTGATGATGCATTACTATTACATGACACACATGCTTGATTACAAAGATTGCTGGTTGTTATTTGGTATAATAAAGTTTTGTGTTTAGCTTCGATACAATCTTCTTTTAATCTGATTAAATCTTGATTAAGTTTATAATCTAAAAACTCATTTTCTAATTGTCTTCTACTTTTCTCTCCTATTGATTCAATTTGCCAACATTTTGAACAAGCAGGGGATTTAATGCCCTGTAAAAGGTCTGTTTTTATTTGATTTATATCGGCATTGTCAGGTAGTAAACAACAAGGAGTAGCCAATGGTATTTCTAAGCCATACCAAGGTAGTACGCAAAATGTATCCATCTTGTATTTAAGGACAGTATATGTTATAATTAAATAAATAATAAAAAGGTCCTGGACTAAAATGCAAAAAAAAACACGTAGTTTATTAGAAGAATTAGACTCAATGTACATCGAGCGTGATCAACGCCATGTTATTGAAAACCGTGCATCTAATGTCATAGCCAGTGCCATACGCTTACTAGAAGAAATTGACGCAACTTATCCAGCAGAGCAAGCAGAAAATCTACGCCGCAAACTGCTGAATGCTATCAATCAGCGTGATCCTGGCAAGTTTACCCGTACAGTGAGACGCACAGATGCAAATTCATGAACTAACAACTAGAAAAAATCCCCAAGTAGCCGAAGGACTAGGCGATGTTGGCGGCGATATTGGTCAAATGACCGGTGCTGGTGTTAATGCTATTAAAGGTATCGGTAGTGCTATTGCTGCCCCATTTAAAGACGTTGCCCAAGGATACAGATCAGCAAGGCAAGATCAAAAAGTTTCAGCTGTGGCTGACAAAGCATTTCGTGCTTGGCAAAATTATGTTGCACAATTAGAACAAAGCATTGCAACACAGCCAGCACCGGCCGCTGCTCCAGCTAAAACACCACCAGGCACAACAGCTCCAGCTGGAGCTGCAACAACTGCTCCTGGCACTACACAACCAAACACCATGGCAAATGCTCCTGTTAGTGCAACTAACAAAGCTGTTGCTGGTAATGCAAATGCAACAACACCTGCAACAACAACTGCAACAACGCCAGCAAAACCAAATTACGGAACTCAGACCGGCGGCGGAGCCAAGGTCACATATAAACAACCTACCGGTGTACCAAATACAACTTCAAGTACACCGCAAGCAACTAGTACTAACATGATGCAACCGCCTGCTAAAGCACCGGCCACAGTGGCCAGTACTGCACCTGGGCAACCAATTACTGTAGGTGGACAAAAGTTAAAACCTGGACAACCTGGATACGACCAACTGGCCAAGGCTACTCTTAAAGAATTACAAGCACCGGCTACAGCAGTCAGTCCGGCCCTGGCTGCGTTTAGAGATCGTACAGATGGCAAATACGAAGCGTACCTTAAAGCCTTTGTACAGAAAAATTTATTAGCTGGATTAGGGTACAGAGGACTAGTTAATCAACAAGAAATTGATAATGCTATCAAAGCAATTGCCTCGCCGGCCAATGCTGACCCAGCCAAACAACGACCGTTGTGGAATGATTTAGCTAGAGCAGTTGCTCTTGCTGTTCCTGCTGCCGGAGCACTAACAGGCCGAGATCCGTCAGCCGCAAAACCATCGGGTACTCCAGGTACAACTGCTCCAGGTACAACTGCTCCAGGTGAAGAGCCAGCACCGGGTGAAGAGCCGGCACAGGATGCCGCTCCGGCAAAACCCACAATGACCCGAGCTCAAATTAGTCAATGGATCTCTAGAAACAGTGAAGACCATGCCGCATTAAAAGCCGCACTAGACGCTATCAATGCAGTTAAAGGTTAATCAATTATGAAAATAAATCACGTACTAGAATCTCGGAATTACCTTTATGAAGGTCTTGATGCATCAAGTTTGCGTTCGGTTAAACTATGGGAAAGTGCTGGTCGTAAATTAGTTGAATATGAAATGACAGCTGATCAAATTACAAAATTGTTTGGTCAAGTACAACAAGGTGCTACAGACGCAGGCAGCAACCGTACCATGATCGGCAAGGGCAAAGATGCCGCTGATGCTGTAGGTAAGGCCTGGGAAGATTTAAAAACCAAAGTAGCAAACTCGGGCCCAATTAAGAATGTAGATGCTCAATACGACAAGGCCGCTGAAAAATTAAAACAAGCCACCGGTGGTGATGCTGGTGTAATGAAGTATGTTGAAAAATATCGTACATTTGCTAAAGAGCACCCTGTCGCACAGAGTTTAATCTATGCCGCGTTAATTGCTGCCGCTGGTATTAGTGGTGTTGGTGCAGGTGGGGCTGCCGCACTTGGTTTGTTTAAAATGACAGACAAGTTGTTGCAAGGTGACAAATTCTCTAGTGCCGCTTATGCTGGTGCCAAAACAGGTGCTATGGCCTACGGTGCTGGACAAGTTGGTAAAGCATTACAAGGTGGCGATCAATCTGTCGCTTCGGTAAGCCGTGACGCTGATGCACAGCCAGGCGGATTTTATGGCCAGTCCATGAATGCAGGACAACCGTTAGGGTGGATGTCCAATGATCCAAATTTTGGTCCTCGTATAAATGATATTTTAAATAGCCCAGATCGTAGTGACGCCTGGAAAGAAGTGTTCAAGCAAAATATAAACAAATTTGGAGCAACGGTGCAACCTGGAAGCGATCCTGGTATGATTAGCCGTACAATTCAAACAGCATCAAAAATTGCTGATGCAAAAGCTGGGTTAAACGAAGCTCAAATCCGGCGTATGTTCTACGTTGCTGGCACTATCCAGGACAAATTAACTGAAGGTGTTTGGGACAAGGTCAAAGGTGCGGCTGGTAAAGTCGCTGGCGCTGTGGCCAACAAAGCACAAACAGTAGGCACAAATTTAACAACCAAAGTAACCGCTGACAAATTAATGACAGCCTGGAAAAAAGCCGGTAGTCCAACTGACAGTGATGCTGTTGCGGCCATTATGAAACAAGCTGGAGTTGATGATGCTATTATTGCTTCGTCGATGAAAGCTGTTGGTGGACAACAACCCAAGACCGGTGGTGCAGGTGCATTTGATCAGATGGCAAATCAATTAGCACCAGCTGAACCAGCCAAGCCTGTGGATGCTCAAACACAAAAATTTATTCAACAGTTAGTTGCTTCTTATGCGGCGTTGACTCCAGCAGAAAAACAACAACTTAAAAAAGAATTACAAGATGCTGTTACTGCCAGTGATGTGGGTGGCAATGTGGTCAAAGGCACAATGGAAAGCCGTCGTAGTAAAAAGAGAGTACGTTAATGAGTACTAGTTTGTTTGAAGGTGGCAACGTATTCAAAGACGGTGACGGCCGTGCTGTTACGCAACGCATCAATCAAACTGATGTAAAATCTACCTTGGCCTGGTTAGAAGAACTAGTGCCCGGACTTGACTTACAAAACAATACCTTAGGATCTACCGGCATCAAAGATACATCGGGTGACCTAGACATTGCTGTTGATGCCAGCCAAGTCACCAAAGATCAATTAGAAGCCAGACTCAAACAATGGGCCGCAAGCCACGGATTCAAGCCCGAAAACTATGTAAAGAAATCGGGTACCGCAGTACACTTCCTTACACCCATCAATGGCCGCCCTGATTTGGGTTATGTACAAAGCGACTTTATGTTCCTCAACAATGTGCCTTGGTCAAAGTTTGTGCTAGGTGCCATGCCCACAGATTCACGGTACAAAGGCCGTGAGCGTAATGTGTTAATGAACAGCATCGCTAAAAGCATGGGCTACAAGTTAAACCAAATTGCCGGTATTGCTGATCGTGCTACTGATAAACTCATCACAGACGACCCGGACCGAGTGGCCAAACTGTTGTTGAATCGAACAGCCACACGCCAAGATCTAGCCAGTGTAGAAACAATCTTACAAGCACTCAGTACAGATCCCAAACGTGATGCCAAACTAGCAGACTTTCGTCAACACATGGAACGTGAAGGCTTGCCATTTATGGAAAGCGAAACACCTGCAGTAACCGGATATACTGAAGTAAACTTCCTGGCTAGACTGCGTGATCGTATTGTTAACCAAGGTATGAAGGTCATTGTTGAAGCCGAAGTACAGGGCGGACGTGCCAAGGGTATTGAACATCTTGAAGATCTGGTGTTCCGCAATGGCAGTGCCGGTATCAAACGGGCCTTGGATATTGTGAAACATACAGCCGCTGACACAGGCAAGACTGCCACGGTCAAGTGGGATGGCAAGCCAGCCTTGGTATTTGGTCGCGATGCCAACGGAACATTTGTCTTAACTGATGTTTCTGGATTTACTGCACGAGGATACAACGGCTTGTTTACAAGCCCGCGTCAGGTGGCACGACATTTAGAACAGCGTGATGCTGATGCCGAAGCACAGGGCCGTCCGGCTACTCGTGTTGAAACATTATTGCCTATATATCAACAACTATGGCCCATGTTAGAAGCCTCATTGACTAAAGATTTCAGGGGTTATGTACAAGGTGATTTGCTGTACACACAACGTCCTCCTGAGCAAGCCGGTAATTTTGTGTTTACACCTAATACTGTAGAATATAAAATTCCAGTGGCCAGTGATGTAGGGCAACGTATTGCCCGTAGCGAAGTTGGCATTGCCATGCACACACAATATGCAGAACCCGGAGCACCAAAAGAGCCCATTGGTAATGTCAAGTTTAAACCTGTTCCTGGACTGCTATTATTAGAACCAGTGTATGCCAAAGAAAATGTACGGCCAAACAAAGCGTTAGTACAACAAATACGAGACATTTATAATAGTCAAGGTGCCGCAATTGATCAACTGTTTAGCCCTGCTGAACTTAGAGCCTCACAAATTACTGATTTGCCCAAGTTATGCATAGATTATATCAACAGTCGTGTGGGCGGTGGATTTGATAATTTATTAGCACAATTTGGACCATGGCTCCAGCAACACGTTACTCCTAAAAAGTTCAACAACATCGTAGAATATATCCAAAGTCCGCGTAGCAATTTAGATGGCATGGCGGCAGCATTTACAGCCTGGGTCCTGTTACACGACATCAAGATGGATATCTTAAATCAATTAGACCTACAACACCCAGGGCAAGAAGGCTGGGTAATGGCCACCGCAGGCGGTATGGCCAAAGCAGTAAATCGCCTAGCCGGCGGATTTACCGCGGCAAATCGTGCTGTAAACAACCCAGAAACTATGGCAAACTCCTGATTTTTACCAAAAGGTATAAATAAAAGTAGGCCCACAGTGGCCATATATTAAGGAGATTTAAAATGGCTTATATTACTAAAGTTTCTGGTGGTTCACAACCAGTATTCGCAACAGACGTTCTTAACGGACCAGTTGCCCAAGATGCAAACATCGCTGCACAAGGTCCTGTTCAAGTAGCAGGTCCTAAGTTAGACTTTTATGGCTTCACAGCCAACGTTAGTCTGGCAACTCAAGGTGGTGTTAATGGTTATGTTTCTAACGTTATCCAAGCTCTGCAACAAGTTGGTACAGTTGCACAGTATCAAGTTGGTCCATCTGGTAACGTAATCAACGTTGGTATCTATCCAGTAGGTTGTTTTGCTAACGTTGCTGTTGCTGTTGCAACAGCTCAAGGTGCAAATGGCTATGGTTATGGTATCAGTTCTGGTTCTAACGTAGCTACATTTACAAGCACAACTGCTGCATCTTAATTAAGTTCGAGTTTGTAAACAAAAACCCACTTCGGTGGGTTTTTTGTTGACTTTAATACGGGTCTTGCGATAACGACTTAAATACTCTATTATGATGGTCAGCAAAATTACAGAATTAACCGTGTTTGAAAGTCCTGATGGCGGGCGTACAGTGTATGCTAGAAAACCTGGTGCTACCAAACGAGAATTGCATTATGAAGATCCTAAACTACAACAAGAACTCAAAGAACTAGAAGCACAAAAACGCTGGGTAGATATATTTCAGGCCCGTCAGGATAATACTGAACTTGATCACTTGTGCGAGCAGGTAGAAATACTATATGAACTCAGCAGGCGAGCCGAATGAAATTTGCCTGCCAAACTTTATTTGACATTACTGCCACAGGTATAACTGGACATTGTAAATTAACACGCATGCCTTTTCAAGATCATGCCGGACAATTGATACGTGATTCTGAATCGTGGAATCGCAGTCGTAATCAACAACGCAACTGGGAAACACTTACACAAATCTTAAGTCTCCGCACACAGTTATTTGAAATTACAGACCCTATACCGGATCAGACTGGCACACGATGGATGTTTGAATTTGAAACAGAAACTGAAGGTGTGTATGGCCCAGAAGATGATCCGGTATCTGTGTTACGTGCTGATGCTGCAGGTGTTCCTATGTTGCGTGAACTCAATAACGACCCAGATATTGACACAGTATTGATTACTGAAGGACCTAGACAGAATATTTGGTTTGCACCTATTTCCATAAATATATAATGGAGATTACAAATGATTGAGCCAACCGATATTGAAAAGAAAAGCCTTGAGGCCCATGTGGAACTATGTGCTGAACGCTATAATGCGTTGGAAGACAAGATATCGGCCATGAGTGCAAATATTGCTCATCTTTGCGATATGGTCTCAGAAGTTAAATCTAGTCTAGGCAAAATGAGTGAAAAGAACACTGATAGATTGATCAGTTGGGGAGTTGCTATCATTGGGTTTTTATCTGCATCAACTATCTATCTTATATCACACTACGTTCTTAAATGAAACCAGACCAAGAATTTGAACGTATGTTTCGCCAAGAATTTAAGGATATTACTCCTAATTTAATTTGGCAAAACGACTCAGGGGAGTACGAAGTATTTGGACGATATCGAATCGTTCCTATCCGTCCTGGATATCGAGTATTTTGCTCAGCTTCAGAAGTGGGTATTTTTAACAGTACTAAATCGGCATTAAGTTGGTGTATA
>Ga0209500_10001072_pt1 | contig 21565 bp, 32 predicted proteins | sample S_140212_EF_Meta_FD_187323 | JGI IMG/M metagenome (GOLD analysis project Ga0209500, IMG submission 187323) | Freshwater microbial communities from Lake Simoncouche, Canada to study carbon cycling - S_140212_EF_MetaG (SPAdes) (version 2) | ecosystem: Environmental > Aquatic > Freshwater > Lake ... | reverse complement strand
GAGTCTTGAATACCAGTGTCTAAAACCTCCTAGACAATGTATATAGTATCATACCTATGTGAAGTTTGCAAGTAGTGCTGTGGCGGTTCACAAACTGGCTATCCAAAAGCCAATACAAGAAACTCCAAAGAAGAGAAATACATCCAAGAAAACTTGAGTATTCATTTAGGTCTTAATCATAGACACTACTATCTATGATTAAGAAATGTTACGAAATCCTCACTTTAGTTTGCTTTCTTGACCTGCTTGAAATGCTGCTTTTAGCCAAGACAGAAAAACTTTTTCAGCTTCTTTTTGTCTCACATCATTTACATAATTTAAATATTGATCACAATCATCAAAGAACCTTTCACTCCTAAGACTAAATGCCTCCAGATGATAAAACCATTCGTCAAATGTGCTTTTTGTTTCCATTTTTATCTCTCAAAGTTTTTAAATAATTTTGATATCTTAAAAATTTCTGAATAGTTGGCTCAACGCCTAAACTTTCACAGCAAAACTTGTAACTTAAAAATTCAAACCAAGGTGCAGTTGCATCAAAATCGTACATTTTAATTTTTATTAAAACTATAAAAGCCCCCAGCGAGAAATTGAATCCGCATCTATGCTTTACAAGAGCATTATTCTAACCACTGAACTATGGGGGCGAACTAAAATTAATCAACAGGTAAACAATCTGGATTTTCATACTCTAATGAGTGCATTAGAGGATGAGCTTCTTCCATTCCAAGATAAATTGAACTTAAATAGATATCTTCATCTGTATATCTTTTGTTTTCAGATGCTTCAAGTATGATTTCAGGGTCATCTTGTATGATTTGAGGAAGCTCATCAAATGTAAATGGCATTTCTTGAATAAAATACATTTTTACAATGAAACTTTCGTTTGAAGTATCAATCCAACGATATCCAACATTGAGTTTGTATTTCATCTGTTGAAACTAACCTTTTAACTATTTATTTAAATAGAAAGGCTAATAGGAGCGAGGGGAGTTGAACCCCTACGGTCTAAGACCAGCGGATTTTACTTACCACTATAGTTTTCACTACCCTTTCGGTTTGTGGTCTGGACTATGCCTTCACCATTTGCGGGAAGCAATTAGGTGGGTGATTATAGTCTCTACACGTTTTGTATTTTTCAGATAATTCCAACCCTCTCTGAAACCACATTGGGTAGCGGTTGTCTTTCCAACTGTCATACAACTTCGCTCGGCGTTGGCATCAGCATTACCTGTTAAGCGTTCACCGAATTTACACCTTACTACTTACTCGTTTCCAGGTAAGCGACCCATTAGAGTCCGATGCGGCTACCAATTACGCCACGCTCCCTTAAGAACCAACAAAACTATCATACAACTTAACTCTTAAAAAGTCAAGTGCTAAAGGCCGGTGAGGTATCTCCAATTTGATATCCAATTGGTGCCCATTCTCCGTTTGCTGTCCCTACCTTTAACATTCAACTCACATAAGATACTGGATGATACTTTAAATACTCAAAGAAAGTCATTTTCATTTCCTTAATCGTCATACCACAATGTTCTGCGGCAGTTGGTAAATTTATTTTAGCATAGAAAAGTCCTTCATTTGATTCTTTAACGTTTTCTGATGTAGTTTTAACCATTTTCAATAATTTCACATTTACTAATTTTAGCGGGAGCATCTGGAATCAAATAATCCATATAAAAAACAACTTCACCAACTGAGCGTTCTTGTAGTTGTTCTTCTACTCCTTTAATTGAAGTGAACCTATAAGTGGGACTATCTTCAGTATCTGGAGCGTGTGGGAATTTTTCTTTCATTTTAGCGAATGAACTATTAATTGTGTTCCAATCTTCAGTGCTTAGAGTTTTCATCATAATTAGTAAAATTTAATTAATTTTTATCCTATTAATTGTATCTATTTTTTTAGATTTTTGATATCTAGATAGACCTCCAGAAGTTGAAGTATATCCAGTTATAGTACATTTCCATATCTGACTGTTTGTATTTTTAGCACCAATTTTTCCATTTTTACTTAATTCATTTTTACTTAATGCAAATATTCCACGAGATTGTTTTTTCATAAGATTTCCAACAACTTTACCCCCAGCTCCCGTGGCGCCACCTAAAGCTGCATTATATTTACGTTGTTCGTCACTTAATGATGCAAGTCCTTTTCCATCTTTCCATATTTTTTTCCCCATTTCAATGCGGTCTTCAATAGTCTGAGCGTGTATTCCGTTTTTCATATTAAATTGTGCTATTCCATTATCCCTTAAAATCTTAAGGGATGTTTTTCCTCCACAATTTTCATTCAAACACCATTTTTCAGTTTGATAAACGGGTTTAATCAACCTATATTCAATATTTACTGCTTCCAACCAACCTTCATCCGAATATTCAAATAATTCTAATATTTGCTTCTTTGGATTATAAAGTATCCAACACCATTTGTGTGTTACTGGACTGCCCCAATATTCTTCATTAAAACTTTTTTCCTTATGGACTCCATAATAATAGTATGGAACTTCTTCAAAGGTAATTTTATATGTGTAGATACGTGGGGCATTGTTCATATTATTTTAATTATTTAAGTATTAATATGTATCTAACCAAGTTGGTCGTCTCTCTGGAATTTTAAGATAATTATTTTTTACTCAAGGTTTAGATGCAATATATTTTTTATAAGCTTCAAAAGTATTTATTGTAGTATCAAACTTATACTCATCGGGCATTGCACGAACAAATGGAGTCACTTTGTTTATTTTATTTTTTGGGAAAAGATGATAAGCAGTAAGTAATGTATTGTAGCAAGAATGTATTTTTCTATAGCGAACTTCAAATTCATTACAAATATACAATCCGTGTTTAATTAACCAATATGCATTACCAATAGAGGTTGCTCCCCATTTAACGCACGGGTGATTACGAAAAGCTCCTTTTTCGGTTTTGTATGGAGTTCCATCTTTTTTTGGAAGAGTTCCGTAATTATGATACCATTTAGAAGCAATCACAGAAAGCATTTGACAGCTTTCAAGTCCCATCTTCACTACCAATTTGTCTGGAAGTACAATCGCACTTTCTTTAGGGCACGGTGAGGTTACAAAGATGTTGATGGTAGGTTCCTCATCTCATTATGAATGTAAGTGGTAGGTGAGGAAGACATTACCTTACGCTTCCTTCTTTACATCTTCCAGCAGTATTATTTTCAACTCCAAGAAGGGGTATTCGGCACCTACAAAAGTAAAAAGGGCTTTAGTGTCGTCTAGTCCCATTGCATCTGTGCTACCCTTAAGCTGGATAGTACGCACACCTCGTCGTTTCCGAGTTCAGATGCTTCCCCACTTGTTTTTCTAACAAGCAACTCTGATAATTGATTACACCTTCTATGCTTGCTACCCTGACTTGATCAGAATCTAGTTTCGCACATCTTCCAACTTTCTGCACCGTGAATACAGTCCGTCAGAGGTCTTTCGACATAACTATTAACTTTCGTCAATAGCATTAGGGGCTTCGGTTTCATCAATCGCAGTTTACCTGATATACCACCCGAAGGAACGATATACGATGTTTTCACGGCGAATCTTTTCAATAAGAAACGTTTACCGTCCTATTTCTGGGATAACTACTGTAATCCCCAGTCATACAAGAAGCATTCACTATTGGCGTTGTACTCACTCTTATATGCTACTTACGGTATCTGCTCCCGCCAAGGAGAATTAACCGATAGAAGATTGGTGGAGTTGGAAGGGCAATCACCCGTATTCTCCATCTTCCTTTCCCTTATACACCCGAAGATGCCCAACCCTCATAGATTAGAAGTTGGTTTTCTGAGTTCTTTTCAAACTTAGGGGAGGGACAATCCCATTTTTATTTTGTGATGTTTGTGGGTGAGATTAGAAGTGAATCACCTCCTCTCCCTCACCGACCTAACTAACATAACACGGTCTGCCTCAGGTGTCAAGTGTGATGTGCCAGTTGAAAAAGTGTCCGTCAAACTTGATTAATAAACAATTCCTCAAAATCAAAAATACCACAAAAAGGAACTCCGGTCTTTTCTACACCTGGAATCCATTTGCTTTGAAATTCAATAAATTCAGTAATAGTTGGGTTCTTCGCTAAACGCGAATATGTATCCCAACGAGTTTTAAACCTTACATAATCTTTTTGTTTGAAGTACCTGGCGCAAAAACCTGTATCGTTGTGAAAATGAGGATACAATTTAAAAAACATAGTGAGGTATTCTATCTTCTGATTTGAATCCATCATTCTTTCTTTCCATTCCTGGTAATTCCAGGAGACTTCATGAAAATACATAGAAATAAAATGATTAGTTTTGTGATAAAGTTTATCAACCCAAGATAATTTTGGTTGAGAGTTTTTCTCTAGCCACTCTGATAATCTTTCTTCGTTAATTTGAATGTCTTCCATATTTTTTTAATTTCTTAATTATATAGTATTATGCTATAAAAAGTAAAGGGCTCTCACCCATCAAAAGAGTGAAGTAATGTTGGAATAAAAATAGTTATAAAAGCAGCATAACCTATACTAAGAATTGGATTAACTGCAAATAGTTTAACCCCAATAAAACCCAGTAAGCAGACTAAAGCCAGAACAATAGAAAACCCACCTACAAAAGTAACAGAAATAAAAGCAGCACCGAAAATCTTTGCTATAAAACCACCAAATGGAGTTTCAAAGAAATCATTAAGACCGTGAATAAACTTACCCAGTTTATCTAAAATCGTTGGCTTTCTGTTTTTATATTCAGAAAAGACTCTATAGTTTTCAAGAGCAATAGGGCTGGCAGTTTCAAGCCAGTTGGAAAATCTTTCTGAGTTCACATTATTAAGTTCCTCCCAATCTTTTTCAAACTCTTCAAGATATTCGGGATTGTTCTTAAGAAACTTAATTGAGATGGGGAGAATATGTTTCATTGCTACAGTTTTTGATACTTGAGAATAAGGATTGTAAACCTTTTTCCTAGCAATAAACTTATCTTTCGGGTTCATAATGGGTTTCATAGTAAAAAGTTAAAAAGGCTTCTCCAAGGAAAAGCCTAAACATGCCTAATTCAATTAGTTGAATCAGTTGAGCACTTCAAGGCGAATATCTGCAAGACCACTTGAAGTTACTCCAAGTTGACTTGCGATACCTTGCCCCAAATCTGCAATTCGTCCACCAACAAAAGGTCCACGGTCATTTACTCGCGCAACAGCACTACGACCATTGTTGAGATTAGTAATCCGAACTCGTGTTCCAAAAGGTAGACTACGGTGAGCAATAGTAAAGGTTCCAGGTCTATAGATTTCACCATTCGCAGTGCGATTACCATAGAAACCAGGTCCATACCAACTTGCAACACCTGTATAAGCATAAGCAAGATTTTGTTGAACCGACTGATTTTTCTCCATCATCCATTTATCAGTTTGAATTGAAGTTCCTGAAGAACCTTCAAATGACGAATATGAATGTAAAGAAATTGCGTTTGCAGAAGCTGGTGCTAACAGAGCTGCGCTTGCAAAAAGAATTGAAATAGTTTTGTTAATTTGCATTTGTTTAAATAGAACTCTACATCCAGGTTTGAATACTGTCGCAACGTTTTCGTTTTAAACGACAGAATTCCCTGGCTCTAAAAAATCACATATTCATAGTATGAAATGGTATTTAGGTAATATCTTAAATACCCAAATCTATCATAGCATAAACTGTAGAGTAAGTCAAAGTGACTGTGACTGTTTAAAAAGTGTCTGAGAAGGTATTATGAATTCTCGGAATTATTTAAAGAGAATGTATTTGTTCCACACTTGCAACATCCTTTTGGTTTAACTTCTTTACTTTTGATATTAGAAAGTTCATTCTTTACTTCTAAAGTTTCACGATATAATTGCTCTAATATAAACTTAATATTATCCAGTTCTTCGTGAATATCTTGATGATGAAATCTTAATGGACCTTGAATAAGGTCCTTGAGCTTTTTCTTTTTCATTTTGGTTCTTTTAGTCCTTTTGGTCCTTTCTCATAATACTTATCTCTTTGTTCATCCTTTGCTGCCCCAAATTTTCTAGTCTTCATATCTTCAGAAGCCTTCTTAAAATCATCTTTAGTCGCATTAGGGTTAAGATACAAAGAATTTCTCGGAACTCTCTGAACTCCAAAATTATCATGACCTTTAATATTTTCACTAGGCATTCTAGGTGCATCTTTCATTATAAAATTATTTCTACCTAACCCATAATCAGCGAGGTCTTTATGACGTTGATTCCTTCTTGTTTTTACATTTCTTTGGTCATCGTGAGCAGACTTCAGTTTCCCGTAGCGTTCTAGTTTCTTATCTGATGGAGATTGTTCGGGGTTCTCCACTCCAGTAGAAATTCTTTTTGCTCTATTCTTTTCTCTTGGAGTCCAACCACTTCTTAGAGGTCTATTTTTGTCATCCCAAGGAATTCTCCCTTCATCTATAGAGTAATCATAATTCTCTTTTGGCTCTTTTAAACTGTTATTTTTATAAATGTCTTTTCTCTTTGGATCTAATTTACTAATATCCTTAATATGAGCCCCAAATGTTCTATTTGCTTGCCCGTTAGTCAATCCAGTAATAAATCTATCAAACTTATGTCTTTTACCTCTTGAAACCTTCTTTCCTTTCTCATCATCGTGAGCAATTTTCAACTTACCATATCTGTCTAGACTTTTTTCAGATGGTATTCTATTTGGATTTTCTACTCCAGTGGAAATTCTTTTTGCTCTATTCTTTTCTCTTGGTGTTAAACCAGATTGTAGTGGCCTTCTTGGATTATCCCACTCCACTTTACCTTCAACTAATTCGCATTCTAACATAAATTCTTTGAAAGTTTTCATTGTAGGTAAGAGCGTAGTTTGTAAACATTAACACCGTGAGTTTCCATCAAATCTTGAACCAGATTAGCAGTTCCATAACTTCTTTGCTTTTCGGCTTCTTCAGAAATATCTTTAAGCATTTCAATAAGTTTTTCATTATCAGCTAAAAGCTGTTCTACCATTCCTCTTGCATCAATCACTTGATTACCATTTGCTGGTTCATCAATAGAAGATACCTCAACCATTCTCGTCATTGTGGATACAGGACGAATGTTTAAGTATCTCATATGTTCGGAAAGTCTATCAACTTCTTCAAACATTGCTTCATATTGTGCGCCAAACAACTCGTGAAGTTGTGGGAAATCAGTTCCTGCTACATTCCAATGATAATTCCAAGTCTTTTGGAATAACACAAATAGAGATGCTTGAGTATCTGATAAGAGTTTGTATAGTTTTTCCATTGGAGCTTTTTATTTATTTAGGTTCAATCATCAACTGGGTCAGAATACTTAGGTCTCCATCTTCCACCATATTCTTTTTCCATTTGTTTTGCCATTGCTGCTATAGCTTTTTTCTTACTCTTTTTCTTGGATGTTCAGATACAACATCTAATGGTCTTCTTCCACTTGGATTTTCACCTTCTTCTGGGTCAACAAATGCTTCCACTATGCTTTCCATCCAACCTTCACTCATATTTTCTAGAATCGCTTCTGCAGATTCTAGAGTATTAGCATAACCTTCTTGAACGAGATGTTCAAGAATAGCGATATAAAAATCATAAGATTCGTCATGTGATTTTCTTCTAATTTTTCTAGGAACATCTGGAATATCCATATGTCGTCTAAAGTCTGAATCAGTTAATTTAAGCTTGTTATGGCCTTCATTTGTTTTTCTTCTTTTTTTCTAGGAACATCTGGGATATCCATATGTCGTCTAAAGTCTGAATCAGTTAATTTAAGCTTGCTATGGCCTTCATTCAACTTATCATAATCTCCAATCAAACCTAAGTCTTCTATACTCTCACAAAGAGTTTCGTCATATACGGCTTGATAAGCAAGATGTATATTGTTTATATTGAGATTAGACATAAAAACTAGTAATTTATATCTATTTATATATCCACCCATCTAGACCATCATCTAAGCTATCCCAGAAATGGAAAAGATAGTCATCTTCTATATCTTTTTGGGAATAACCTTTATAAAAATCATCATCATAATGACTTCCCATAATATCGGCCCAAATTCTGAATGAGTAGAAGGTGGTATACCACCCATACTCAATTCCCCAAATTATGTCTTTCACCTTTTGAAACATAATTAAACTCCTGAATTTTTCCTAATTTTAGATGAATTCTACATTCCGGCCAGTCTTCCCATTTACCATCCCAGTTTGATGGATATACAACTACATAATCAGTTAGATAAACAGGAGATACTTTTCCGTGATTACCATTAGGAACATACTCAAAAGGAAGCCCCCACCATTTAGGTGCATCTAAAGGTTTAGGAGGTTTATCTACCAAATCGTGAGTATCTCTATAGTTTATTATAAACAATTGACCTGATGGGTCAATCCAATAATGGCTCATAGACCCACCTATACATCTTTCAATGTCTTTTGTTTGAAGTTCAGTTTCTGTGAAGTGTTCTCCTAAATTGTAAGAGCTTCTGACGTAATCATATAAACCCAATTAAATCACCTCCAGATTATTATAATGCCCGATATAGGTTCTGCCCCTACCGATGCCTGCTTGTAAGGCAGGTCCCGTCACTAGCTGGGTCATCGGGCTTATACAAGATGAGTTTTTGGAATTGAACCAAGAGTACCTAGGGATTGCTGTCTCATCTTTGAGTGGAAAGGGCACGAATCGAACGTGCGACCGACGGCTTTCAGGTGCGTTTAATTGCTGTTAATACCTTAGCAAGGTATATTTTTATTGTTGCTCTACCAACTGAGCTACCTTTCCATTGAACTAGATAGTTTTTTTGGTTTCTTTAGCATAAGAAGAGTGAATTACTGAACTATCTATAAGGCGGGGAAGATAAGAATCGAACTTACTAGGTTTCTTGCAGATAATATCTAAACTAGGTATTCCCAATACCATTTGGAAACTTCCCCCATAAAGCAGACAAATTAATGTCTGATGCCAAAACCAGGAATCGAACCTGAGCTACCCCCTCCCGATGGTTAATAGAATTGCTGTCCGTATCTTTTACAAGATAACCGATTTTATAAGCGTGCTACCACTACACTATTTTGGCTTGTTACAAGATGATTTTTTACCTGTTAGATTAAGAGTCTAGAGTAAGTAAATTGCTGAATCATCTTTGATAGAAGGAGTAGGAATTGAACCTACACTTGCTCGGTCCTTTTATTTATACATGCTGTCAATATCTCTATCGAGATATATTTTTTTACCGATGCCTCTTCCAAATTGGGCTATCCTTCTAAAACTAGATGGTCTTTTTATGCACTTAAAACATAGGAGAATTGCTGAACCATCTATAAAGAGTTTAGAGTAGGAGGGAAGTTTTGTCAACTCTCCCCCCCTCTCAAGAATCAAGAGAAAACGTTTCCGACCTCTTGATATCTCTCACTATACACCGCATCTCTCATGGTGTCAACTGGAGTGAGATTCTCTCCAGTTAGAATTGACTTGAGAATGGAAGGACTACAACCAGAAACAAGTGCAGTACCAGTGTCGTGAGAAGTAATAGGTACATTACCACCAATTGCGTTTACATTCCAGAATACCAACTGAGGCATTTCATAGCCCGACTTGCGGTAGAGCTTTTCAATTTGCTCAAAATTAGTACGCTTATTTGAACGACAAGCAACGTCAAACTGCATATCTGATACTATAATCAATTTTTGTGGCATATCTTTTGGAGTCACAGAATTACTTTCTGCTGCATTGAGAATAGTTCTGAATACTGCCATAAGGTCAGTATTCATACTCCAAGATGCACGAGAAAGATTATCAATTCTACGTCCAATAGTAGAACCTACAATTGATTGTAGCTCTGGATTCTGAGAGAAAGTAATGAACTTATTCTTCCAGACAGGAGAACTGTTTCGTTCTGCAATATACATTGCAAGAGAGATTGAAACAGACATTGGCAATCCTTGGTTTACACTCATAGAACCAGAAACGTCTGCAACTACAAGTCCATTAAACTCTTGACCTTCCATATAGTTAGGCAGTGCTTCCCATTGTAGGTCAATAGTTTTATCACTTCTCGCACCTTTGTAGAGATATTGTTGCACAATATCATAAGGATAAAGAGTAGAAGCGTTAATCTTTGCTTCGCCTTTCTCCACTGCACTCAGATATTCTGCATATCGAGTAGAGTCCTGCTTTGCGAATGCCTTACGGTACATAAAAGCAGCACGAGAAGGAACTTTAGAGTAGTCAATTGCAGACCATTCCTTAGAACACATCGCAGTTTCTACAATATGAATGTGGCTTCTGAGTCTAGAAAGAGTTCTACGATATTGTGCCTCAGAGAGTCCAATATAGTTTGCAATTTTACGCCCAAGACGCTTGCTATCTTTACTTGAAGCGTTGATTGAAGGAAGCCATTTCGCCATCAAAGAGATGTTACCACCTGAAGATGCAAGAGTAGTATCTGCATTGAGTTGCTTTTGAATCATATCAAGAGCAATATTCCAGACAGAAGTATCTTCAAGAATGAGCAAATCATCCCAACGTCCATAAACAGGAATCAGTTGAACAAGTTTCGCACCAATTTCTGGAGTTTCTTCTACTAGGTACTTAAAGAGTGCGCGAAAGACAGAACGTTCTCCAGCACCCCCCCTTATATCACGAGACCAAAAAAGAATACGAGTAGCAGTCTCTGGGTCTTCGTTGTATGCGTGAGCAAAAAGACCTTGAGCCTGTTTTACATTATTTCTGCAAGCCGCGATTTTACCAAATAGGTCCAGACACTTATTCAATGTTGAGCTATAAGCTTTTGCTCCATTAAGAGTTTCAGTGTTATTAAGTTCTTTTTCAAGAGATGCAATAAAGGTCATAATTTTTTCGCTCCAAGTTGATATGTATTTGTCGATTTACAGTAATTATTAATTGCTGTATCAACTTTATGTTGCTTAGACAGTTTACTAGGTCTTGTTGATTTTATCAACTATTTATTATTCGTGGTCAAATTCGTCAATTGAAAAACCTTCTTGGGTAGCAACAACTCTTACATGGTCTCCAAATGTAGCAAGCATTACATCTTTCATTTCTGATGATCTCATAAGTTGTCCAAATGCTTTAAAAGTTTCAAAATCAATTAGTTTTGCGTATTCATTATCTTCCTTGCTAGACCATTGTGAGTTGGGAGTAAAATACGAAGAAAGAACGCGCACATCATTATTTTTACCATCATATTCACCATAACGAATATCATTCAAGTCCTTACCTGTAGCATTCGTAATTGCAACATCACCTACGCTAAAAATGCAAGGGTCTCCATCACTAAAGTAAGGAGTATATTGTTCCCAAACAATTGCTTTAAGTTCTGAATTTTCTTCAAACAATTTTGTAATAATTGCTTTAAACTCTTTTTTTAGTTTTTCTTGAACTGTTTGTTTGAATTCAGTAAAAGACTTAATAATCTCATTCATATTATCAATGTGAGTCATTATCAATCCTCCAATGGAATAAATTTTTTGTTTTTGTTGTTAAATTTCTTGGCTGTTCCTGACATCCAAGGCTCAATTGTCATACAGTTGAGATATTTTTCAACTGTAGGAATAAATCCTAAATCTTGCAGAATGTGGTCTTCTGCAACATCCCGAGGAGAATATTCAATACCACTTGAATTGGTTCGCGTTCTTCCAAACATTTGTTCTACGAGAAAGCAACCAAAAGAAGAGTGTAGAATAGCTCTATGTCTCACATCAGCCACACAAGCCTTTGTGGAGTCAATAAAGTCATCAATGTCTGCATAATCATCGGGTGAACCTCCATATTTTTGTGCGTGAATTCTTCCGTGAAGAAATGGCTTCATATCATTTTTTAATTCATCAAGAACATTGTAGCATACTATTGAAGTGCATTTGTGTGTTGTGTGGACACTTCACCAAGTGTCCACACTGATACCGAAGGTCGGACTTGAACCGACACATAATCTATTTTTGAGACAGACCCCTATACCAATTTGGGCACTTCGGCAAAGTAGGAGCGAGAGGATTTGAACCTCCACTATACACCTTCTAAGGGTGTCGCCTCTGCCGTTGGGCTACGCTCCCACATATTAGAACTATATAAAATTTATATAGTTCAATGTCCGTGATAGGATTTGAACCTACACATAACTATCCGCTCAAGATAGCGCCTCTTCCATTGGGCTACACGGACTTGTGTTGACCACTCAACTACCATAACATATATAGCAAAGTTTGGTTGATTATGTGGACAGTTCAAAAACCGTCTCACATTCCATATGGAACATAAGCAGTTCCATACTTTCCAAATATATCTACAAATCTATCAACATTACTTCCCAAATATACAATAGCAGATTGAAATGGTGCAGCACTTTTACTGTCACCAAATTTTAATCTCGTATTAATTGCAATCCAAGGATACATTGAGACTGAACTCCACCATTTTGTAGAAATATCTAATTTAATTAGAAGGATTAATTCTTTTGCATTTCCATATTCATATTGAGAAACTGCATAAGGAATCCATAACTTACTTTCACTATAAGGATGATTCATAAACACACTATCTGCAATCCATTCGTGAGCTAGTCCATTTGTTTCCTCTGTATATACTCTTTTTGCAGGAACATTTGGATTGTCTTCACTGTCAGAACAAGGGTCTAATTCTAGAATATGATTAAAAAACTCTAAAACATCAGTCACAATATGCTTTGGAGTATTCCAACAATTGTGACGATTTCCTGTGGTTGCAGTGAGAGCTTTAAGTGCATTTGAAGTCATAGGTTATATAGGTCGCAAAATTCTTCGTGGCACATAATGTCTACATCAGGATACAAAATCTTCATGGAAGACCTAAACTCATCGGAAAGATAATAGTCTTTCCAAGTCCAACCATTGTTTCCTGAAAGAACAATAAGTGCATGTTTATAACCATAGTCTTCAACGACATGTTGAAGTTTCATAAACTCAAATGGAACTTTTTCTTCAGCAGTTCCAGAAACTTCTTGATGCTTGAGAGAAACAAGAAGTTCATCATCAATAATCAAATCAACTCGATGATTTCCTCCATTCCTTTTTTTACCAATTACTTTTTGAGATACAAAAGAAACTTGTTTCCCCTCTAGAAGAATCTCCATTCGCTTTTCATATTTGGTTCCAGTGGTGGTGTCTCTCATAGTTTAATCGGAATACTCAAGTAGTATACCACAGAGTCCTTCCAATTGTCGAGAAGCTGTGCCAGTTCAAAAAGTGGCACCTCTACTTCAGTTATTTTCTATCTTCCTTGGAGGTGGAACATTACGAGAGCCTATCTTCCTTGGAGGTGGAACTCTTCTTCTAGGAGTTGAAGAATCTGAAGTTTGTTTTTTGGGTTTTGGTTTTCCTGGAGAAAGTCCAGTAATTTTATCATATGCTCTCGCCATTCTTTTTGCAGGACTACCTTGAACATTACCTATCGCTGAATCTAGTTTTCTTATAAATTTATGAGTATCATTTGCAGTATGTCTAATCGCACCACTTCTTGTGAGATTACTTCCTTTCTCCCCTCTTTTAGGTAATTTGTCTCCTTTTTCTATATTACTTTTAGCAGATTTGACTTCCAGATTTTGAGCAGAATGTCCTGGAGATATCGCATATCGTCTCTGTCTATGTTCTCTTTTCCTCTGTTCCTGAGAAAGTGGCTGAAGATGGTCTAAGTGATAAGGAACTCCAAATTTCTTTGTTCTTCTTCCTCTCAGTTCTTCTTTTCGTTTAATTTCATGTTCTTCACGGTCTGTTGCAATATCTGCAAATTCTTCTGGTTTTTTAAGTAGATTTCTTTTTGCATAGTCGTGAAAATCGCTTTTTGTTAATGGTTTTTTTCTATCCTCTCTTCTTTTTTTCGATGCTTTTTCATCATCTATAGAACTAGCGAACCATCCTTTTCCTGCTCTATATCCTGCTCTATGCCCAGCAGGTAATCCAGCTTTCAGCAAGTCGTCTTTACTGCTATGGAATTCACGGTTGGTTGCTTCTGCTAGAAATTCCTTAAAGGTCTTCATACACTTAAACTATTTTTAGTATTTATGAAATCTCACCCAATGCTCTTTGTTTTCTTAACTTCTTTAGATTTTTAGTAACAGTTGATGGATTTCTTAATCTTTCTTTTGAACTCAATCTATATGATGGCTCAAGATGCTTATCTCTTCTTGAAAAAGATCTTCCATATATATCATCTGGAAATATTGGTTTGGTTCTTTCGATAGTACGTTTAATCAAATCTTTATACACTTTAACTTTTTCTGGGTCAACTTTATGATATTTTTTCACTAAATCTAATGCTCTCATTTTAATTTTTTGAGCTATTGAGGCTTCGTTTAGAAATTCTTTAAAGGTTTTCATTTATTTCTATTTTGAAGTTCTTTCGCTTTACTCTTTTCTGGACTATGAGTTAATAATACATCTTTCATATTTCCAACTTGAGATGTAAGTTTATCTGCTTTACTGGTCTTTTCTTGTGCCCAATTCTTTAGTTTTTTCTTACTAGGCATATCTGAAGCTCCTTCTGCTTGTTTTAGATATGATGTAGCAGCTTTCTGATAAGATTGAGCTTCTTGTCTCTTTTTAACTATTTTTCTTATCATTTCAGGATACTTAAGAGGCTCAAGCCCTTCTACCATACTTACATCATTTAGAAATTGTTTAAAGGTTTTCATACTCTTCAATCCTCTTTAGTGGGGTCTTCTGTTTTAGCTTTATATTTACCACCATATTCCTTACTCATTTGCTTAGCAAATGCTCTCATTGCTTTTTTTCTTACACTTTTCTTTGGATGATATGAAACATTTTCTAGTGGACTTCTTCCGCTTGGAGCTTCCCCAGTTTCAGGGTCAACAAATGCTTCCATAATACTTTCCATCCATCCTTCACTCATATTCTCAAGAATGACTTCTGCACCTTCTATGGTGTTTGTATAACCTTCATCTAGAAGATGTGAGAGAATGAGGTCATAACTTTCAGCACTTACACCAGTTTTTCTTTGTCTTGTAAGTTTCTTACCTTTCGGCATTCCGCCACGAGGACCGTTAGGGTTTGGGTTTCCATAAAAATCACCGCCATCATAATCGTCGCTATTATAATATTCTCTCTCTTGTCTAGCAAAATCCCTATCATTTTGAGTCATTTTTTGCCTAATAGTTAGGCTTACAGGTCTAGGCGATTTCTTACCTGGATCTGGATGCCAACCTCCCGAACTTCCTGTATGCCTACTTGCCCTATCTACTGCCGCAGTTTTTCCTCCTTTCTTCCCCTTAAAATTTCTGGAATTGGTACTTGCTCTTTCATAACGAAGCTTATTAAATGCAGCGTGAGCTTTAGGAGTTTGTCCGTAAGAACCTTCTGCCTCATCAAGTTCTTGGTAAACTTCCAAGTATGCTTCTTGAAGATTGCGAATATCTGATGCTTCCATTTCTTTAAATACTTTTTAGTATTTATGGTTTTTATAACTTATATTTAATATAAAAACTGCGGAACTTGGACTCGAACCAAGACTACAAAATTCAAAATTTTGTGTACTACCTTTATACAATTCCGCATTGGAGTCCCAGGTCGGACTTGAACCGACGATTAAAAGTTTTGCAGACTTTCGCCTTATTCCAACTTGGCTACTGGGACATTTAAACACCTAATCTTTCTTTTGCAATTTGGTAGTAGTTTTCATTATTCTCAATACCAATAAATTTTCTATTTTCAAGAGCACAGGCTAATCCTGTAGTTCCAGAGCCCATTGCATTATCTAAAATAACATCACCTTCATTTGTGTAAGTTCTTATTAGATATCTCATAAGATCTACTGGTTTTTGTGTAGGATGTAAACCTTTATCTTGAGAAAATCTCAGTACTGTTTTTGGATATCTTAGTCCTTCTGGATTATCCCGATGAACGCTTTTCACTTTACCATATATCTCTCCGATATTCTTTGAATTTGATTTAAAACCAGAATATGGAGTAGAAATCCACATTTGAGGATTATATGTTGGTTTTTTTCTGTAGAAAACTAAAATATTTTCATGAGATTTTAGGGGCATAATCTTCGCATTGAGAGGATTTGTACCCTGTGGTTTTTCCCATATCCATTCATATTTAAAGTTCTTTAAATTTGACTGAATGAGTAATGTAGTAAATGGTTGAGATGCTGTAAAAACCATCGCAGCGGTTTCTTTACATATTCTATGGTATTGTTCCCATAAAGGTTCAATCGGGATTATAGAATCCCAAGATGCTGCAGTAGTTCCATAAGGTAAATCGCATAAAACCATATCAATTGAATTATCATCAAAGGTTGGAAGAACCTGTAAACAATCGTCAAATATTAATTTCATAGATTTCTTTAAGATATTTTAATTTTACGGTAGTCCAAATTTGAGAAGACATACTTTCTACTATTTTAGCTTGATATTTATCACATTCACATTTCCAACCTTTTATTTTTCCTTTATTTTTACCTTTTATATAAAAATCTTCATTCCAAGATTGAAGATGATAATCAAAAATGCACGAATCATAAACAATAAAATAATATTTTTTTATTTTATTCGGCCATTCTTTAGGATTTCTAGATAAAAAGAAAGTATAATCGGTTTTCAATGAAGAAAGAAAATCCAGTTTATCACTTAATTTAGAATGAGAGCCTAATCGTGAGCCACTAAACCTTAAATCAGTCATATTCAATATCTCTCCAGCTTTATTGCAAAGCCTAATTCCAGAATTTATAGTTTGATCTAGAAGAGACTTGTGATTGGTATCTGGAAGCCAATCACTTCCAAATCCTGACTCTTTTAATGATTTAGCGCATAATTCTTCCCATTGTATAGAATTGCAAGGACTTTCATATAAATCGTGATGTTGTTTTAAAAGTTTAGTTAATGGAATTACAATAGAAGAAAACATAATAAAATTTATTTAAAAGTATATCATAAATTAATCTCAAAATCAAGATTTGAGAAAGCCCAATATCAGATTTGAACTGATGACCTATTGTTTACAAGACAATTGCTCTAGACCCCTGAGCTAATCAGGCATTTGGGGTGGGATGAGGAAATCGAATCCTCGTAAATAGGACCACAACCTACCGCTCTACCACTGAGCTAATCCCACAGTGGCTGTAGATGGATTTGAACCACCGACGACTTCCTTATGAAAGAAGCGTTCTACCAACTGAACTATACAACCAAGGCGGTGAGTATAGGGGTCGAACCTATATGGGTTATTAACCCGAAAGTTTAGCAAACTTTTGCAATTACCATTCTGCCAACTCACCTTTAGTATCCTCATAAAGAGGAATACCCCCTACTGGTACTGACCCAGTTTGTCTGTCTTATCAGGACAGCATTTTACCTTTAAATTAAGGGGGCGTGTACCCTTGGTGGGGAATAATCCCACTCTTCATAGACTTAATGTTTCGTACAAGAAGAACTCTTACGAGGGAGGTTCTTATCAGTATGGATTCAGCACACCTATCTAAAACTACTTTATCAAGTTGAACCCTATGTTACCGTACCAACGGCAAGGGCAAGTGAGGACAATCGGACTTGAACCGATAACACCTTGAGCTTCAATCAAGTGCTCTACCAATTGGAGCTATGCCCTCATACTGAATATTAAACAAGTCGCCAACATTTAGTGTACACTAAGAGGCATCACTCACTCAACTGTCGGTATTCAGTTACCGTTGAAAACCTGAGAATCGAACTCAGATGTTATGATAGAGAGGCCATCCTCGTACCTTAACATGGATTCCATCCGTTTCCAAACTGGGATAGTAGGACTCGAACCTACATTGTCTTCCGACACTGGTTAACAGCCAGCCGCATTCCCATTATGCTATATCCCATTGTTTTTTTAGACTCTCAAAAGACTAATGTTTTTATACATGGGTAATTTACCGGAGTATAATTTTCTAATTGTAGTCATACCAAATTTGTAGTACTCTCTTGCTGATTTGAGGGAAGGAAAGGTTTTAGTTTCTCCACTGAGAGTATCAATAAAAGTAACTTGTGTACCTTTTGTTTTTTGGATTTTTTTAGCAATCACATCTCTCATTTCGGGTGGGGTCCCCCTCCAAAGTTTATGGGGATTTCCAGTTCTTTTTAAGTTTTTAATATGGTCTGGGTTATTTTTATGGCAATTAATGCCTCCAAGTTTCCTAGACTCATAGATAACTTCTTCAATTGAAATTTGACCGGAAATTGCTCTCCATGCAATTTTATCTTCAAGATTGCCCCAAAGCTGCCAGTTACAATAGTGAAACATAGCGTGTTGTGTTAAAGTAACTTCAACTAAATTATTAGGGTCGTCACTACCTCCCATATATTTTGGGATTATATGGTGTTTGTTTTTCATTTTGGGTTCAATCTCCGTACACATACTATATATGCGGGGAACGAACTCAAAATGAAAGGTCCTGAAGGGATTTGAACCCTCCTTTCCGCCTTGAAAGGGCAGCGTCCTAACCCTTAGATGATGAGACCAAATGATTAAGGCCGGTGAGGTGTCCCCAGTTTGTATTGGTTCCCATTCTCCGTTTACTTTCCTTACCTTAATCAAGCACTAGTGCTAGTGCTTGATATGCTGCAGACATATCAACGGAAGTGACTAGATTTGAACTAGTGGAGGTTTTACCCTCACTTGTTTTCAAGACAAGCGCAATAAGCCAGACTCTGCCACACTTCCAAAAGAATGTTTCAATTTTTATCACCACAAACCTAGAAGCATACAAACGTATCTGTGGATAATCCTATCACTAGCATCTAACTAATAGGAATTTTATGTTAGATGCCGACGACCCATAGGAGATTTGAACTCCTGTAACATACTAGACAGGTATGTGTCCTAGACCACTAGACGAATGAGCCATTTGGAGAGGATTATTGGGTTTGAACCGATGACATCAACCTTGGCAAGGTTGCGCTCTACCGCTGAGCTAAATCCTCAGATTAGCTCCCATTCTGTAATCCCCCAGTTAGAAGGCAGATATGAGAGCCAATGGAATTATCGAGCCTCGAACTCGAAACCTCTTGAATGCAAATCAAGTGCTCTACCAATTGAGCTATAACCCCTGGACCCACTTTATCTATTAAAGATATGGTAGGGTGCTCCATTCTGAAGTGCGACCTCATATCGGGATATTTGGATTTGAACCAAAATTATTCCTGCTCCCAAAGCAGGTGCCATGACCAAGTTAGGCGATATCCCGTAAAAACCGTTTACCCGCGACGGTTAAGGAAAGATTATTTAAACCTCTATTATATAGAGGAAACGTCGGCGCCGTTTTACAAAATAATACCTGATGTGAATGCGTCTTTCTAGGCTATGGGCCTAGCGACTACATTCAAGTGAGAAAGAGAGGAATTGCACCTCCAACGGTTCTTATGTAACGCTTTTACAGAGCGCCGCCACACATATCTAATAGTAGCCTCTTTCTCATAAGATAAGTTTAATGACTTTCTAGGTCAAGTGGGACTATAGGGAATGGAGACTGTATAAATAAATATACAATCGCAATACGTCCCATTATGAAATCCAAGTATAAATGTTTAAATGTAACGTGTCTAGGATGTGAACAAATTTTCCCAAAACGTATAGCAGATATAAAACGTTCAATATTTGATTTTTGTTCTAAAGAATGTTGTTATTTGGATACTAACAAACAATCTAAAATAAAGAATAAAGTTAATTGCACTCAATGTGGGATTGAGTTTTATAAACTACCCAATCAACAAAGAAAAACAAAAAACCATTTCTGCTCTAGAAGTTGTGCTGCAACTTATAATAACACTCATAAAACTCACGGGACCAGAGTATCTAAACTAGAGGTATTCCTACAAGAAGAATTACCTAAAAAGTATTCCTATGAGTTTCATTTTAATCGTAAGGATGCAATCAATTCAGAATTAGATGTTTACATACCAGAACTTAAGTTAGCATTTGAATTAAATGGTATTTTTCATTATGAACCAATATACGGTCCAGATAAACTAAATCAAATTCAAAATAATGATAACCGTAAGTTTCAGGCTTGTTTAGAACAAGGAATTGAACTTTGTGTGATAGATACTTCTTGGTTGAAGCATAATACTTTACCTAGAATGAATAAAGTATTAGATATTGTTGAAGAAATCATAGAGAAATCTAAAAACAATGAGTAGGCACGAAGAGGCTCGAACTCTTGACTTACAGGTTAACCTACTACTCCTGCTCTCACAGGCCATCATAAGATGTTGTAGTCTGGACTATATCATCATCTACAGCATTATCTGTTTAGATGCCTCTCGTTTAGTCTCTGAGGCTCCCACTAACGGTTGCCTGCTGATTGCCCAATCTTTAGAATTGTTACTACTTTACAGTGAGTATCTAAAGCTCTAAGGGTGTTCCAGCATACAGAGAGGTTCTACATCATATATTTCTATATAAGCACTCCTAACAAAGCCCGCTACTCTACCAACTGAGTTACGTGCCCAAATAATATGGTAAAAATATTTAATTTTCCAGGTTCTAGATGAAACAAGCAGCGCCTCTCTCACCGACTCACCTAACATACCCCATCCGACGACCGTTTGGGGAAATACCGTGCCGGTTCAAAAAGTGGCACGGTATAAAAAAGAGAGAGAGGGTGTAAGATTTTTATCTCCTACACCCTCTCTTGATTTTGAATTTTAGATTAGACTTACATCTTTCTTAAATTCTCAACCAAGAGAGAGCTATCAATATACCACGCTTTGGGGCACATTGAGCTAAAGTCTTGAGTTGGGGCTGGATGAATGTAAATCATTGTTAGGTAATGAGTATGTTTATTTATACAAGTTTTTCTTTAAAAACGTCAATAGTTTCCCGAATATTATAAATTCTATCAGAAGCAAAGTCTACAGAGTATCCTTTTTGATGTTCTACAAGAATATCTAGAACATTTTTTAGAGCTTCTCTTGAGATTTCAATCTTAACCGTATCTTTCTGTTTCATTGTAGATGAATATGATTTCAAATATAATAGCAGTGAAAGAACTAAAAGTCAATCATCTTCTCCCCAGTCTTCTGAAAAAGTTCCAGTAATATTTTGAAAGAAATTATATTGACCCCAATTCATCAAAGTCTCCAAATTCTTTTTATATTGATACTCTCTACTTCTCTCACCTCTCATATAAGCATCAAAGTAAGGAGTTTTACTCATTTTATGCAGTCCTCCTATATGTTGAACGAAAGCCTCTACCTCTAATAGTAATATTTGGAGGGTTTGTAACGGTACTATTAAGAGTATAAGTTCCAGGAGGGATTGTAAAGGTTAGACCTGTAGATGTCGTCATTTTTTGGAATGAACTTAATTTCATCCATCGTCTAACAAAATCATCCCATTCACGCTTTCTTTTATAATCTCTACTTCGCTCACCTCTCATATAAGCATCAAAATAAGGAGTTTCACTCATTTACAATTACCTCCAGAGTTCCATCCTTACGGTAAGAATGAATAAGTTTTCCGATACTTTCTCCTAGAAAATCAGTCTCTATGATTTTAGTTTTAGTATCTTCAAACTTTTCAC
>Ga0209500_10001069_pt1 | contig 21576 bp, 15 predicted proteins | sample S_140212_EF_Meta_FD_187323 | JGI IMG/M metagenome (GOLD analysis project Ga0209500, IMG submission 187323) | Freshwater microbial communities from Lake Simoncouche, Canada to study carbon cycling - S_140212_EF_MetaG (SPAdes) (version 2) | ecosystem: Environmental > Aquatic > Freshwater > Lake ... | reverse complement strand
CACGACGCACATAGGCCTGACCGCGAGCACCCCTATCAGCCGGAGCGTCGAGCACTTCCGCGACCGCTTCAGCCAAAGCGACGGCACCCTGCTCGCACTGCTTGAGCGCCCCAGCCTGGGCCGCAGCGGACATATGACACTGGCGCGAGGCCACGACCGGAACGCCGGCTGCCATCGCTTCAAGGATCGCGATGGCCATGCCTTCGGATTCGGACGCATGGACGAACACCCGCGCCGCCGCATAGGCCGCCGGCTTCGCCTGCTCGTCGAGAAAGCCCGCCCACCGGACTCGGTCCGCGATACCCGCCGCCGCGAACTGCTCGCGCAGCCGGGCCACGTAAACCGGATCCGTACCAAGGTCGCCCGCGATCACCAGATGCAGGTCCGGGTGGCTCAGGCCGAGCCGAGCCAGCACTTCGGCGATATCCTCGATGCGTTTCAGCGGCACGATACGGCCGACGAAAAGCATGACGCGGGCATCTTCGGGGATGGCATGCTTACGGCGGAATCCACGGGCGGCGGAATCATCTCCGACGACGAACGGTGCGATGCCATTGGGAACGACGCGGACGGGAGCGGTCACCCCTAGTTCGACCAAGTCTCTTTTTTCGTCTTCGGTCAGGGCGAAGAGGCCGGTGGCGGCGTCGAGGTTGGGTCGCTCGAAAGCGGCGATGTAGAGGCGCTTCTTCAGCGCCTTCCAACCCCACCCGCGAAGCCAGACCGGCGACAAGGCGCCATGGGGGTGATAGAAGGCCCGGTGGCCGCAGCGACGGGCCGCTCGGCCGACCTGAAGGTTGAGCGGGTGGAACGTGCAATGCGCATGCAGGGCGGAAGCCGGCGGGAGCGCCGCGATCGCCTGCTCGAGCCGATAAGATTGCGCCAACCCCAACCCGACGCCCGGCATGAAATAGCGGATCGGCAGGCCGTCGAAATCTTCCGTCGAGCCAGCCCGGATCGCATCCGGCGCCCAGACCTCGACGTCGGCACCGAGCTGACGCTGCGCGGAAGCGAGTTCGACCACCATCTTCTGCACGCCTCCGGCATAGGTGCCGGGCACGCATTCGTAGACGATGTGGCGGATCGCGGTCATCGGTTCAGCGGAGCACGGTGATGGCGCCGTCGTCCTGGGCCCGCGGGTCCGCCGGCGGCAGGTCCAGCACCTTGGGCGCCAGCCCGGGAATGAGATGCAGGAACCAGACCACGGCCATCGGGATGTTATGGACGACGGTGAAGACCAAGAGCGATAGAATGCCGTCGCGGTAGAGCTGGATGAACGCGACGAAGAAAACGACGTACAGGTAACGGTCGAATCGCCGCAACGGGCCGGAGGTCGCCCGCAGGCACCAACCTGTCAGCAGAAAACCCAGCATCGCGGGGATGACCACCAGGCCGAGATAACCGAAGTTCAAGTAGGCTTCGCCGAGATACGTCAGGATGCGTCCCTCGACGTCGTACTGGCGACGTGAGGTGGAGATCTCAGCGACGTGGTCAGCCAAGCCCGGCTTGTCGGGCCAGATCGCGCGCGGCACCGGCAGGGTGACGATCGCGAGATAGGTCGACCCGAAATAGTACTTCCCGGCTTCGTCGGTCATCGTCAGGCCACCGGCATACTGGTCGAAGAAGTCTTCGCCATAGCTGACCTCTTCGTAAGACTTCCGCTCCACGAAGGACTCGAGGAGGAGATTGACGGCCTCGGCCGTATCGCCGTTCTGGTAGGCCTGCCCGATGTATTTGAGGCGAGGGAAGATCATCGCCGTGACGAACCCCAGGAGGATGATCGGCCAAGTCGGCCAAAAGCGGCGGCGGGATTGCAGGAAGTAGGCCGAGAAGAAGATAATCGGCAAGAGCACCATGAAGCGGTGATAGCCCTGCAAGGCGACCACACCTAGGTAAGCGCTTATCAACAGGAGGAAATACCAGCGGAAGCCATAAGCGAAGACCAACATCGCCAGGCAGCCGAACGGCCACATCGTCAGGGTCTGGAAGTAGCCGCTCGTGGCGATTTCCTCCGTAAAAATGAGGTTGGATTTAGCGGCATACAAAGCCCAGAGACCCACGGGTAAGGCGACGCAGCAGACCACCGTGATGATGCGCGGGGAAAGCGTCCGTCGGACGATCGGCCGGCGGCTCTTTTGCTCGAATCGGAGGTGAGCCCAATAAGCCGCGGCGCAGAAGGCGAGCAACCCGACATCGGCCCACAGCAAGGCTCGCTCATACTCCGGAGCCGTGATGATATCGGCGGCGCGATTCTGCGCATACATCGGCGGCGCGCCGTTGACGAGGCCGATGGCCCGCCAGGTGAAGCTGTAGAAGTGGAAGACCAGGTAGACGGTCGCCGGGTGCCAGAAGCTGAGACGCCGGACCAGCAGGAGACTGAGGCCGATCACCAAGAACAGGTCGACGACGAGGTAGGGGATGAGGGAATTCATCGGGCGGTTTCCGAGCGGAGCTTCTTGAGGCGTTCGCCGCTGACGGAGGGGACGAAGGTGACGCGGGTGGGGACTTTGTGGCGGGCAAGGCGCTCACGGCAGGCGCTGCGGATTGCGGAGCGTAAGGCTTCCTGGTCGGCCTCCTTGGTGACGACGTCGACGACGACGGTCTGCCCGGTGAGCGGGTGAGGTTCGCCGCGGACGCGGCAATCGGCGACGCCGGCGACACCCAGGACGACGGCTTCGACTTCAGCCGGCATGAGCTTCTCACCGCCGACGTTGATCATCTCGCCCATCCGGCCGAGGATCCGAAGCGTGCCGTGAGGCCCCTGCTCCACCTTGTCGCCGGTCCGGAACCAGCCATCGGCGGTGAAACGTTCGTTGCTTGCGTTGAGGTAGCCAGCGATCTGCGTCCGGCTCCGCAACCAGAGCTCATCGTCGATGACCTTCCATTCTAGGTTCGGGTCCTCGAAGCGAAGAAAAGTAGAGCCAGCCTCGGGGCTTTCGGTCCGGGTGATGCCGGTTTCGCTCGTGCCGAAAGTCTGAATGAAACGGGCGCGCGGGAAGGCGGCCTTGAGCCTTACCAGCAGTGCTTCCGGCATCGGCTCGGTCCCGTAGGTGATCACGCGCAGCGAGGCGAGTTCGCCGGTGACGCCCGCGGCGAGGAGCAGGTTCAGGAAAGTCGGCGAGGCGGGCAGGATGGCGACACGGTGACGGGCAATCATCGCGGCGACGTCGGCCGGCGCGCGCGAAGCGGGGACGGCCAGCAGCGAGCCGGCGGCGAGGGTATTGAAGAGCGTGTTCAGCCCACCGATATGGTCGAAGCCGAGGAGCGCCAGCATCGAGAGGTCGCTTGCCCGACGTGATTCGTAGGACGCCAGCAACTTGCCGAAATCCTGGACCATCGCCTTCGGGACGCCGCTGGTCCCGCTGGAGAAGAGGATGAGCCCCGGAACTCCCTGCTCGCGCAGCTGGGCGAAGAGCGGATGGCTCGAAGGCTCATCGACCCGAGGGAGAAGCTTCCATTCCAGCCCTTCAACCACCACGACCCATTGCGCATGAATGACCGCAAGCTTGGCGGGGTGCTCGGCCGGATTGCCGGACAGCGGCGCGACGTAATGGCCGGCCTCTGCGAGCGTGAGCAACCAGGCCGTGGAGGCTGGCCCATGTTCACCGACGAGCCCGAACGCGGTCGGGCGATCGAGCTTGAGCTGGGCGAGCGCGGCGCGGGCCTTGCCGACGAGGGCGTGCAGCTCCCCATAGGTCACGACTCCTCCAACACCGGCGAAGGCGGGCTTGGCGGCATAGCCAAGGATTCGATCGAGCAACCAGGACGGCACTTAGAAGGAGGCGAGGTAACGGACCGAGCCGGACGGAACGGAGGCGTCGCCGATCAGCGCGACGAGGAAGTCGACGGCCTCCGGCACCGTCGTGCCTTGGGGCCGGCCGATCCGCTCGTTGATTTCCGCGAGCTTGCCGCGCGGGACCGCGCGGGTGAGGGCCGTGTCCACTGGCCCGAAGCCGGCGGCGAGAACGCGCACGCCCTGCGGGGCGAGCTCAGCCGCGGCGACCTGAGTGAGGGCTTCGACGGCGGCCTTGCTAGCGACATAAGCGGCCTCCCCTTCCAACCTGAGCGGCACCGCGACGGTGGTGAGGTTGACGATTAGGCCGGAGCGCTGACGAACCATCGCCTTGCCCGCGGCTTGGAGACAGTGGAACGCGCCGAGGTAGTTCACGCGCATCAACGTGGCGGCGACCTCGCCCGGGGTGAGGAGCACGGAATTCAGCGAAGCCGCGCCGGCGTTGTTCACGAGCAAGTCGATCCGCCCTTCGGCGGCGATGCCGGCGATGGCGGCACGCACCGCGGCTTCATCAGAGACGTCGACGGCATGTGGGCGGAAGCGGGCGTGCGCGAGCGTCTGCGGACCACGCGCAAAGCCGTGGACCGTCCAGCCATCGGCCAAAAGGCGTTCCGCCAAAGCCAAGCCGAGGCCACGGGAAGAACCGGTGATGAGAGCGGTGGAGGACATGCGTGAAATGAAGAGTGGAGGACTGAATCAATGACTGAATGGAGGGCTGCGTTGAGGGCTGAATAGATGAGAGACGGCCGAAGGTGAGGGAGTGCAAAGGTGCAAATCGGAGCAGAGCTCCTGTGCAAAAGTGTAAAAGTGAAACTAGCTCAGGTGACGGGTGACGGGCACGGGCTTCGGCGACTCAGGTATCAGCATCTCGGCCATCAGCCGCGGGAACCTAGAGCCGGCTGCCGAAGCCCGAATGGCTGACTCCCGAAAGGCCGATGCCCTCGTGTCCGTCACCTGTCACCCGATATGTGTCTCTCACGTTTGCACCTTTGCACAGGCCGCAGGCCGATTTGCACTTTTGCACACTGCTATCTTCCGACGATCTCCACCACATACTCCGCGAGCAGACCGGTGCGGCGAAATGGAGAAGTGAGGCGGCTCATGGCTTTTTCGTCGGCGAGGAAGACGGTCTTGCCGGTGGCGACGCGGATATCTTCTTCCAGGTCGGCGATGAGCGTCACGAGGCCGATGCTATCCAAGGCAGCGGCTTCGCCAAAAAGCCGCGTCTGCTCATCGGCCTGTTCGAGCGCAGGCTTGCCGAGTTCCTTCCCCAGGAGGGCAAGTCGGCGAAGCACGAGCGTGAGGGATTGTTCGCGGGTGAGCATGATTAGGGTGCGTAGGTTTCGAGGGTGCTGACAAATTCGGCGGCGAGGCGCGGGCGGGCGAACTCACGTTCGGCCAGCGCACGGCCGGCCGCGCCCATGGCGCGGTGGCCGGCCGGATCGGCGGCGAGAGATTGCAGCGCGTCGGCGAAGGCGGCGGCGTTGCCCGGCGCGACGACGAGCCCGCAGCGGTTCTCGCCGATGAGGTCGGCGAGCCAGCCGGGATAGTTGTTCACCACGGGGATGCCGGCGGCGAGATAGTCGAAGAACTTGTTCGGCGACGTGCCCCGATAGAACGCGGGGACGTTCTTCAACACCATTAGCCCGCAGTCGAGCGAGGCGGTGATCGGCCCGAGCTCGGCCTTGGGCACCGGCGCGAAGAAGAGGCAGTTGGTCAGGCCGAGCTCGGCGGCGCGAGCGGCGAGGCGCTCCTTCTCCTTACCGTCGCCGATGAACGCGAGCTTCACGCGCGCGTCCCCGCGACGCTTGAGTTCCACGGCGACGTCGAGCAAGGCGTCGAGTCCGTTGGCGGGGCCATGCGCGCCGGTGAAACCCGCGACGAAGTCATCCGGCCCGATGCCGGGCAAGGTTAGCCGGGCGCGCTGGGACGGATGAAAGAGCTCGAGGTCGGAGCCGTTGGGAATCATCGCTACCGGCAGACGCTCGTCGGAGCGGGAGCGGATGCCTTCGACGATGCCGGGCGAAAGCCCGATACAGGCATCAGCCGAACGGTAGCCGAGGAATTCCAGGAGCGACATGCCGCCGAGGATGAACGGGTTGCGCAGGCCGAGCGCCCGGGGAAGTTCGGGCCAGAGGTCGCGCACCTCGAAAACGAACGGCTTCCCACGTACCCATTTCGCAGCAAGGCCGGGTATGACCGCCGTGATCGGGGTCGAGGTCGCGAAGACCAATTCGCAGTCGAGCTCGAGCGCGAGGCGGACGGAACGCAGGGCGAAGCGGAGGAAAGTCCAGCCCCGGCGCAGCAACGAATCGCGGTTCGAGTAGGCGAGCGGCAACGAGATGACGTCGATGCCATCGACCATGCCGCGATGCCAGCCGCGGGATTCGTCATACGGGAGGGCCAATCCGCTGTGCGCGTGCGCGCCGCAGATCACCGTCACCTGATGGCCGCGCGCGATCAGCGCCCGGGCGAACTCATAAGAGCGCGTGCCGCTCGCTCCCCGAGGGGTCGCGAAATGCTGATGGAAGTAAAGGAGGCGCACGTGTGCTGACTAGATTCAGTGCAAAAGTGCAAAGGTGGATTCAAGAAATGCCTAGCCTACAATGAGTAATCAATGATGGCTGTGTATCTTGAGGGTTAGGCAGCGAGCGACAATCCTGCGGCATGGCATCCTTTACAAAATTTGAGGAAATTGAGGCCTGGAAGACCGCTGAAGCAATCGTCGTGCTAGCATACGGGTTACTGAAAGAAGGCCCTGGTTCAAAGGACTGGGCGCTTAAAGATCAAGTGCAGCGCGCTTCCGTTTCTATCATGTGCAACATCTCCGAAGGATTCGAGAGCCGCTCTGACCGCACTTTCTATGACATGCTACGCCGAGCCAAGGACTCTTGTGGAGAAGTGCGTACGCTTATGTACGTCTCGGCCAAGATCGGCCATATACCTTTGGCCAAATATGAGACCATGAAACCCCTGTGCGTTAAGTGTTCATCTCAGATCCAAGCTTTAATGTCTCATCTCGAAGCCACCCGCCCTGAAATCCCTAGTCGGAAAAGATGGTGAGCTTCGGTTGCGTTCACTTTTGCACCTTTGCACAAGCCAAAGGCGGGGTGCACTTTTGCACTTCGCCTGGCGCTTACAGCGCCTCTTCCATCACCCGCGCGATCTTGGCGGCGGCGATACCATCACCATAAGGATTGCGGAGCTGGGAACGGCGGGCGTATTCGGCGGGGTCGGAAAGGAGGCGAGTCGCGGCGGTGACGATGCGGACGGGGTCGGTGCCGACGAGTTCGCTGGTGCCGGCGGCAAGGCCTTCGGGGCGCTCGGTGTTATCGCGCATGACCAGCACGGGCTTGCCGAGTGAGGGAGCTTCTTCCTGCACGCCGCCGGAATCAGTCAACACGAAGGTCGAGCGATCCATGAGCCACACGAAGTCTTCATAGGCAGCCGGTGCGGCGAGCGCGATGCGCGGGTGGCCGCCGAGCAGGCGACGGACCGGCTCCTGGACCTTCGGGTTGAGGTGAACGGGGTAGACGACGCCGAGATCGGGATGGGCGTCGACCAGCTGGCGGATGCCTCGGCAGAGATTCTCGAAACCCGGGCCGAATGATTCGCGGCGATGACCGGTGACCAGGATCCAGCGCGCCTTCGGGGAAGCGAGATGCGAGGCGACGAAGGTCGGGGCGATGCCGAGGCGAGCGCCGACGGCGGCGGCTTCGATGCCGCCGAGACGGGCGCGTGTGGCGAGCAAGGCGTCGATGACGGTATTACCGGTAACGTGGCAGTGCGCGGCCGGAATGCCTTCGCGGAGGAGATTTTCCTTGGCTTGTTCGGTCGGGCAGAAGTGCCAGCGAGCGAGCGTCGAAGTCACGCGACGATTCATCTCTTCCGGGAACGGCGAGCGGAGGTCGTCAGTACGCAAGCCGGCTTCGACATGACCGACGGGGATACCGGCGTAGAAAGCGGCCATCGCCGATCCGAGTACCGTGGTCGTATCGCCCTGCACGAGGATCGCGTCCGGCTTCGCTTCGGCGAGCCAGGCGGAAACACCGGTCAGGACGCGGCTCGAGAGGTCAGGCAAAGACTGACCGGGCGTCATCAGGCCGAGGTCGATATCCGGCTTCAGCCCGAAAGACGCTAGCGCCTGGTCAAGCAGCTCGCGATGCTGGCCGGTCGAGACCAGCAGCGGTCGCACCTTGCCGGAGCGACGCAGCTCGGCGAACACCGGCGCGAGCTTGATGCACTCGGGGCGTGTGCCGACGATAAGAGCGAGGGAGGGCATTGGGACGGAAGAATAGAGGACTGAGTCGATGACTGCGTGAGGACTGGATGGATGAGAGACGGCCGAAGGAGAGGCTGTGCAAAGGTGCAAATCGGAGCGGAGCTCCTGTGCAAAAGTGCAAAGGTGATTTTAGGGGCAGGGATAGGGGTGGGGGCAGGAAATACCTTCAGGTCTCAGGTCTCGGCAGTCGGGAGCCAGGTTCAGGTATTCAGGTTCGGGTGCAGGTTCAGGTCATGAATTTTACCCGCACCTGTACCTGACAACCCGTACCTGAGACCTGAGGGCTGAGGTCTGGGACCCGAAACTGCCTTCACATTTGCACCTTTGCACAGGCCACAGGCCTATTTGCACCTTTGCACTTCACTGCCTGACTCTATTCCAAAGGATACTCCTCGCCGTCGGCGAAAAAGCTATGGGCCTCGAGTCTCAGCGAGCAACCGAGCGCGGTGACGAAGGTGATGTCGTTGCCGGTCGCGGCGATGCGGCGACACCAGGAAGGCTCTTTGGAGCCGTAATGCGAGGAATGCCACCCTTCCCCGCCATCCGGGAGTGCAGTGACAGTTTCTTCCGTCGAGGTCGCGGAACAGGCGACGGTCAATTGTTCGAGTCCTTCGCGCGTGCGACCATGCCAGCGCAAGGTAAAGCGACCGTCCTGCTTCAGGAGGCCAGTCAGGCGATCAATGATCACGAAGCCGCTGGCGACCTTCATAACGCGACGTTGGGCCTTGAAGCCCGGGAAGCCGCGGTGCGAGGCCCGTATGCTTTGGAAATAATTCCGGACGTCGCAGCCCGTCCACGGCAGCCAGAGGAAGCGACCGACGCGACGCATAGAGTCGAAGTCGCCGACCGTGACGAGATTATGGAAGCGGGAAGCCGCCAATCCGTCCCAACCGCCGGGCGCATTATAAGAGTAGGTTCCTGCGTCTTCGGCGATCCACTCACCATCCCAGCGCAGCGAGACGTGCAGGTGGTCGGCGTGCGAAGGGCGCGTACGGAACTCCGCTGGAGCGCGGAAGAAAAGCGTGCCGCGCGCGTGGCGCAGCTGAAAGACGCCGGCGTCGCGGAATTCGGCGGGCAGACGCACCGCAGGGTCGGCGCTCGCGGAGACCGGTCCAAGCAAGAGAAGAGCCGCCTCGTCCCAAGGCCCGGCTGGCAGGCGTTCGCCCTTGAAGAGCGCGAGCGCTGCGCCGACGGCTGGGCGGAAATCCTCGAAGGGACAACCGCTCAGCGGAAGGATATTCGCTCCGTCATCGGCGCCGTAGCGCGGGACGGTACCGTCCGTTTCCATCAGCGCGGCAAGAAAGTCGGTCGCCGCGGCCGCCTGGGCTCGCACGGCTTCGGGCAAAGTGTCGCGCACGGAACGCTCCACGACCTCCGACCAGGTCAGCAGCTGGAGGAGCAGCCGATGATAGTTCGTCGAGTGCTGGCTGAAGCCGCCATCGGGGCCGATTAATTCGGCGCACTGCTTCGCGAGGGCCGCCATGCCGTCGCGATACCAAAGCGAGGCTCCGGCAAGTCCGGGCCAGAACGTGGCGGCGGTCTGCAGGCCGATGGCTTCCGAGATGCCGTGGTTGTTCTGCTGCGAGAGCGCGTAATCCAGATGGAAGGCGATGCGTCGGCCGGTGGCGTCGGCGAAACGGGCCGCAAGCGTCAGCCGCGCGTCGGTCGTCGAAGGGTGATCGCGAAAGGCTTGGAGGGCGAACGTGACTGCGATCAGCCGAATGGCGGCTTCCTGGCCGCACATCCAGTTCGGCCCGCGGTTAGGCGGGTTGCGCGTCATCCAATCCTCGAACGTCGACCAGAAGAGCTCGACGTGACGTTCGTCGCCGTCCCGCAGCCAAGCACGGACGAGCGCATAGGCCCAGGAGAAACGGGAGAGTTCCCAGACGCCCTTGATGTCATCTGAGCCGGCATCGCGGTGGCGCGACCAGTGGGCGTAAGGGTCGGTGGAATGGCCGGTCAGGACGCTACGGGTCCAGCGATCGGGGCGCCCTACTTCGACGAGGCGATCGGAAAAGACGCGGGCGTAACCGCGGGCGAACGCGGCAGCTTCGGCAACCGGCGTGTGGCCTGCCTCGACCGACCACGCTTCGAGCTGCGGGACCAAATGGCTCCGGTCCAGGTTGGCAATCGGCAGACGCGGCACGGACTTACGCCAGACGGAGGGATCGAAGCCCGGCGCGAAATCCTTCCACGGGCGCATCGGCGAACGCCATTCCCAAGCGCCGAGCCTGCGCTCGCACGCCCAGCGGACGCGACGGGCGAGCCAGGAAGGGCCGAGGTGATGGAGGAGAGGAAGGAGCACTAGTTAGGGGACACGCTGGCAAGTGGGCACGTGGGCAAGGGGCGGACTAAATAGCTGGCCGGTTGACAAGTTGACCAGTGGACAAGGGAAACGCCGTACGAACTCAAAGGGAAACCGGAGACCGGATATTTGGTAGGGCGGCGATTGCTATCGCCGCCGTTCGAGACAGAGGGCGCGAAGTTAACGGGTCTTAGCTAAGTCGCACAGACAACAGAGTCGTTTGGCGAACGGACGTGATGGCAATCACGTCCCTACCCAAGGCAGCTATATCGTGACGCGGTCCCGACCCTACCCATTGCATCCCTCGTCAACTTGCCAACTTGTCAACGGGTCAACTAGTGGTGTATCCATCGGGCCTCTAGCCTCGCACCACACCCCGCGTATCGATCAGCTTCTTGCCGGCGAGCTGCGCCAGGGTGAGGCCGGCGAACGCGCGGTGATCAACGAGAAGGACGACGACGGAGGCACGGGCGAGCGCGTCGGCAAGCGAGACGAGTTCCACCCTGCCCTGCAGAACCTTCGGCAGTACGGTGACGTGCGGCTCAACGGCGAGCACCTTCAGGCCGGCATCCGCGAGGTGCGCCGCAATCTCGACGGCGGGAGATTCGCGAAGGTCATCGACGTTCGCCTTGAAGGCGAGGCCGAGGCAGGCGACGACGGCGTCCTTGCCCGCCGCGGCACGGACCTGCGCGACGACGTGGTGCGGCTTGGAATCATTGACCTCGCGGGCGGTACGCAGGAGGCGTGATTCGGCGGGCGCGGCGTCGACAATGAACCATGGGTCGACTGCGATGCAGTGTCCACCGACGCCCGGACCGGGCTGGAGGATCTTCACTCGCGGGTGGCGATTGGCCAAGCGGATGAGGTCCCAGACATCGATGCCCAGCTTATCACAGATCAGGGAAAGCTCGTTGGCGAAGGCGATATTCACGTCCCGGTAGGCGTTCTCGGTCAGCTTCGCCAATTCGGCCGTGCGCGCATCGGTCAGGAAGATCTGCGCCGTGCAGAACGTCGCATAGAGGTCGCGGGCCTTTTCGGCAGCCGCGGGAGTGAGTCCGCCACAGATGCGGTCGTTGGAGACGAGTTCCTTGAGCATCTGGCCGGGCAGGATCCGCTCCGGACAATGGGCGTAGAGCAGACCGTCGGCCTTGCGACCGAGCTTCGCGAGTTCGGCTTCAAGCCAACCTTTGACTTTCTCCGTCGTTCCGACGGGCGAAGTGGATTCAAGGATGATGAGGTTGCCAGCGACGACGAACGGAGCGATCGAACGAGCGGCGGCTTCCACGAACGAAAGGTCCGGCACGCGGGCGCCGTCAGCCGAGACGATGAAGGGCGTCGGCACCGCGAGGATGAAAATGTCGGCAGCGCCTGGCGTGGTCGCAGCCTTTAAGTTGCCTGATTGCACCGCCGCCCGCACGAGCACGTCGAGGTCAGGTTCCTGAATATGGATGCGGCCGCTGTTGATTGTCTCGACCACCGAGGCGGAGACGTCGACGCCGAGGACGCGGCGGCCCTTCGTCGCAAAGATGGACGCAGTCGGAAGGCCGATATAGCCGAGGCCGAGGACGCAGAGGGAGGACATTTGAATCGAGGAAAAGAGGGGCTGAATGGAGGGCACGAGGGCCGGAGGGCAGGAAGAGGCAGGATTAGAGGCAGTGCAAAGGTGCAAATCGGAGCGGAGCTCCTGTGCAAAAGTGCAAAGGTGAATTCAGGGGTAGGGGTAGAAAATACTTTCAGGTCTCGGGTCTCAGCCGTCGGGAGCCAGGTTCAGGTGTTCAGGTTCGGGTACAGGTTCAGGACCTGAGCTTTGCCCCGCACCCGCACCTGTACCCGATAACCCGCACCAGAGACCTGAGGGCCGAGACCTGGGACCCGAAACTGTCTTCACATTTGCACCTTTGCACAGGCCGCAGGCCTATTTGCACTTTTGCACTTCAACCCGACTTCGCTCCCTGCATGCGAATACTCCAGCGAGACACTTCTTCAATCTCATCGAGCGAGACGGGGGATGGCCCAGCGGTGCGGACGGCGGAGAGGAAAGCGGCCAGCGCTTCGTTATGCCCTTTGCCGCGGGCAGGGCCTCCCAGCCAGGAGGGAAGCGCCGAGGCGCCAGGAAGATTCGTCGAATGGAGAGAATGCCAATTATTGATCTCGGCGGACCAGCCTTCGCCGGAAACCGCGAGTCGTTCCTTTGGCAGATGGGCCGGCTGGTCGGTACGATAATTGAGGACGCCAAGATCGCCGTTGACGAAACTCAGCTCGAAGCAGCCGCCATCCTGACCGTCGGCATCGCGCGTCAGAGCACGGGCGGAAACGATTGCGCTACCGGAAAGGAAACGGAGCAAGTCGATGAAGTGACAGGCCTCGCCGACGATGCGTCCCCCGCCCTGCTTCGGGTCGAGCGCCCAGTGATCGGCCGGTAGGCGGCCTGCATTGACGTCGACCGTGAAACGGCGAGCGCCGGGGCGTGCGGCGAGCGCGGCGCGGAGACGAATCGCGAGCGGGGCGAAGCGGCGGTTGAAACCTACGGTGAGGATACCAGCGGACGAGCGGGCGACCGCTATCGTCGCGTCGAGGTCCGCTTCGGTGAGCGCCAGCGGCTTCTCGACCCAGACGGATTTACCAGCGGCGAGCGCGGCGAGCGCAAAAGTGCCATGCTCGTCATGCCGGGTCGCGATGATGACCGTCGAGAGACCCGGGTGATCGAGCAAGACGGCCGTGTCCGTCGTGGCCGTCGCCGCGGAGCCAGCGAGCAACTTGGCCGAAAGTCCGTTGGCGGAAGCGAAGGCGGAGGGCGACGCGCCTTGGCGACGAAGCTCCGGCACGAGGACGCGGGCAGCGAAGTTACCGCAGCCGATGACCCCGACGCCACCGGCGGTGGGGCTGTGCCCGTCGACACCGGGAATCGTCCGGGCGAGAGCTGCGTTGGCAGTGACATATTCGATGACCAGACCGAAGGCGCCAGGCCGACGCAGGTCATCGTAGATCTTCGGTGATTCGGGGAACGCGTGACGTGAGGTCAGCAACGGGGCGACATCGAGCGCACCGGACGCCATGAGCGCGAGGGCCTCGTTGAAATTAGCGCGGGCGGAAGAAGGATCGGCCGGATCGGCGGAGCCGTAGGAGCGCGAGACCTGAAACGAGACCTCGTTCTGGTAGAAGTCGGCGCGATTAAGCGAGAGGCCCGTAACGCCCACGAGCACCACTCGACCGCGACGACGGCAGAGGCGCGCAGCTTGGTTAACCGGTTCGTCGGAGGCGGTGCTGGCCGTGATGAGTACGCCAGCCGCGGCCGAAGGAAGCAGTGAAGGCAGCTGAGCTAAGTCGGACGGGACCAGCGCGCCTGCTTGTAGGGCGGTGGCGCGCTTCGCGGCGTCGGGATCGACGCCCACGACTACGACGCCACGGGTGCGAAGCAGACGAATGGCGAGCTGACCGATCAGGCCAAGCCCCATGACGACCACCGTCTCTCCGGGTTGGGCGTCGATGAGGCGTAGGCCTTGCAAGGCGACGGCGGCAAGCGGAGTGAAGGCCGCGTGTTCATCGGAGACCGCGTCGGGGATGGGCGCCGCGAAAGCCGGATCGGCCGAGATCACTTCGGCGTGCGGAGAATTAGTGACCACGCGGTCGCCCGCGGCAAAACCCGTGACACCGCCCGCATCGAGGACCAGGCCGACGTGGCAATAGCCGAGCGGAATCGGCTGGGCGAGCTTACTGCGGACAGCGCGTATGGTCGTGAAGACCCCTTCGCTCCGAGCCTTGGCGAGGACCGCACGGAATTTCTCTGGCTGTTGGCGGGCCTTGCTGAGCCAGCCGCCGCGGCCGAACTCGACCAACATCCGTTCGGTGCCGAGGGAGACCAGCGAGCGCGTCGCGCGCACGAGCAGACGGCCGCTCCGCGGACCTGGGGCGGGGACGGCGAGGAGCTCGGTGCGACCCGAGCCCAGATGCTGGACGAGCTGGCGCAAGGTCAGGAAAGGTCGCGCTCACGCTCGGCCGAAGACTGTTCGGTGAGGCAGAGCATGGCGGCCGCGATGAAGGCAGCGGCGAACATCAGCGGCGTGAACCAGAAAAGCAGGTCGATCGAGGCGTGCGCCGCCAGCAGCAGGAGCACGAGCCCAAGCGGCACCGTCTCTGGATGGCCTGCGTGGAACGCGCGCACGATCCCTCTGCCTAGCCAGAGAAGCCCGGCCAAGACTGGTAGCAGGCCGAGGATGCCCCACTCCGCCAGCATCTCGAGCCAATCGTTGTGCGCGTGGATGGCGCGGTAATACAAGCGGCCGTCACGCTGGAGTTCTTTCTGCTGTGCCTGGTAGGGCGGCGCGATCCAGCGGTAGGAGCCAGCGCCGAAGCCGACCCAGACGCGTTCAGTCAGGGCGCCATCGGCGATCAGCGCCAATGTAGCGCGACGAAGCGGGGCCCTGTCGTCGGCCCCGGCCAACTGGTACGCCACGGCCTTCTCCTTGAAGCGGTCGAGGATCGGATTGAGGTCCGCCGTGGCCAGGATCGCCGCGGCGGCGACCGCCATCGAGGCGCCGGTAATCGCGATGATTTGCCGACGTGAACCGCGCGAGCCGGGGAAGCCGAAGAAATAGGCGAGCGGCACCGAGATGAACATCAGCGCCAAGGCCACCGCGACGCCAGCGGTGCTACTCGTGAGCGCGACGAGCAAGCTCAAGGCGAAGGCCAAGAACGCCGCAACGAGGTGAGGGCCGCCGCGCGTCGCTTCACCGGACGCACGCCGGATGTGCCAGAAGGTGAGCGCCAACGCGAGGGCCACGTGAAGGTAGAGATACACCCCGGCGTGGTTGCGACAGAGGAACGGGCCGAAACAGACGGTGTTATATGGCACCGGGTAGCCGAGAATCGTGCCGTAGGAATACTGGCTGAGAAAGCCGAAGACACCGATGACACCAGCCATGAGTACGGAGACCCAGGCGAGGATCACGTAAGAGCGACGACGACGTAGGCCGCCGCGCAAGGCGCAGAAAAGCAGCCAAGGTGCACCGAGGATCATCATCATCCGCCAAGCGTTCATCGGCTGCTGCGAGGTATCGTCGGCGGAGAACGGAGCGCTGAGTCCCGAAGGAAGCCAGCGGAGGTACGGCTGCAGGCGGACATCAAACTTTCCGACCTCGATACCCGGCAGGCCTTGCTTCGCCCAGAAAGCCTCGCGGTCGACGACGATACCCCAGGCGTTGAGGTCCTGGATGGCAAAGTAGGCCAACAGCGCGAGCCCGGCCCAGAAAGGCACCGAGCGGAAGAGTTCCCGGCGGGCTTCGGCGGCCGGGTATGAGATCAGGTCGCGCGATAGAAGATAGGATGCCAGCGCCGAGCCGAGGAGCGCGCAGAACGGGAAGCAGACGTAATCAAGCCAGCGATAAGTGAACAAGGCGTGGCCTTCGGCCGCCGCGGCGATCAACGCCGCAAGCAAACCGACCGACCAGGCCGCCGTCGCGAAGCGTTGCGTGCGCGCCTCGGCGAAGACCGCTACGAACGCGGCGGTTGCGAAACCCAACGCTGAGCAGACCGTCCAAAGCACCACGCCGGCCCAACCCCACGGGGCGAGGACCAGGATGAGCCCGGCAAGGATCATCACCGTCAGTTCACGTGAGGTGAATTTGGAGGAAGGCATGAAGAATTACTTACTGGGGGCTTAGTTGACCAGAGGCTCGGAGGCTCAGGGGGAGAAACAAACTAGCTGGCAGGTTGACAAGTTGACCAGTGGGCAAGGGAGGCAGACGGCGTAATTCAAAGGGGAACCGGAGACCGGATGATTGGCTGAGCGTTTTGGGTAGGGCGGCGATTGCTATCGCCGCCGTTCGAAGCCGAAGCCGAAAAGTCGGTAGGTCTTAGCTAAATCAACTATACTTCAGCGTCTTCAGGCGAACGGACGTGATGGCAACCACGTCCCTACCCAAGACAGTGGCTCGTCACACAATCCCCGCCTGATAGATATCGTGGATGCGGATGAGGCCGAGGCAGCGGTTGGTAGCGGCGTCGGTGACCGGCAGTACGGAGATCTGCGACGGGCGGTCTTCCATGATGCGCGCGGCTTCGCCAAGCGACATCGGGGCATGGGCGCGCACCGGATTGACCGTCATGATGTCGGCCGCGCGGGCGGCGTTGATATCGACCCCGCGGCTGAGTGCGCGCCGGAGATCGCCATCGGTGATGAGCCCGGCGAGCGAGCCGTCGGCGGCGAGCACGCAGGCGGCGCCGTGCGGATGACGGGTCATCGCGATGACCGTGTCGCGGAGTGAGTCGCCCGGCTGGGCGCACGCGCACCGGTCGAGCGGCTGCAAGGCCTCGCCGACCGTGAGCGACAGGTTGCGGCCGAGCTGGCCAGCCGGATGGAAGCGTGCGAAGTCGGCCGGGCCGAAGCCGCGCTTCGTCATGAGGGCGGCCGCGAGCGCGTCGCCAAGGGCGAGCGTCAGGAGCGCACTCGTGGTCGGCACCAGTCCAAGCGGATCGGCTTCGGGGCGGGCGCCGATGTCGAGCACCACGTCGGATTGGGTCGCCAAAGGCGACTGCGTGTTACCGACGATGGCGACAATCGGGGACTTGAAGGAGCGCAGGACCGGGATGAGGCGGACCAGCTCGGCCGTGGTACCGGAGCGCGAGATTACCACCACCGGATCCCCAGGCTGGAGGATACCGAGGTCACCGTGCACCGCATCGGCGGCATGGAGGAAGATCGCGGGCGTGCCCGTGCTGCAGAGCGTGGCGGCGATCTTCTGGCCGATGAGGCCGGATTTGCCGACGCCGCAGAGTACGACCTTGCCGGAGTGCCCGGCGATGAGGTCGACGGCCTTCGTGAAGGAACCGTCGAGGCGCGTGGCGAGTTCGGCGAGCGCGGCGGCTTCGGCCTGGAGGAGAGCGCGGGCGGAGTCGAGGGGAGTAGGCATGATAAACGAGAGTATGGAGTTTAGAGTATGGGGGCAGAAAATTGTTTCGGGTGGCGGGTGGCTGCCGCAGGTGACGGATGATTGGCCTGGTGTCATGGGTAGGGCGGCGATTGCAATCGCCGCCGTTCGAAACCGAGGTCGTAAAGTCGTCGGGTCTTAGCCGAATCAATCAGCCTCCAGCGTCATCAAGCGAACGGACGTGATGGCAATCACGTCCCTACCCAAGACAGCGAGTCAACTAATCAGCTTCCGTGCGGCTTCGAGATCCTCTGGGGTATCGATGGCGACGGGATGGTAATCGGTGACGACGGTCTGGAAGGTCAGGCCGTGAGCAAGGAAGCGGAGCTGCTCGAGCGATTCGGTCGCTTCGAGTTCGGTCGGCTTCAGCTGGGCGTAACCAGCGAGCGTCGCGCGGTCATAGCCATAGACGCCGATGTGGACCCAGTAGTCGCGCTGCTTGACCCATTCGGCTGGATCGACACCCCGCAGATGCGGGATCGGGCTTCGGGAGAAATAGATCGCCTCGCCATTCTCGGCACGGACGACTTTGACCACGCTCGAAGCTAGAAGACGTTCGGTGGCGTGAATCTTCGAGACCGCCGTGACCAACCGGCACTTCGTCTCCTTCCAGCGCGTGATGAGTCCGTCGAGGAGGTCCGGCTGGATGAACGGCTCATCGCCTTGGACATTAAGGAAGAATTCACCCGGCAGGCGGTCGATGATGCTGGCCATGCGCGCGGTGCCGGACGGACAGGCCGGGTCGGTGATCAGCACTTCGGCGCCGAACCCGCGGGCGACCGCGGCGACTTCCTCCGAATCCGTCAGCAACACCACGCGGTCCGCCTGACGGACCTGCTTGGCACGTTCCCAGACATGCTGGACGACCGGCTTACCGCCGAGGTCGAGCAGGACCTTGCGCGGCAGACGCGTGGAAGCGATGCGGGCGGGGATGCAGAGGGTGACGGAGGGCATTTTAGTTTAGGGGGCAAGCTGGCACGTGGACACGTGGACAAGGGGGAGATGCAAATGACAGGCTGAGTTGACCAGAGGCTCGGAGGCTCAGAAGAGAGGCAGTGCAAAGGTGCAAATCGGAGCGAAGCTCCTGTGCAAAAGTGCAAAGGTGTTTTCTAGACTAGCTGGCACGTTGACAAGTTGACCAGTGGACAAGGAAGACAACGGACTGGCTCAAAGGGTGCCGGAGACGATGCACCTATTTCGTGACGCGGTCCCGACCCTACCTATTGAATCCCTTGTCAACTGGCCAACTGTTCAACGGGTCAACTAACTTTGCGGCTTACCGCCGCGCTTCAGCAGAATGCGCAAGATACCAAGCGTAGGCGCCGCGGATACCTTCGGAAAGGGAGATGCGGTGCTTCCAGCCGAGCGCGCGGATACGAGCGACATCCATCAGCTTGCGAGGGGTGCCATCGGGCATTGTTGGGTCGAATTCCAAGCGGCCGGTGAAACCGACTTCCTGCGCAATCAGTTCGGCGAGCTGGCGGATGGTGAGTTCTTCACCCGAGCCGACGTTGATATGCCCGGCCTGAGAGTAACGCTCAAGCAAGAGCACGCAGGCCTCGGCAAGGTCATCGGCATGCAGGAATTCGCGGAGGGGCGTGCCCGTGCCCCAGAGGCGGAGCGAAGTGTCGCCACGAAGCTTGGCTTCGTGCATCTTGCGGATGAGCGCTGGGAGCACGTGTGAGTTCTCCAACGAGAAGTTATCACCCGTACCGTAGAGGTTGCAGGGCATCGCGCTGATGAAGTCGCAGCCGTATTGGGCGCGCGCGTGGTCGCAGAGCTTAATGCCGGCGATCTTCGCGACGGCGTAGGCCTCGTTGGTGACCTCGAGCGGACCCGTCAGCAGGGACTCCTCCCGGATCGGCTGCGGCGCCAGCTTCGGGTAGATGCAGCTCGAGCCGAGGAATAGCAGCTTGCGGACGCCGGCGCGGCGGGCGCCATCGATGACGTTGGCGGCCATCGCCAGATTGTCGTAAAGGAAATCGTACGGCTCGGTCGAGTTGGCCTTGATGCCGCCGACGCGCGCGGCGGCCATCACCACGGCGGCAGGCTTCTCGGAAGCGAGGAACGCGCTGGTCGCGGCGCCGTCGCGGAGATCGAGCTCGGCAGACGTACGCGTGACGATGGACGTGTAGCCAGCGGCGCGGAGGGCTCGGACGATGGCGGAGCCGACCATCCCACGATGCCCAGCGACGTAGATCTTCGCAGCGCGGTCCATCAGCGGTTCGCGTGGGCGACCATCTTCAGGTCATGATCGACCATCTTCTGCACCAGCTGCTCGAAGGAGGTCTGCTGCGGGTTCCAGCCCAACTCGCGAATGGCCTTGGCCGGATTACCGAGGAGTTGCTCGACCTCGGTCGGGCGGAAGTAGCGCGGGTCGACGGCGACGAGCGTCTTCCCCGTCTTGCGATCGATGCCCTTCTCGTCGGCCCCGGCGCCCTGCCAGTCGAGCTCGATGCCAGCGCGGCGGAAAGCGTGGGTGCAGAATTCGCGGACCGTGTACATCTTACCGGTCGCGATGACGAAATCGTCCGGCTGCTTATGTTGCAGGATGAGCCACATGCACTGCACAAAGTCAGGCGCATAACCCCAGTCGCGCTGCGAGGAGAGGTTGCCGAGGAAGAGGCAGTCCTGGCGGCCGTGTATGATGTTGGCGACGGCGAGGGAGATCTTACGAGTGACGAACGTCTCGCCGCGGCGCTCGGACTCGTGGTTGAAGAGGATACCGTTGGAGGCGAACATGCCATAGGCTTCGCGATAGTTACGGGTGATCCAATAGGCGTAGATCTTCGCGACACCGTAGGGGCTGCGCGGGTAGAACGGGGTCGTCTCGGACTGCGGCACTTCGACGACCTTGCCGTAGAGTTCGGAGGTCGAAGCCTGGTAGATGCGAACCTTCTTCTCCATCTTCAGGATGCGGACCGCCTCGAGGAGGCGGAGGGTGCCGATGCCATCCGTGTCGGCGGTATATTCCGGGATATCGAAGGAGACCTTCACATGGGACATCGCGCCGAGGTTATAGATCTCGTCCGGCTGGACGTCGCCAATCAGGCGAATCAGCGCGGTCGAGTCGCCAAGGTCGCCGTAGTGGAGCTGAATCTTCTTCGTGTGGATGTCGCGGACGAGGTCCTCCATGTAGAGGTGCTCGATGCGTGAGGTGTTGAAGGACGACGACCGGCGGATGACGCCGTGGACCTCATAGCCCTTGGCGAGGAGGAATTCGGCGAGGTACGAACCGTCTTGGCCCGTAATACCGGTGATGAGCGCGCGTTTTTTCATGGGGTGGTTGATGATTGAGCGTGGGAGATTTTCAAGCAGAAGGCTTTTTCGCCTGAGCGATGATGCGGGAGCTGCTGTCGATCTTGGCGCCCAGGCCATCGATCAACTTCGCCCCGTGCTTGTCCAGCACGACCATCTCGGGGATATTACCGGCGTTGCGGTCGCCGCCCTTGCAGAAGACGGCCTCATGCCCTTGGGCTTTCGCTTCGCCGATAAGCCAGTCGAGCGTGGCACAGACGGAGCCGTCGGTATCGACCGAAAGCACGGCACGGTCGACGACGCGGAGGGCGGAGGTCACCGCCAGGCGAGTATCCTGATCGATGAAGGCCTTACCCTTCTTCAGCGCAGCCTGGGCGTCGGTATTGACGATGACCCAAAGGACGTCGCCTTGGGCGCGCGAAAGCTCCAGTAGCTCGAGATGGCCTCGATGCATTGGGTCGAAATAGCCGGAAGTGATGGCGATACGCATGGGAAGAGAGGTGTTAGCGGTTAGCGGTAAGCGGTTAGGAAAATGCATGCCAAGGCGACGCTAAGGATTTATGAGGCCGTGAAATATTGGTTCGGGGTTTTCTGTTGTTTGTCCTAACCGCCAACCGCTATCCGCTACGCTCTTTTTAATTACTTGGGCAGGCTACCGCACGTGGAGGCGAATTTCGCGTGCACGTACGGATGGAGGAAACTGTCACCGGCCGAGCCGGCAGAAAGGGTCAGGCTCCCGGAGGGGGGAGCAACAGGGGGGCGAGCTCGAGAGCTCGACTGTTCCAGCGATTGAGCCGGGTGAGGCGCTCGATGACTTCGGGCTTGGCTCCGTTTTGTTGGAGATCGGTGAGGACGCGCTGCAGGGACGGCTGGGCCTGTTCGAGGGCTGGGAGGACCTGGCTACGAAGTAGGGCGACGAGGGATGCGGCCAGTGAGGGGGTCGGCTGCCAGCGTTCGCGACGGGCACCCTTCTCTTTGACCGACAGAACCATCTCGTGGTCTCTAAGGAACTTAA
>Ga0209500_10001068_pt1 | contig 21589 bp, 32 predicted proteins | sample S_140212_EF_Meta_FD_187323 | JGI IMG/M metagenome (GOLD analysis project Ga0209500, IMG submission 187323) | Freshwater microbial communities from Lake Simoncouche, Canada to study carbon cycling - S_140212_EF_MetaG (SPAdes) (version 2) | ecosystem: Environmental > Aquatic > Freshwater > Lake ... | reverse complement strand
CGGTACAACCTGATTAGATTCCCGTTGAAGTTCGACCGCATTCTTCATAACATAGAAATGCTGCGCGAATATGGCTTGCACGAAAAGATTGCCAATATCACATCTTGCATCGGCATCTATTCCATATTCTCGCCTATTACAATGCATAGGTATTTCAGCAAGCTGGGCTATAATGATTTTGTGTTTCGCATCCTTCGCGCACCACCTCAGGTCGATATCGTCAACCTACCTCGAGAGGCTAAAGAGGCCGTCATTCGCATTTATGAGGAGTCCGATTTGCCACATGCTGACCAAAAGCATATCGTTGGTTATCTGAAAAACAATCTCACCACGTTTACAGATACCGAATGTTCCCAGAAGCTGGTAATGTTCCGGAATTATATGGACGCACTGGATCGGTCGCGCGGCACCAGCTGGCGTGCTACCATGCCCGAGGTTGACGCATTGATTGCCAAGTTCTAGCGATGTGACATTTTAGCAACACCAAAAACTATCTGAAAATAACTTGGAAGGCGCTATTGACAATGGCGCCTTTTCCTTGTATTCTGTGTATAGAGTCAATCAAAGGAGCTAGAGCATGACATTAGAATACATTTTTCAGACTTTTCGCGCACTCGAAACCGTTGCCGAAAAAGTTACATATCTGCGAGAGCTTGAAACTCTAGCTTTGCCTTACGAGATCAATTATCAGACGTTAATCGCAGCGTGGGAGGCTACTGCTTGAGTAAAGATTGTAACATAAACTGTTACAAAAATAATGCTGAAAATGTGCAAAACCATATTGACAATCCTTGCCATTCCTAGTAGGATATAAAAGTAGGTAAAAATCGAAAGGTATATATCATGTCCAAGTTTGATGCCAAATGCGCCCATAAAATTGTTGAATTCTGCAAGCAAAAGTCTGGCAAGGTCACGGTGGCTGAGCTGGTCGCGCTTCTGGGTTCGGAACGCAATGCCCGGTATGGTCTCAGCCAGATCCGTGCAGCTAAGCTGGCCTTTGAGCCCCTCCGAGAGGGTCGCAAGGTCGTAAGCTATACGATGGTCTCAACCGACTTCTCGGCCGTCACCGACGCTCTGGCCCTCGCCGGCACCACTGGTTCCAAGACGCCCAAAGCTAAGGTCGCTAAGGCGCCCAAGGCTAAAGCGCCGGTCAAGGACATCCATGCCGAAGCAAATGAGCTTATTGCTAAGGCCGTGAAGTCTGGTCGTGTCAAGCCCATGCCTGCGGCTAAGGTTAAGTCGGCTAAGGTTGCAGCCGAGCCGTCGGTTCGTGCAATCAATAAGGCACATGCCGCTAAGGCCAAGCCTGTGATTGACCCGGCTCGTGTATCGGACGAGGCTAAGGCTCTTGCTAAGGCCAAGAACCTTGAGACAATGAAAGCGGTCTCAGCCTCAGCCAAAAAGCATCCTGTGACCAAGCAAGCCATGACGCAAACTCAGGAAGAGGTTCTTGAGGAATTTGCTCGCCTTGAGCTGGCGGCTCAGGATGACCCGCGTGAATACATGCCCGCGTTCCTTCTCAAGGAGTCTTACAAAGAGTAACAAAAGAATTACAAAAATGTTTAGCACCACGGGTTGACAATCCTGCCAGCTCGTGGTACTATCAGAATATAAGATGAATTGAGCGAACGGAGCGAATAGCAATGATTAAGCTGTCCAAAGCCTCGAAAATGCCTGCCAAATCCTGGTCTCTCCAGGCACGTAAAACCTGCCCTGGCTCTATCGACCCGGTGACAAAGGCCCCGGTTGAGGTGTGCGCTGGTTGCTATGCGGCTGAGGGTTTCTACCAGATGCCTGACGCCATCGCATTGCGCGAACACAACCGCGAGGATTGGAAGCGCGGTGAGTGGGTCGATGATATGGTCAAGGAATTGAAGCGCCAGAAATTTTTCCGTTGGTTCGACTCGGGTGACGTTTACCACCCGGCTCTGGCTTTCAAGATTTTTCTGGTCATGCAAAAGACTCCTCACGTCCAGCATTGGCTGCCCACGAAGTCTTACAAGGTCCCGCGCATCCGTGCGATCCTTGAGCGGATGAAGGCCCTGCCGAACGCAGCGGTTCGCTATTCGTCGGACTTTATCAATGGCGCTTTTGAGCATGGCGAGCATGGTTCAACGGTTGTTCCGTTTGCCGACTCCGAGACCGAAGCGTCCAAGGTGTGTGACGCATATGAGCGTGGTGGCAAATGTGGCGATTGCCGCGCTTGCTGGAGCAAGGATGTGGCTGTGGTCGCGTACCCCGCGCACGGTCGTCGTATGGGCAAGATTATGAAAAATCTTGCGGCCTAAGGGTTGACAATCCTGCCAGTTCGTGGTATTATGGTAATATGATGATGAATGGAGAAAAGTGATGGCGCAAGTAGCAACCAAGTCAACTTCGATCCGTAAGATCATGGCTCGCCCTACCTTTCTACAGGGTGCCCGTGATGCCGCGAACGGTCTAGGCTTTTGTTCCGATTACGATGATTTTTCCACAGCGGAACAGTGGTCGTATGAGCGCGGCCGGTTGTTTTATTTCTCTAGCGGACTCAAGGCGTTCCGTGCGGGAGCTGGCGTAAGGCGTGAAGCCGTCGTTCTCTATAAGTCTGGCCGTGCCAACTTGTCCATTCTCTGAGGTGTCGAATGAACCAGTTTTTTTCTAATGATGCTTATGTTGCAATCCATGAGATCAAGGAACGGCTATATGAACGCCTGACGTTGAGCCGTGAGTTAATGGCTGTATATGATGGATCGGGCCGACTCGTCGGTCGGGAACTTGGTTATCGCACTGGCATCCACGAGGAGGTTATGTTTCTAGAACGGCTTTTGGATCAAATTGAAAAAAGCTAAAATAGCTATTGACAATCCCTCTCTGGCATGCTAGGATATAAAAATGATGACAGAAACACGATATCTCGCGAAACCGAATATAAATAACACCACTGGTCAAAAGGTGTTCGATACGTTAGCCGAGGCCGTTAAGTACCTGGAAGAGAAAACCGGGCACAAAATGGACTTTGTTGTTGATAGAAAGACGAAGGTAAAAACCTATGACTGGGAAATCATCGGTAAGCTCAAGCGGATCAAAGCGTAACCCAATCGCGCTTGATTTGGCTACTACTAAATACCATGCTCGTGTCGTTGCATCTCGCAAAGGCTACAAGCGTAAAGGTCGCGTAGCTCAGCTGGATAGAGCAACGGATTTCTACTCCGTGGGCCGAGGGTTCGAATCCTTCCGCGACCGCCACTAACAAAGAGGTTGACAAGGTGACAAAGATCGTTTATAATGGTTGTTATGGTGGCTTTGGTTTATCTGACGCTGCCATTCGTAGGTACCTCGAGATAAAGGGTGTTCCTTTTACCGAAGAAGAGTCCGAAGTTAGTTTTCGTAATGTCCGATTCCGTATCGGTACTAGCGTAATGAATGAGGGTGACTTTTTCAACGATTGGGATATTGAGCGGACAGATCCTGTTCTCGCTCAGGCCGTAGAGGAACTTGGTAAAGCTGCGTCTGGTTATTGTGCTGACCTGTGCATCCGTGAGTTAGCACCTGGTACGCGGTACATTCTGCGAGAGTATGACGGTTCCGAATGGATCGAAACCGAAGATGAAATGGAATGGAGTGTAGCATGATCCGCATTGCAGCCGTCTCAGCATTAGCCCTCGCGCTCGCGGGCTGCAATGCGACCGTGTATGGTCCTCGACCTACCATGGATGTTTACGTTCCGCCTCCGCGGTATATCGCGCAGGAGCCAGTGTATATACCACAGCCTGTCGCTAGGCCGTATTATGCACCACTCCGACGCCCGCGGTGTGCTACTGTGTGGAATCGCACTCCTCACGGGTACGTAGAGCGTCAGGTCTGCGGGAACCATATCCCGTAAAGATTTCGGACTCTTAGCTCAGTTGGTTAGAGCAGCGGTCTTTTAAACCGTTGGTGCTGGGTTCGAGTCCCAGAGAGTCCACCATATAACCTCCGTTGGTGTAGCGGTCCAACATACCCGCCTTTCAAGCGCGGAGATCATCGGTTCAAATCCGATACGGAGGACCAAGTTTTGGAGCGTTCGTCTATTGGTTAGGACGCTAGGTTCTCAACCTGGAGAAAGGGTTTCAATTACCCTACGCTCTGCCAAAAAAGAGTGGTTGACAAAAGAGTGCCAACCTGCTACTATATAAGAATAGAGAATACGCTGTTTGACATTGCTGGTATAAAGAAACGCCGGGGATTCGTACTCTCTGAGTAGGGATTCTTACCCCATCGTGGGTGTAACGGTTGTTTCTTCTAAAAGAGCTATGCGATGCTGCCACATCGTTAGTGGCAGCTACAAGATATCTCGTATGGGGTATGCAAGATAGCTCTTTTAGAAGAAACAACTTGTTAGGTGTGGTGTTATGGAAAATCCCAGTGTTCCTGGGCAGCGCACAGTCCCTGGAGCCCTCTGTCCTGCAGGCACGGCATAAACTGAGTTGTAATCGAAAAGTGGGGTTGCTCCCATGTATAAGGTTGCAGAGTAAAGCGAACGGTATGTCAGTCTATCCATATCCATAACATAACACCACTCCTAACAAGTTTTCGGAGATTGGCTCAGTCTGGTAGAGCATCGCGTTTGGGACGCGAGGGTCGCAGGTTCGAATCCTGCATCTCCGACCAATTTAGGACCATTAGCTCAGCTGGTAGAGCAGGAGACTCTTAATCTCTTTGTCGCAGGTTCGATCCCTGCATGGTTCACCAAATAGTGGCGCATAGCTCAGTGGTAGAGCACCGTCCTGATAAGACGGGGGTGGAAGGATCGTAACCTTCTGTGCCAACCAAATGCATATATATAAACTACAATAGCATTCGTTGTTATTATAGTTTGATTCTCGATAGCTCAGTTGGTAGAGCGTCTGACTGTTAATCAGAATGTCCCTGGTTCGAGCCCAGGTCGAGGAGCCAATTAGAAGAGGCGGTATCGGTGGAGCTTCATAGCTTGTTTCACGAACACCGAGAGAACATCCCATTGGTCGTGCGATGGGATTCAAGTATCCCTATTAGTGGGAACGCCTCTTCTTCTAATCCACGGTCCGTTAGCTCAGTGGAAGAGCAACTCCTTTACACGGAGAAGGTCGGCAGTTCAACCCTGTCACGGACTACCATAATACCTCATATGAGGTAACGAGTGGCCAATAAAGAGTGCGAAGTTTAACGACGAAGTGCATCGACCTGTATGGTTGCCAAACAATTGGGGGTATAGCTCAGTTGGGAGAGCGCCTGCTTTGCAAGCAGGATGTCGTCAGTTCGATTCTGGCTACCTCCACCATTTCAGGACTAACAGTAGAAGGAAATGGTTACCTACTGTGAATGACGAGAAGATGCTGGGAAACCCGAGAAATCCAACCATGGTGTGCATCTGTCAAGATCCTGAATTCAATTTGTCTCGTTAGCTCAACTGAATAGAGCATCGGTCTACGAAACCGAAGGTTGGGGGTTTGACTCCCTCACGGGACTCCATATCGCGTACGGGATGGTGTGGCTTGGCGAGGCCTGTGTACACAACACCATCCCTCTAGTTTTGCCCTTATAGCTCAGCTGGTAGAGCAACTGATTTGTAATCAGTAGGTCCGGAGTTCGAATCTTCGTGGGGGCACCATAATTCAAAGGGATGAGATCCTTTGCGTCACCACCTAACCTGGGTTCAAGCGGCATTGGTGGATATAGGCTGCGGCCGCCTGAAGAGACCGAGTTGCTTGAACCGTCTTGTCTCAGAACCTGTTGCGCGGAAAGGCAACGCTGGATGGCAGTAACCAGCACCGAAATTTGCTCTTGTAAGCATCTGGTGAGGCTGACCCTCTGTCTAAGGGTTGAGGAGGGTTCGATTCCCTTCAAGAGCGCCAAAGTTTGCCCCTGTAGTCCAACTGGTAGAGGCACCGGATTTAGGTTCCGGGTGGTGGGAGTTCGAATCTCTCCAGGGGCACCAACAACAAAGGTGTTAATATGCAAACAGTACATGGTGATTTTGTTTATATGCTTTGTGGTTGGATGTATGTCTACATGAAGCGCGTTGGTGAAGCATATCACTATTACATTTCACACAGAAAGCTTCATTAAAATTAGCCCATATGGTCCAATTGGCAGAGGCGTCGGTTTCAAACTCCGAATGTTGTAGGTTCGAGTCCTACTATGGGCACCAATTTAAAGGCATATCATGCAGAAATTAAATCTGTTTTCAACACCAGTAGCAATTTTTGATTTGCCAGATTGCGAACGGATCAATGAGGTCATCCTGAACGGCAATCTCAAAGGAGTTGCCGATCAAGGTAGTTTGGACGTTTTCGAATATGAAAAAGATAGAAATATTTGGAGTCATAGATATAATGAAGGCATAAACATACTTCATGATTTCTTTTTGGAATCTGCGGCTAAATACGCAACTGAATTTTTTGAGATGGAATACAAGCCAGACTACTTTAGGCATGCTAGAGGTTGGATCAATTTTCGACAATATGGTCAAGAATACAGATTTCATAATCATCGAATGAATACGATTGCAGCCACTTATTATGTGGATGTGGGAGATAAAGGCGGAAACATTCGTCTGCTCGATCCCAGATCGACATTAGGATGGATTAGTCTTAATCCTGAACATTATAATGTGTTCAGCTATAAGCCAAAAGCTGGGCAGATGATTATGTTTCCCGGTTGGTTAGTTCATCAAGTATCGCATAATCAGTCCGATACCGATCGCGTGGCAGTAACAACAAATATGAATCTTATTCAGAAGCAGTTTGTGCTACCTTAGTGTAATTGGTAAGCACCCGGTGTTGTGGACGCCGGAGTTCAAGTTCGAATCTTGGAGGTAGTACCACTTATAAATAGATCCTAGAGCATGGCGGATATGCAGTCGTCTCTAAAACGATGAATGCGGGTTCAAGTCCCGTTAGGATCACCAACTGATAATGGAGTAATAACATGAAGGTATTTTTTCTGTAGGTTTTTCGTCCCCCATGAATTTTCTTATTGACTTTGAATAATCACTATCGTATAATGTACTCATCAATAAGGAAACCAACATGTCTATCAAGTTAAAGATCAAGTCTAAACATCTCGCATTGGAAGCTGGCGTCATTCGGTTTGAGGAACAGAAACTCAAGCGTCAGATTGAATGGCTCAAGACACACCAAAAGGACGAGACTAAAGTTCGTTTTATGTGGGAGTCATTGAATAGCCATCGCCGCTTCGATGTTCGCAATGAAGCTCGTGCTACCTATCTCGCTCGCGCATACATGGAAGGCAGAATTTACAAAAAGGTAGAACATTGTCGTAAAGATAATGGTACGTTCAAGACGTATATTTTGCCTCGTATTGTTTCAATGGTCATTAAATATGAGCATGGAAAAATTGAAAAGTTTATGAAGCCAGATGCGGTAAAAGCCGTGCGTGACGAGGTCGTAGCGTGGCTTGAAGGTCAAGTCTGGGTTCAAGTATAAAAGAATTGGGTGAGTTGATGCTATGGCGTGTGCATCCCCGGACTGTAAATCCGGTCCCTTTGCGGTAAACAATGTAGGTTCGACTCCTACCTCACCCACCACTACCATCGGACCGTGTGCCCACCGTGCGGCAGCCGATGTAAAACAAACCCGTGGCGCTTATGGAGCCAGTTAACGGCGGGAACAGTTTGCCGATGTAGCTCAGTTGGTAGAGCGCACCCTTCATACGGGTATGGTCACTGGTTCAAGTCCAGTTTTCGGCACCAATTGAAGCAGAGTGGAGCAGTAGTAGCTCGTTTGGTTCATACCCAAAAGGCCGGTGGTGCAATTCCACCCTCTGCAACCAATATAGTCTCGCGGCGTTTGGATCACCCTCCCAGGTTCACGGTCACAAAGCGAGTGTGGTGGTACTGCGTGGTAAGGTTCGCTCTTACCAACTATATACTTTTATGCCGACTTGGTGAAGGTGGTCCTCACGCTAGTCTGAAGAACTAGAGAACTCTGATCGTAACAGAGAGTCGGCACCATTATAAATATATCGAATGAAACGTCTCGCGCTCTTTCAACACCATCCAGAATGTTCCGAGCAATGCTGCAACGGGATCATAAGAGCGTTATCGCCTGGATATGAAATCAAAATATTTACCATCAATGATGATATAAACGAGGTGCTAAGTAATGTGGATGGGATTGTTTTTCCTGGTGGCATTGGCGATAGTGATTCCTATTTCGATTTTTTTACTCGTCGGAAAGCCAATACAATCGCAAGCTTCATTTCTCGAGGCGGTCGGTATGTGGGTATTTGTATGGGTGCTTATTGGGCTGGGTCTAGATATTTTGACATTCTTGACGGGTTAGATGCGGTTCAATATATCAAGCGACCAACGGCTGAGATACGCCGAAGCTATGGCACGGTCGCTGATATTGAATGGCTTGGTCAAAGAGAAAAGATGTTCTTCTATGACGGTTGTGTCTTTACAGGCACTGGAAAATATGATACTATTGCCAAATATGCTAATGATGAACCGATGGCAATCATTCAAGGCAATCTTGGTCTGATTGGTTGCCATCCTGAGAGTGAGGAATTTTGGTATGAGAGTCCTTATCAGTATCTTGATGGATATTGGCACGATGGTAAACATCACGGGTTGTTACTAGATTTTGTGAATAGGTTATGGAGAGTTGGCTGAGTGGCCTAAAGCACTCGTTTGCTAAATGAGCGAACCCTAACCGGTTCCGTGAGTTCGAATCTCACACTCTCCGCCATTATAAATAGGTTGCTAATTATCGGTGAAGTGTTACGGTAGCACATCAGTCTCCAAAACTGAGGGCCTGGGTTCAACTCCTAGCACCGGTGCCAGAATGGACCGAGAAACTTTAGTTGGAACAAATCGACTGCGGGTGGTTCCGCTACGATCCGAAAAGTTCTCGCCTCATGGGTTCTCACTAACCAGAGAATCCTTCGTTTGAGGGAGCTGTAAAGGGGCAGCAGGCAAGCGTAGGAGATACGCACCCTTGCTTATCAACGCCGATTGGGTACGCCCATCGGCACCTCTAGCTTCCGGGCTAGAGACTTATACGGAAGAGTGACCGAGTGGTTTAAGGTTCTAGTCTTGAAAACTAGCGAGCGTGAAAGCGTTCCGTGGGTTCGAATCCTACCTCTTCCGCCATTTCTGTTCGCTATGTTGTATTGATGACAGGTTTGTTTCATGCAACATAGGAGCAAAAATGAAAAGATTACTAGCAGCCGCCGCAATAATGTGTGCGGCAATTACAGCACCATATGCACAAACGCTACCATCAGGTTCGCTTGGCACTGTTACAGGCAATACAAGAAACACATGGCAACCATTTACCTACACGTTTACTCCATCAACAACTGGAGCGAACTTCGTAGGTTTTGCCTTTCGCGAAGATCCAGCGTTCTGGACATTTGACAATGTTACTTTGACCGCTGCCGGTTCAAACACAAATCTTCTAACTAACGGAACATTTACCACAGGCGGCCGTTTTAGTGTAACGACCAACAATGGCGTTTCTAACATGCAAGCCCCAACAAACTGGGGAGTTTGGTATCAAAATGGAACATATCCTGCTGCCGCTGGCACTTGGACTGATATTGGGGGCGCTCATGGTGGCGTATGGTATGATGGCGCTGTTGGCTCGTTCGACGGCATTTACCAAGGTGTGGCTCTTACAGCTGGCACCACTTACACTATTGCTTTTGAAGTCTCTGGGAATAACACTTCTAACGGTAATTCTATTCAGCTTGGCGTATATGGCGGCGCTTGCTCAACTGTAAGCATCGCACCCGACCAGTGTACTATCCCATCATCTGTTGGCTTTACCACACTAGCAACTCCATCACAGGGTGCAGCGGCTGGTAATCCAACACCACCACCTGTCACTCTCGTTAGTACAGCCAACGCGCCATCAACCGCAACATCCTCAACCGCATATGGAACATCTGTTGTTGCTTATAATGTTGCTAATGCGAGGGTAAATTCTGGCCAGTGGATTGCGATAACACGCACCACAACGCCAGTGACAACACGCCCATATACCATTACCACAGTGACAACACCACATGCGGTAGAAACATATAGCGATGGCACCACAGTCACAACTAACGGAACAGCATTGACAACAACGCAAAATGGTGCTACTATAACAATCGGTCAACCAGTAGCGCAGACTGCATCTGCGTCTGGCGTATCTCTAAAGGATTCTATTGCGGTTCGCAATTTCAATCCATTCTTGGTCGATGCTCTATCAACTAAAGATGGTGCATGGACTACGCCTAGCTTGGGTTATGCGAAAACAAGCGGTTCATTCCGTATCAGTGGGCTATCATTTGGCTATCAGACAACCGTTGAGAATAACACCGCTGGTATTGCTGGCAATATATCCAAGACTGAAAACAGTGGCTTCGTAGGTTCATCTTCTAGCTCCGACGCATATGCGGGCACAGCTTACTTTCTAACAAAGCAGGAAGATGTTTGGGTCAAGGGTGCAGTTGGTTATAGCACCGCTGAATATGCCACGACAACATCGTTGCCAGTGTTTGCACTTGTGAACAGTAGCACCGTGAAGACAAGAAACTACTACGGCGATATCACATTCTATTCCGCTAAGGAGTTTGAAGGATTCAGACCACTAGTTGGTGTCGTACTAAACAAGTCTGAGGTAGTATCGCAGACCGAAGGTGGTAGTGCATTGCTATCCACATTGCCTAGTGTTGGTTCTTCATTTGAAGCAAGACCATATGTTGGTATAAGATATGACATTGACGATGTTTTCGGTGTTGAAACAAGAGTGACACGTTCCAGAGATTTTGGTACTGTCGCGCAGGTACGTGCGACCGCGAAGGTTGAAATTGTAAAGGACGCATATATAGAACTAACAGCAGGAGCTGATAAAGGTTCTAATTACACCGGCGCAGTTGGTATGATTGGATTGAAAATCAACTTCTAAAGTATGATGGGGATTAGTTCAGTTGGTAGAACGCCAGACTCTGAATCTGGATGTCCGAGGTTCGAATCCTTGATCCCCAGCCATACTAAATAGTGGTATGGCAAAATATGCAGATTCAATAAGCGAAACAGTATCTCCATCAGACACATTCAAGGCCGTCGTTAGCGGTATTGTGTTGACGGTTGACAATGTAATTCAAACATGGGTTGGCGATGCGTATGTAAGCGCCAACAATTTGATTATGCCAGGGAAGATGACAATCTCTGGTAACACAGTCATCAAAAGTGCCATCGTAGCAAACAATACTCCCGGTACTGCTGGTTATTATCTCCGAACATCTGGCACAGGTGTTTACTGGTCACCAGTAGCTGGCGTTTCTTTAAGTCCATATGCAACATGGGCAGGTCTCACTGCTACCAATACTGCTATTAGAACGCTGGTATCTGACAGACTTCAGGTAGCTAATGCTGCATCATTGTATGCCACAAAATCTGCACCAACAACATCTGGCTTATTCACGCATACGGGCCGTGCTGCCATCAGTACCAATCTTGCTGTCTCCGGCAATACTACAATGAGTGGTATATTAACGATATCGGGCGGTGGTGGCGGCATACAACTTTCTATGAGAAACGGTGGCGACTTTGCTATCTATAATGCTGACAATAGCGGTGCTGGATACATGTATTGTGATACTGCTGGTGTATTAAATATGAATAATAGCATATGGCCTGGCACTACAAACACATATGATCTAGGTAGTTCTAGTTTGCGTTGGCGCAACATCTACACAAACGACTTGCATCTATCAAATGGCATCGGCGACTATACGGTCGTTGAAGGCGAAGAAGATTTATTCCTAGTCAATAACAAGAGTGGTAAGACATTTAAATTTGCATTGATTGAAGTTGATCCATCTGTTGTTCCACCGAAAGCGAGCAGTTGATATGGGTCTAGATATCGGTGGTTCTACGATAAACAGTTCAGGATCTGGCATTGCTATGAATACCAATTTCGTATTCAATAGCAGCGGATACGGTACCGATTTGTACACATCATCTACGTTTGGTTTAGTAGGTTATAGCGGTTGGAAAGATATCAGTGGTAATGACACATACTATTCTCCATCGACCGGATGGCCAATTAATGGCTTCAATTATAACAGCGGACATATTAACACATCAACAGGCGTATTTACTTGTCCAGTTGCTGGATACTATGCTGTAGGATTCAACGGAATAGTGAATGGTAGTCAGTTCGATGCTAACAGTTATGGATATGCAGGATTTGCTAAAAATGGTGCCCTAAGTTATTTTATCCACTGGAATATATCTACAGCAAATGCATGGAATCAAGGAGGAGGTTCATCGGTATTCTCTTGTGCTGCTGGTGATACATTGGCATTTTTTATTAATCAATCTCCTGCGCCAGCTGGACCTACGGCGCAGAGTCATAATGCTGGATGGTATCCTCATAACCATCATGCCATTTGGTGTAAGCTGATAGGATAAAAATGGCAATAGACGTAAACGGAATTACTCTAGCATCAAGCGCAGGCACTGCATTAACGATGAACAATGGTGCCACAAACTGGATGACAGTAAATTCCAATGGAATCATCACACGACCGCAGACTCCATACATGAAAGCTATTCTATCTGGACAAGGAGCTTTCTATAGAGGTAATCCTGTTACGTTTGGAAGCGTTCAAGCAAATGTTGGAAATTGTTGGAATAATTCAACAGGATATTTTACATGTCCAGTTGCTGGAACATATTTGGCAGGCTTAGGTGGCATTGCCGCCGGAAGTCTTCACGGAGCTGCTAGTTATGTTAGTTACGGATATTTCTATATAATGAAGAATGGAGGAACACATCATTTTAGTCATTGGAATCATACATCGTATTGGGAATATGTTAGCATGAGCGGGTTATTATACTGCGCTGTCGGAGATACGATTAGTTTTCAAATACATCCATCATATGGTTATTGGTATGGCGGTGGTGACCATGGAAACTTCTTCATAGGATTGACCATATAATGGCACTAAATATCAACGGCTATAACTTATCATATGATGGCGGAATTAAATTCGGCGCTTCTTCAACCAAGGTTGACTCGAATGCGAGAGTGCTTGTTCCAAATCAACCTATTATGTTTGGCTCTAAGACCAGCACTACGACACAGGATCGGCAATATCCTTGGGCAATTAACAGTCTTGGTGTAAATGTTAATAGTGCATGGAGTACGAGTTCGTATGTTTTTACCTGTCCAGTCGCAGGATTATATTATACATCATTAGCGGTTATCGCCTACACTGGCGGCAGCGCAGCAGCAACAGCAACAAACTCTGGATATAATGGTGTAGTCAAGAATGGTGTGTTACAGCATTTTACCCATTGGAATACTCAAGACGTTTGGGACACACAGAATTTAGAAACGATCCTTTCGTGTGCTGCTGGTGATACTATATCGTGGGCCATTCACATAGCACCAGCACCAGATAATGGATCAGGAATGGGTGCATACGGTTCTAATCACAATATGGCAACAATTTGGTTAATGGCATAGGAGAGAAGATGACGGAAACATATACAGTTGAACTTTCAGACGTAGAGGTTAAAGCACTACATTATGTTGCGCTTGATGCTGACCTCTGGATTCAGAATGCGATTCACGAACGCTGTCGTTTAGCTATTGAAGAAATGGTAGCTGATGATATCAGAACAAAGTTGGATGCTGGTCTACCTATCTCCGGCACAAAAGACGAGATGGTTCTTGCTTCGACACTACCAAGCGCACAAGAGCGTCACGATGCGATTGTGGCCCAAATTGCTGTTGGACCACCTGGAACATAAATAAAATTGGAGCCATAGCAAAACGGCAATGTGCGGGACTGCAAATCCTTGAGGTCCCAGTTCGAATCTGGGTGGCTCCTCCAATGCGGGTATGATGTAATGGTAGCTTGAAACCTTGCCAAGGTTTATGCAGCGGTTCGATTCCGCTTACCCGCTCCATCAATATAGCTTGTAGCCATAAACGTCTTCAAATTTTTCATTGCGAATGGTATCAAGCGTCTTCGTGAATGAGATAAAGAGGTCTTCTCTTTCGGGTCTCGTTTCAAGCATATGGGCTTTAATAGCAAGAAGTTCTTTCTTGAGAACATCAAAATTAGACGGCTGTAGAATTTCTATTGACTTATCAATCTCATTCATAACTCTTATGCGGAGATCATTGTTTAGATGTACCCAGTGAAGAGCATATGGTAAAGTTACCGAATAGCATCTTGTCTGTAAGATCGGATTGATATCATAAATCTTCATCAAAAACTTAGCTAGATTTGCAAAGTCTAGAAGATTGTATGGGCTGATAGCCACGTTGTAATGCAAATTCCATAATGGAAGCTTTGAAAATTTTATGAAGTTTTCTTCAACCACATCCCATTTTGTACCTTTTCTATTATACTCAGCAGCTTTTCCAACACCGTCTATGCTCATTACGATTCTAGCTTTTTCAAATTGCATTAGTCTGTCTATGAAAAGCGGATTCCATACACTGCAATTGGTAAACATTTCCAATACTACTTTTTTATGGTATCCATTTTCAATCATGTGATCCATAAAATCATAGTACTGCTTTATTAGCAATGGTTCTCCGCCTGTGAAGCATACAGTTTTGACATTATCTAATGATAGCTTCTTTAGCTCGTCAAAATTACCTTCGGAAGTATTTGTGAAATCTCTGAATTTAAATTGTGTGTAGTTTAAAAGGACTGGATGTTCTTCCACTTCTTTTTGCCATTCGGAACTTGAATCCGCATTACACATTCTGCATTTAAAATTGCATAGATTGCTCGCTCGTAGTTCAATACGAACAACTTCTGTAGGATCTTCTGCGTTAAAATCTGATGATTGTCTGTTTACTCCTAATCCATAACCATAGCTTCCGCGACCCATCATTCTAATTTCGCTCTGTCTTGAACTCTTAAGGCCTCGCTGTTCTTTTTTCCAACAGACTTCACAGTTCTTAGGAACTTTTCCTTCTTTCAATTCGCTTTTGATATTTGCAAGCCAATCACTCTGCAAATATTCAGTTGGCGTCATATGTTGTTTTTCTAAGCTTATGTGACACGGTGATGCGGTATTTTCATGGTAATACAATCCTGTCCAAGGCGCAGGGCAAAAAAAATCATCGCTTGACATAAATAATCTCCGAGTGTATAATCCTATTCTATATAGTGAGTAATGCCCATGTAGGCCAATGGCAGAGTCAGGGGACTTAAAATCTCCACAGTGTCGGTTCGAGTCCGACCATGGGCACCACCAACTAAATATCATCATGAGAAAACCAATGAACATCAATGAAGTCCGCGAATTTATCAGCAACACCTCAGACACCACAAAAATCTATATCGGTGCAGATTCGGAACGCTACTGTCGCAAAGATGGTAAGTGGATCGCAGACTACACGGTAGCGATTGTCGTTCACTATGATGGCAACAAGGGCTGCAAGGTATTCGGTGACGTAACATCGGAATTTGATTACGATAAGCGCCACGATCGGCCATCATTTCGTTTGATGAATGAAGTCTATCGTGCAGCGAACATGTACCTAGAACTGTATGAAGCAATTGGTGATAGGCATGTGGAAGTCCACCTCGATATCAATCCCGATGAAATGCACGGATCAAGCTGCGTTATTCAGCAAGCGACTGGATACATTCGTGGTCTCTGTGGATTCACACCAAAGGTAAAGCCAGAAGCATTTGCTGCGTCATACGCGGCTGATCGGTTGAAGGAGATTCTTTCCACATGAGTATTACCATTGATAACTTTGTTCTGGAATACGACGGCTTTTTATCTCCTGAGGAATGTCAAGGGTACATTGATTGCTACCATCGGTACGAATCCATGGGTCTCACTATCACACGGCAGAAGATGGGAGAAACATCCGATAAGAAAGCGGATGACCAGATGTTTGTCACCTCGCTTTTAGCATCCAACGAATTGGATATTCGCGACCTAGAACCGTTCAAGTATTTTGTAGACAAGTTTTGGGACGAAGCATATCCAATTTACCACCAGAAGTTTGGTGTGCTTGAGAACATGGCACACCATTCCATTCGTTTGATGAAGATCCAAAAGACGCACAAGGGTGAAGGCTATCATGTTTGGCACTGCGAGGATGGTGATCCAAATGTAATGCGTCGGCTGATGTCCTTCATCGTATACCTCAACGATATTCCAGAGGGTGGCGAGACGGAGTTTCTCTACTACTCCAAACGCTACAAGGCCGAAGCTGGCAAGCTTATTCTATGGCCAGCTGGCTACACACATACCCACAGAGGTAATCCGCCATTGAGTGGTACCAAATACATTCTCACTGGCTGGGTAGAAATGAATTGACCAATTGGCGCTGGTAGCTTAGCGGCTAAAGCCGACCGCTCATAACGGTCTGATCGGGGGTTCGAGTCCCTCCCGGCGCACCACTTGACAATGAAGGATGATTGTGCTACTATATGAACTCAATAGGAGTTTACATGGCTATCCTTCCCATCTACTACAATACCACCAATCTTCGCAAACGCAAGGCTTCGTCGCCCACACGCGCATCCGAGGAGTCGGCTCGTAAGACCGCAGCCCTCCTGGCGCGTGTGGGCTACGTTCCACGCCAACATGTAGCCAAGAAAGCCGTTGCTGACCAGTGGCAGAATGACCGCCAAGTGGCTCCTATGACGGACACCATTCCTGGCGGCATTGCTGCTAAGCGCGACAAGCTCAATGACCACAAGTGGAAGCGTGGGCTTGAAGAGACCAAAGAGACAATCAAAGAAATCCAAAACAAGGCTGCACGAACTGCACCCGCGTATTCCAAAGGCGCTTATCAATATATCACTGATGGTGCTGATACCAAGACCCTCGGTCGTAAAATCTAGGAGCTATGTGATGGCACGCAAAAAAGCTAAAAATCATACGTTCACGCGGGATGAAAAAGAAAAAATGTGGAAAGATATGGCAAAAAAATTTATCGTGGAGTTTGAAGAAGATCAATGCCAAAAATTTCCTAATTTACACAAGCTTGTGAGTGGTGCAAAAGAAGACGATTATAATTTGTTTTATCATCTTGCATTGCGAGAAGGTAAAAAGATGTTCAAAGATGGTGTTGGACATGTTGTAGAAAATAATGATCCAGACGATTGGATGTCGGATGAGATGAATTGGGAAGTTGGTGTCGGTTCACTTATGGACACATTGTTTGATTTAGGAATGTGGATATACGAAGATGAAGAGGAGAATATATAATATGTGGACGAAGCGAGAAATTTTTGAGATGGCGCGTGAAGGTGTTATTCGTGTGACGTTTACCAAGTCTGATGGAACAGAGCGTATTATGGTATGTTCATTGTTGGATCAATATCTTCCTCCTATCATGGAAGATGCTGAGGTGACAACGAAGGATAATCCGAATGTTCTAGCAGTGATGGATCTTCAAGCACGAAGCTGGCGCTCATTTCGAATCAATTCGGTTATTAAAGTGGAGACAATGGAATGACTAAACTGAAAATTACAGGCCTGCGTGATACTGCAAAGGCTATGACAATTGAACCAGCACAGAATGGCACATATGGGCATATAGGTTCGCAAGGTGGTACCGAGCAGATGTATGCCGGTCTCATGGAACGCCTACCCGCGGACCTGCGCGATAAATTCAATATCATCTGTTCGCGTGTGCGTGAGATTGATTCCTCAAAGCGTAACCTTCTTTGGTTGCATGATACATGGGATGATCCTGAGTCCGAGCATCTTAAGGATCAAAAGAGCCTCGATAGGTTCGAACGATTGATTTTTGTTTCGAACTATCAGCAGGCCACTTTCAACATGGCGCATGGTGTGCCATATGCCAAGAGTGTCGTACTCCAGAATGCTATCACACCGATCGAGGATCACGATAAGCCTCAGGGCACAATCAACCTTATCTATCACACAACTCCGCACCGTGGTCTGGAACTCCTTGCACCTGTTGCTGATTTTCTAACCGATCGCGGTATTGATTATCACCTTGATGTTTATTCATCGTTTGCAATCTATGGTTGGGAACACCGAGACGAGCCATATAAGCCCACGTTCGAACGGCTCAAGGCTAATCCTAACGTGACGTATCATGGGTATCAGCCAAACGCTACGATCCGCAAGGCTTTGAGAAAGGCTCACATCTATGCATATCCCAGCATTTGGCCTGAAACGTCTGGCATTTCTGTAATCGAGGCTATGAGTGCTGGTTGCCAGATTGTATGCCCTAATTTGGCTGCATTGCCCGAGACCACAGCCAATTTTGCAATGATGTATGGCTGGACAGAGGATGCTAATGTTCACGTTAACCGCTTTGCTGGTTTGCTTTTGTCTGCAATCAACCAACACTGGGATCCAAATAACCAGAACAAGATGAACTTCCAGAAAATGTATACCAACAATTTCTATAACTGGGACTATCGTGTCCAGCAGTGGATTGGTTTCTTGCGTGGTATTGATGGTTGACAATACCTTAGCCGTGTGGTATGATGTTTTAAATATGAAAGGGTCAACTCATGGCTAAGAATTTGTTGTCGGTCTCGACAAAGAAAAAGGTCAAGCGGATCACACCGCGTGGCCTAGATCAGAAGTATCTCGGTGAGGAGCCGACTTGGGAAAACCAGCAGCTCCTTACCGAAGATGAAATTCAATCAAAGTTGGCTAGTGCATATAACTGGTACAACTATTTTGCCAATCCTAAGATGAACCGTGAATTCCTTACCGAGTTCATGGTGGATTCTGGTATGTCCAAAGCGGCCGTGCAGATGATGAATAAGGTTGATGACCACCACATTCTTCCTAGCACATGGAAGATGGCGCGCATGATTACGATGGGCTATGATGCACCGAAAATACGTCGGGAAATTCTATTTAATGATATTGTCGAAATTGTGAAGCGTGGTATAGCTATTGCTGAGGCTGAAAGGCCGCCGTCGGCTATGTCCAAAAGCACGGTGACAAATAATCTGCTGGCTGATGTTGAGTCTATGGTAGATGCCAATGATGAACAGCTTACCAAATTTTATGAACTCCTGAAAAACAAAGCTCCGAAGCCGGCAATGGTTACAGATATTGCTAACTATTACCAGCCGTGGGTTGATGAAATGAAGGAAGCATACGCAACAAAAGACACCGATTTCAAGTATGCTTATCGTCATATGACCAAGAAACAAATCAAGGAGCGCATTGCTCTGTTTGAAGGAATCATAAATGATTGTAAGTCTTATGTGGGCAATAATCGCAAAGCTGTTGTACGCAAGCCACGCAAGATCAAACCTAAGAGCGATACCGTTATCGTCAAAAGCCTCAAGTATCAAAAGGAAGATGTTGACCTGAAAATCGTCAGCATTGATCCTACCAAGATCGTCGGTGCTAAGGAACTGTGGACATTTAACACTAAATATAATGTTCTCGCGCACTACGTTTCTGATACAGGCCTGTCTGTAAAGGGAACAACTCTTCAAAATGTAAATGATAAGTTGTCCTCGCAAAAGAAACTTCGTAAGCCAGATCAGGTGTTGCCTGATATCACTGGATCAACGTCCAAAGCTGCCATCAGGTCGTTTGAGGCCCTAACAACCAAGGCGAGTGTACCAAATGGACGAATCGCAGATACAAGCATTATCCTTCGAGCAGTCAAATAATGTCGTAAAGTTTCCAAAAAATAATCCTCGCGCTCATGTGGTCGTGATAGACGACAATGACGAGGAACGGATCAAGTTCAAGCATGACTTTGTAGACCAAGCGGTACATGATGTTGGCAAAAAGCTTATGTACCTCTTGTCGACCAAAGGCTTTGATATAACCACGCCAGAGTTTGACGATAGCTATACGTTCACGATGGAATCGCTTCGTGCTACTCTCTTGCAGTCCATGGGTGTTAGCCATCCTTTCCTCATCTTTATCAATGACTTCATAGAAGGTTTGAATAAACTTGAGGAAGAGCTTGACGACGACGAATAATCCGTGTACTATACAGAATGAAATAAGGAACCGTGGTAATGATTCTCGTTGACTTTAGCCAAGTTATGATATCCAATCTGATGGTTCAATTGTCCAACAATGACCAGAAGCTTGATGAATCAATGGTCCGCCATATGGTTCTTTCAAGCTTGCGTATGTACAAACAAAAGTTTCCTGAGTATGGCGAAATTGTCGTTTGTTGCGACGGTCCGTCATACTGGCGTCGGCAGGTATTCCCTCACTACAAAGCCAATCGCAAGAAGAACCGTGACAGTTCTGGGCATGATTGGGCTACCATCTTTGAATCCCTCCACAGAATCCGTGACGAGATCCGCGACAACATGCCATATCCTGTGCTGATCTTTGATCGCGCAGAGGCCGATGATGTTATCGCGGCCCTGTGTCACGCATACGGTGAGACGATGAACTTGCCTACCGCTGAGAAAATCCTCATTCTTTCCAGCGACAAGGACTTTGCTCAGCTCCAGAAGTATGCCAACGTCCAGCAATACTCGCCTATCATGCGGAAGCATATTGCTATTGATAACCCTGAGCGGTTCAAGCAGTACCACATTCTGCAAGGCGATAGTGGCGATGGTGTGCCAAACTTCCTGTCCGTCGATGACACCTTCGTGTCTGGTGGTAGACAGAAGCCACTGCCCAAGAAGAAGCTTGAGGAGTGGACTACTCTCCAGCCCGAAGCATATTGCACTGGTGAAATGCTGCGGAACTATTACCGCAATAAGAAGCTGGTCGACCTTGATGAAGTACCTGAGGAATTGCAGACGCAATGCGTTGAGGCTTATCGTTCATACGAGCGGCAGCCGCGTAGTAAGATCCTCAACTACTTCATTCAGAACCGCTTGCGTACATTGACAGAGGCTATTGGAGAATTTTGATGAAATTATCTGTATCTCGACCAGGAACAGAAATAAAAGCTATTGGTTCGCGTGTCAAAATTATTGAAGGCAAAGATGTCGGAAAAGTTGGAACACTAATTAAGTTCCATAAAGTTGGATGGCCTGGTCAATTTATGGGAAAAAAATGGATTAGTGATAGAGAACTAAATGAGGATACTTGGACAAACCATATTGATAGCTCTGGCAAATCTGCTATGGTAAAACTCAATGATATTACCAAGCATGAATATAGAACTAGGGTTGGAATCAAACTGGATGACGGTGTGATAATTTGGGCTTGGTATTGGGATTGTGAAAATGAGTACTGATCGTTTAGAGCGTGATATCACTGCAATGGAAAAAGAAATCCGGCAGTTAAAAACAAAGCTGGATAATTCCATCATTGATATTCGTGCAGTCAATTTTTATGGTTGGGTCAACTCTGCGCCAGCTATAAAAGCTAGAACTTGGGAAGTGGTGCGCCACGAAATTCAATACAAGCGCCAAGGATCGTCCGAGTGGATATCTATTCCCACAATAAACCGCGATGATGAAAATTCATATATAAAGATTGTAGTACCAACTGGAGAACTTGAAGAATGATTGATATGGCAAATTATGCTCAATTTGTTATGGCTGTGACGAGTAAGGAAAGCCGCGTGTGTGCGGAATTTCTTGACAGAGTGAAGCAAATACACTATGATAAGAATAATGTAATCAACGTGCCTCTGTTGCTCAC
>Ga0209500_10001059_pt1 | contig 21643 bp, 18 predicted proteins | sample S_140212_EF_Meta_FD_187323 | JGI IMG/M metagenome (GOLD analysis project Ga0209500, IMG submission 187323) | Freshwater microbial communities from Lake Simoncouche, Canada to study carbon cycling - S_140212_EF_MetaG (SPAdes) (version 2) | ecosystem: Environmental > Aquatic > Freshwater > Lake ... | reverse complement strand
TCGCGGAGTTTTTGCAAACGCTCAACATGGTGATCTTTGATTGCTTGCACTCTGTCGCCCACATTTCCAAACGGAGTTCCGTGTGCTGGCAATGCGATATTGATCTGATTAGCAAAGTTGCCAATTTTGTCGAGCGAGTCAAAGAACAAAGTCAGCGGGTCGCCGTGTGCAGTAAGGCCACTAATGTGCGGCGTAATGGTTGGCAAAACGTGGTCACCACTGAGAAGAGTGCCTGTTTCCTGATCAAACAGGCATAAATGGTCATGCGTGTGGCCAGGAGTATGCACGGCAATCCATTCGCGACGGGCGAACTTCATTCGGTCGGATTCATTCAGGCGAACTGATGGTTTTGGCACCTTCATGAGTTTTGGAAACCGACGCGCAACGCTCATGCGTGCTTTGCGTTGCCATGGCATATCCATTGCTGGTCCGCCCCATGGTGGAGCATCAAATGGACTGCGCATCATGAGAGCCAAATCTTCAGCATTGACATCTGGTGGCTCAGTTGGGTCGTAGAAGGTGCGGAATAAACGGTGGGTGATGATGTCAGCACCTGATTCGTTTTGCAGTCGTGCTGCACCGCCGTAATGGTCTGGATGACTATGAGTAACGATGATTGAATGCACGCGCTTCATGGGCACACCAATTGTGGCTAAGCGATCAGTGAGCGCGGCCCATGATTCTTTTGTAGGCAGGCCAGGGTCTACAACGGCAACACCGCGTTCGTCTTCAAGGACGTACATATTCACGTGGCCAAGACCAGTGATGTTTGCGGGCAATTGCGTGCGCAAAATTCCGGGTGCTACTTCAACAATCTCATCGGTCGCTTGAAGTTGTTCAGACTTCAGGGGGCGAGGAGTGTCTGTGCTCATTTGGCTGGTTTCTTCACTTCAGCTGGATCACGGAAAATCAAGTTGCGGTAATAACGCATTTCCTCAACGCTGTCACGAATGTCATCCATTGCACGGTGATTCTGACCAGCATTGATTTCACGACCGTATGCGATGTTCGGATACCAGCGCTTCACCAGTTCCTTCACGGTGGAAACATCAACACAGCGGTAGTGCAACCAGTGTTCAATCTCTGGCATGTACTTCTCGAGGAAACTTCTGTCTGTGCGAATGGAGTTTCCGCACAATGGAATCTTTCCTGATTCAGGACTGTGTTCTTTGATGAAGTCGAGAGTCTGCTGCATCGCTTCGTCATGGCTGATTGTCGAGGTCTTGATTAGTTCAAGCAAGCCTGATGTGGTGTGCATTTGAGTGACGAAATCGCCCATGGAGGCCATGGCTTCTTCTGGCTGGAAGATCACAAGGTTTGGACCTTCTGCGATGATGTTGAGCTCGTCGTCTGTGACAAGGGTGGCAATTTCCACAATCACATCAGTCTCAGGATTGAGGCCTGTCATTTCTAGGTCCATCCAAATCAGCACTTCTCCAATCTAATTGGCATTGCTTGATTACGCCTATAGCGGAGAAGGGCAATAGCGTAGAGATGTGCCGAACATTCACATCAAGCGCCTCGATGCCGATCTCCCATTGCCCAAATTGGCACATACGGGTGATGCTGGCCTTGATATCTACTCGGCAATTGATGTGGTGCTGGCACCTAATGGTGGACGTGCCTTGGTTCCAGCAGGCATAGCGATTTCAATTCCGCTCGGATACGCGGGCTTTGTTCTACCGCGCAGTGGACTTGCCCTGAATCACGGCATCAGTCTTGTGAATACTCCAGGGCTTATTGATTCGCATTATCGCGGTGAAATCAAAGTGGTGATGGTGAACACTGACCAGAGTCGTCCGTATCACGTCTCACGCGGCGACCGCATTGCGCAGCTTGTTATTCAACGTGTTGAAGAAGTGACGTGGACTGAAGTCGACACACTTGATGACAACGACCGCGGTGGCGGTTTTGGCCATTCTGGTCGTTAGTTAATTCTTCGGAAGACGAATTGAAAGAGCGCCGCTCTCAGTAAGTGCTGCAACTTCTTCTGCACTCACTCCTAAAAGTCGTTGCAATACTTCTGCGTTATCCTCACCACGGAACTTCGGAATACCCTGCGTTGAAACATCGGCTCCAGAGAATTGCCATGGTGCATTCGGAATTCGAAAGGTGCCACCAGAACGATCATCAATTGCAATGATTGCGTTGCGGTCGTGTGCCCAATCGGTTTCCGCAAGATCTGTCATCTTGCGCAACACACCCATAGCAAGACCAGCTTCTGCAAATGTGTCTTCTATCTCTTCTGCAGTCTGAACGGTGAGTGCCCAATCGCGAACAACTTGCTGAAGTTCTGCAAGATTGGCAAGTCGTTTAGCAACAGTGTCGAATCGCGGGTCTGTCAACATCTCGGGGCGTTTCATTGCTTTTGCAAACAAGTCAAACGTTCCGCGTTCTGCAGGATGTCCGCTAACTACGACAAGTGTTCCGTTACCTGTTGTGAGAATTGGATAATCACCAGGTTGGAAAGAACGAATTAAGTCAGCCGGAACGTCGTCTTCATATAGTTCGTTTTGCGTGTGCTCATTGACGTACAACATTGTTTGTGCCATTGACACATCAAGATGTTGACCAAAACCTGATTGTTCGCGCTGAAAGAGCGCTGCAAGAATTCCTGCTGCGGTTTCCATGCCGGTGTACACATCGGCATGGCTGTGCGGATCGTTCGAGAGTTCACCGTTACGCGCGTCGGCCTGAATGCCTGTCATTCCCGTTTCGGCATTGATGACTGTTGCATATGCGCGACGATGCGCCCATGGGCCGGTAGTGCCGTAACCAGTAATGGAGGCATAGATGAGACGCGGGTTGATCTCTGCCAAGGTTTCGTACCCGAGCCCGAGTGAATCCATGACGCCACCGCGATAGTTCTCAATGAGTACATCGCTCTGAGCGACCAAGCCCTTTACAAGTTCAATTGCTTCAGGCTTCTTCAAGTTCATTGACATGTTGAGCTTGCCAATGTTCTGCTGAGCAAAATATGTGGACATAGAACCAACGCGGGGAAAAGCAAAACGGGTCAGGTCACCTTCGGGTGGTTCGATTTTGATGACTTCAGCACCAAGGTCTGACAACATGCGCGCACAATGCGGGCCGGACAACACACGCGTGAAATCAAGAACCCGTATGCCGTCGAGCGGTCGTGCGCCGGGGTTTTGTGTTGTGAGGTGCGCCTTCATGATGTCCTTGACCGTATCTAACACATACAGTGAACAACATGGTCGACGATTTTGCCCGTGAAGTAGAAGCTTTTTTTGAGACTCTTCCCACAGTCATGGCTGCTGCCGGACCAGGTTCAATGGACAGGGTGCGGGCATTACGTGGAGCGATGGCGAAAGCGCGACTAGTCGGTTTCGGAATTCCTGAGGAATACGGCGGCCGTACAGACATTGAAAATGGTGATCGTCGTTTTCAAGCACTATCTGATGGTCGTATGCCTCGCGAAGCAGACACGTTGGGCATTGGTCTCAACATGGCGCTGCCCATCATTTTGCAATACGGAACAGAAGAACAAAAGAAACGATTCATTGCTACAACGTTGAGTGCGCAAGAAGTGTGGTGCCAGTTGTATTCCGAGCCAGAAGCTGGAAGTGATCTTGCAAGCCTGCGCACAACCGCAGTTCTTGACGGTGATGAATGGGTTGTGAACGGACAAAAGGTGTGGACATCTGGCGCAATGAATTCTGAAATGGGTGTGCTGTTGGCACGCACGGGTGATCAGCCGCGCAACCGTGGAATTTCAATGTTGCTGATTCCGATGAAACAACCCGGTGTTGAAGTTCGGCCACTTCGTCAAATGACTGGTGCTGCTGAATTTAATGAAGTGTTCTTTACCAATGCGCGTGTGCCACGTGATTGGGTGATTGGCGAAGTGAATGATGGTTGGCGCGCAGCTACAGGGCTTCTTGCCCATGAGCGCAGTTCGTTAGGAAATGTGGGCGCAGATGACAAACGCGAGGCGAGTGGTCATGCAGCCGTGCCGTTTCATTATCTTCGCGCTCTCGCAGAGCGCACGGGGTACAACACAGACCCCTTAATGCGCCAAGACTTAGCTCGTGCGTATACGGGTGAGAAACTCATGGGTTGGGTTGCTCGAAGAAAAGTATTTCCGAGCGTTGGAAAACTGTGGCGCACTAAGCAATCACGCTTTGTCTCGGAGACCGCCGCACGTATGACACTGAATAGTTCTTTGGCGCAAGAGGTCGATGACAAGGATGGCGACTTTTGGCGCTATTTCATCTTGAATGCACCACGGATGTCTATTGGTGGCGGAACTGATGAGATTCAGAAAAACACAATCGGCGAAAGAGCTTTGGGCCTTCCGCGCGAACCGTCGTAGGTTTATCGACCGTTGAAATTCGGCGTGCGCTTTTCAACAAACGCAGCAGCAGCTTCGCGGTGATCTGCAGTTGACATAGTGCGAGACATGGCAACTGCTTCTGCATCGAGTGCTGCTTCTATTGTGACCATGCCAGAGCGGTTGATGTTTTCCTTCATGTAACGCAATGCAATTGGTGCTCGTTGCGCAAGGCTCTGGCAATACGCCATGGCATCATCAGTAAAGGTTGCATCAGGGAATACTTCGCTAACCATTCCCAGTGCAAGCGCATCGCGGGCGGTAAGACGCGGTGAAGTAAACATCAACTCTTTTGCTTTTGCTTCACCGACAACACGTGGCAAGAACCATGACATTCCAAAGTCACCACTGGCACCGACATTTGCAAATGCAGTTACGAACAGCGCTCGTTCTGCGGCAACTCGTAGATCAGTTGACAACGCAATAGACAAACCTGCACCGGCTGCTGCACCAGGAATTGCCGCAACAACAGGCTGAGGTAATTTGCGCATCGCGCCACTGACAGCGGCCTGAATGTAACGCAGGCGTGCGATGCCATCTTCAAGAGACGCCTTTTGTCCGCCACCGGAATTGTTTGCGTGCATACCTTTTACGTCGCCACCAGAGCAGAAGGCCACGCCTTCACCAGTAAGCATCAATACCCGGATATCGGAATTGGCAGCGATGAGCGGCAGGGCTTTTCCGAAGCCGGCGTACATCTCATCTGACAATGCGTTACGGGCTTCTGGGCGATTGAAAGACAGCACAGCAACGTGGCCCTCGATGCGGCCGAGTAGGTGATCTGTTCCAGTTTCTAAGGTGCTCATATTCATCTCCTGTAAGGCTCTGTGGGTTCAGCCTGCCACGAGACAGCGAGGCAACCCCTATTGGGGATTTGTCTATTATGTGTGCATGACCACAGTTGAAGATGCTCGCGGAAATCCATTTCTTGAAGGAAACCTGGCCCCAGTTACTGAAGAGGTAACCGCTTTTGATTTGGAAGTCACGGGAACACTTCCGCCTGAATTGGATGGCCGATATTTGCGTAATGGGCCGAACCCTTTGGGTTATGTGAACGCCGAAAATTACCACTGGTTCACAGGGCACGGAATGGTGCATGGCATTCGTCTTCGTGATGGAAAAGCAGAGTGGTATCGCAACCGGTGGGTTCGTAATAACGATGTTGCTGAGTTACTAGGCGAGGCGCACCCACCGTCAGACTGGCCAGCAGATCATGGACAGTTTGCTGCCAACACAAATGTCATCGGACACGCTGGGAAAACATTCGCAATTGTTGAAGCTGGTTCACCGCCAATCGAGATGTCATACGAACTTGACACTGTGCGAGTGTCAAACCTTGAAGGCACTTTGCCTCACGCATATTCGGCTCACCCAAAGCGTGACCCACAGACTGGCGAACTTCATGTGATGACGTATTACTGGGGCTGGGGCAATCAAGTGCAGTACTTGGTTGTGGGCACTGATGGGCGCGTGCGTCGCCATGTAGATATTCCAACAACTGGTGGGCCAATGATTCATGACATTGCATTTACACAGAAATACATCTTGGTGTTTGACCTACCGACAATCTTTAATCTTGAAGCTGCTATGGCTGGCAAGGGGCTTCCATATTTCTGGGACCACGACTATGACGCGCGTATTGGTTTGTTGCCGCGTGAAGGAAATGCAGAAGATGTGAAGTGGTTCAGCATTGACCCGTGTTATTTCTTCCACCCGATGAATGCATATGACGATGGTGATTCTGTAGTACTTGATGCTGCACGGCACCCAAAGATGTTTGATCGTGAACGCCGTGGCCCAAGTGAAGGTTCTCCAACTCTCGATAGATGGCGCATCAACACCGTTACAGGCAAAGTGAAACAAGAGCGTATTGATGATCGCCCACAAGAGTTCCCACGCATCAATGAGTCATTCATCGGATTGCCAAACAAATTCGGGTACACAGCGGGTGTCGGCAAGCACTTTGCGCAAGACACGTTGATCAAGATTGATCTTGAGACTCGTCGCACGGAAGCCAGAACAGACACTGCACGTTACGGATACGGCGAACCAGTGTTTATTCCACGTGATGGTGCAACTGCAGAAGACGACGGTTGGGTCATGGCATTGCGTCTTGATTCAGAGACTCAGACATCAGATCTTGCACTATTCGATGCAACAGCAATTACTGCTGACCCAGTGGCAGTTGTTCACTTACCTGCGCGCGTACCGAATGGGTTCCACGGCAACTGGATTCCTGGGGCGCAGTGATGGCTGCGTTCGTACTGGTTGACCCCTGACTTGACCACGTTGCACCGAATCAAACAGTGCTTTGATTGAAGTGGGACTCGGTGATTGGCGTTTTGTCGATGTATTCAGAATTGAATTCGGATCTGACAACAAGAGACCAACAAATGTCTCCGCGACAATTCTGCCGCCAACAGGTCCGAGCGTGAACGGTGCTTTCTGGTTACCAACAATCGCTCCGTTCTCAATGCGATATGCGTTAGCAGTTGACTCAGCCAAGATGTACGCCCACAGTGGTGCCTTGCCAGCAAAGCTTGAAGATATAGACGTGATGGGCGTTGCCTCGGTTGCATCGCCTGTGGCCTTCCCAATCAGAATCTGATTGTCACGCAGTGGACGAATGCCCATGGCACGTGCAACATCCTGACCACTTGGCAAACCAACTTGTGAAGAACGTAGAAGGTTTCGCACTGCTAGATCAGCCGGCCCTTCAGAAGAAACCGGCAGTGGCAACAAACTCAAAGAGTTTGTGATTGAGGCATCAATTTTGTACGACGCTTGTACTGCACCGCCCGAAGTCTTTCCTCCGGGAAGAAACAATGACCAGTCAATTCCAAAGTTCGTAGGTGACGGACTAAAGCCGACGAGGTCAATGCCAGGAGTTCCGAAACTCCCACTAAATACCGGAACGCGATTTGTTGATGCGTTCACTCGATACAGACCTCGGACCATTGAGTGACCGAATCGGTATGCAGCAACGCTGAATTCGACGGGCATCTGTGCACAGTTTGTGTAGTACTTCAACTGCGCTGATGTGCCTCGCGGTGTAGAACGCAGTACCGAATTCATCGTTTGCTTTCCAATAATTCGAGGAAGATAGTCCTGAAGAATCAAGTTTTGATAGACGGCAGTTACTTGCTTACGGGCTTCAGTGAATATTTGGGCTGCGGGCCACTGTGGATGTGCGCTTACAAGTTGATCCACAGTTTGGTTGTGGAACCGAATGAACATGGAATGTATTCCTGCGACGATGCGATTTTCATCGTTTCGCGCATCACCGATGATGGCTCGGCCTTTTGTGTCACGCGGTAAATCTTGTGAATTGACATCAGTTGACCCGGTAAGAAGTGCACCTGTGAGTAGATGCATTAGGTCTGCGTTGTACAACTGCGGAGCAGCGGTTGGGCCGGCGAGGTAGAGAGAATCAAGATCAAGTTGTGGAGTACGACCGTTGACTAATGATGAAACCGGTATTGGCGTAGTGAGATCGTTCGGTCGATCGTCATTGGTGAGGTCATGGTCAACGAACTGTCCGAAGTATGTGTATCCAGCTGGCAACGCATAGTTCTCTTCGGCATCAACTTCTCCTTCAGGAGTTGGGTTGATTTCGGGAGCTGCCATTATTTGAGTAGCCAAGCTCCGTAGTGCGGTGGAATCAAATGACGCGCTAGGCAAGTTTGGAAATAATCGGCCATAGCCATTTCCCGGAGTTGCACATGTGGCGGCATTGACGCTGCTTGAGCTGCTGACTGATAGTGCGCTAACGGCTAACACACAGGTAGTAATTGTCGACGTGATCTTTTTCATGAGCGACATCTTGTGTCACAAAGGTAGACGTACGGTAAAAACTGATTAAGAACTAGGCAAGAATTTCTGAACTTAGCTGTAGCGCGGTGATGAGCCTTTGAGAAGGCGAGTCATCATGGTGAGTTCAGCGACTACTGGGCCTTCAGGATCAATAGATGGACGCGCCTGAGTGCGATACCACAACACTTCGGTCTTTGGTGTTTCACTAACGTCAATAACTTCACCACTGATCACGTATTCATGATCGAGCATCAGTGGGCCTGCGAGATTACGAATCTCAATTGCGCCGTAGAGGCCAACAAAGTCTCCACATGATGCAGCAATAGAGTCGGTGACTCCAGCGACCATTAATTGACATGTGGTGAGCGGGGAACTGATTCCACCGCCCCATGGTGACGATGTGCCGTACCAATCCATTGGGGCTGTCATGGTGTTCGCGTTCATTCGCGCATGTTGATTGGTAGCCCATGGTGAACGCACTTTGATGTCTAATGCTTGACCAATACGAACATCACGCAACATACGCAACTGTGATGGGTCGACACTGCGGCGATCTCGTGCGTACAAAGCAGATGGTCCTGCCGTACCTAAGCCAGCATTACCTTCGGCAACAACCGCGCCTTCAGGAGTATTGATGCCCGCGGTGCGTAAATCACCATCGCCATCAAGCCACGCGTCAACAGGCTCACGATCTGCTGTTGCTTGTTGGAAGTACATACTGAGCCAACCATTTTCGAACCACTGCTGGCCGAACCCATCAACAAGTATTTGGCCGAACTGTTCAAGGTGAATATCACCAGCCACCGTTCCTGCGCGAAACCCAAGGTCTGTTGCAGTTGCATCATCATGAATGCTTCCTTTGGAATCAATTGATAAGTTACGCGGATTGCGATTACCAGTTGTAATGCGAGTCATTGTTAGTTCCTTGGAATGTCTCTGAATGGAGTGTTCGGATCAAGCGAGACATCTTTGGGAAGACCCAACGCGCGCTCACCAATAATGTTGTGTTGCACTTCGTCGCTTCCACCCGCGATAGACGCCGATGGCATTGAGAGAAAGAAATGCTGCACGGTGCCTTCTGCAGGAAGGTCTTGACCAACCAACATTCCCTCAGCACCCAACAGTTCAATGCCGAGGTCTCGAGATACCTTGAGTCCGTTGGTCCAATGAAGTTTCATAGTGGATGCAACAGCGCCCGTTTCTTTTCCTGATTTTGCTGCTGCGGACATACGACGTCGCGTGAAGTCAGCAATCTGTTCATTCATATACAACGGCACCATTCGATTGCGCTGTGACGGAGAAAGAGTGCGTGACTTTGCAAGCTCGAGAAGAGTGCTAAACACACCGCCGTATTCATCAGGGTGTGAGCGTGCTTTCTTTGACGAAGCAACAAGCTGACCAACAGGGCGATCGAGCAAACCTGCTTGTGTACCAGCGGATACACGTATGCCACCACCGGCACCTTCAGAAAGGCCACTGCGTTCAAAACCAAGAGTTGCAGTGGTGATTGCCCAACCGTTATTTACGTCAGACACTCTGTCGGCATCACTCACACGAGCATCAGTAAAGAACACCTCGTTGAAATGCGCCATTCCGTTCATTTGTTTGATGGGGCGTATTTCCACACCGGGTTGTTCAAGATCAACAATGAAGTAGGTAAGCCCCTTGTGTTTTGGTTGGTCAACGTCGGTGCGTGCGACCAACATTCCGCGCGTTGAATGCAATGCACCGGATGTCCACACTTTCTGTCCGTTCAATACCCACTCATCACCATCACGTTCTGCACGACATGACGCACTTGCAAGGTCTGAACCAGCGCCAGGTTCACTAAATAATTGGCACCAACCTTCAACACCCGTTGCTAACGCAGGCATCCACCGCTGTTGTTGTTCAGGTGTTCCGTAGGTCATGGTGACAGGAGCACCCATAAGTACACCAAGACCAGTTGGTGCGCCGATGACATCAGCATCAGAGAATGCCTTCAGAATTGCTGTTTGATCGCTTTGGCTTGCGTTGCGACCAAACCATTCTGCTGGCCAGCGCGGAAACGACAAGCGCGCATCATTCATACGCGCCCACCATTCGCGAAGAGTGATTTCTTCGTCCCAGTTGGCTATGATCCAGTCTCTGGTTTCTTGGTACATCAGCTGAGAGGAACGCCCAAGTGGCGCAGTGCGAGAGATGAATACACAGCAATGCCTCGGCGCATCTGTGTCTCTTCATAAATCGCACGGTTGCTGTGGTTTGGAGCGGCCTTCATAATGTCCATACCTTCTGGCATGAGCCCTAGAAACATCATTGCGCCAGGAACACGGTTCAACACGTAACTGAAATCTTCAGCACCCATGACTGGGTGGTCCATGATGCGCACATTGCGTTCGCCGGATACTGCAGTAGCAACATCAGCAGCGAACGAAGCTTTATCTTCGTTATTCACTGTGACGTCGTAACCAATGTGTAGATCTACGTCCACTTCCATTCCATGTGCAGCAGCAATACCTTCTGCAACACGACGGATACCATCATGAAGCAGTGAGCGAGTACGTTCGCTGACGGCACGAATTGTTCCATTAATCATTGCTGTTTCTGGGATCACATTGCTGGCGGTACCGGTATGAATTTGTGTGACTGTAACAACGCCCGGGTCGAACACATCAACCCGACGTGTCACCAAGGTTTGTAGTGCTTGAACGATTTCGCATGCAACTGGAATTGGGTCAAGAGTGAAGTGTGGTGCACTTCCGTGGCCACCGCGACCTTTAACGGTGATGAGCATGAAGTCGCTCGACGCCATGATGGTGCCGCCCTTGAGACCAACAAAACCACCAGGGATGTTTGAAGCAGAGTGAATTGCATATGCCCCGGTGATGGGTGATTCGGTGCCGACATCAAGCAAGCCTTCGTTCAACATTTCGCTTGCGCCGTTGAAGCCCTCTTCGCCAGGCTGAAACATAAACAAGACGCGACCTGTGATATCTGCTTTGCGTGACGACAACAATTTGGCAGCACCTACCAACATTGCTGTGTGAGTGTCGTGACCACACGCGTGCATTGCATTTTCAACATTTGACTTGAACTCAAGCGACGTATCTTCTGGCATTGGCAACGCGTCCATGTCGCCGCGAATCAATACGGTTTCTCCTGGCTTGTCACCTGTGAGCATTGCTGCAATTCCGCTTGTTGTTTCGTGCAAAGTGATATCGAGGGGCAGGCCCTGAAGGGCAGCAAGAACTGCGTCGCGCGTGCGGGGAAGATGGTTGCCCAGTTCTGGCCACTTGTGAAGCTCGCGGCGCAACGCAACAGTCTCGTCGAACAAGTCATTGGCCTGTTCGAGAATGCCGGTTGGACTTCCGTGTTGGTCACGGGCATCGTCTGTTGTCAGAATGTTTTTGGCCATGTCATATGGTAGGCACAGAGCAATGAACTCTTCAGCGGCGGCGCACCCCGATAACTCTCCCGATGAGATGGTCGAAGAGATTGATTTAGCTGGCAATGTGCTGCAATTGGTCACTCGTCGCAAGATGCGAGGTGAACAGTTATGCCATCGCTCAGTATTCATTGCGGTTATGTCTGAAAAGGGTGACCTACTTGTTCATCAACGGGCCGCAACAAAAGACATCTGGCCAGGCTGGTGGGATGTGGCTGTCGGCGGGGTTGTTGCTCCGGGGGAGGCATGGGACGTCGCGGCAGCCCGTGAGTTGCGTGAGGAGTTAGGAATTGAGGGCGTGGGGCTTGAATTCCTAGGAACTGGCGCCTATCGCGACCCTGACGTCCAGCTGGTCGCTGCCACGTTTCTATGCCGTACAGAGGGCCCATTCGCCTTCGCTGATGGGGAAATAACTGAAGCTCATTGGGTCAGTCAGGCCGAGATTCCCGTGTGGCTGCAGGGAAAACAGTTCCTTCCAGACACCGTGGCCCTAGTGCTGCCTCGCCTCCCCGAGTGAGGCAAATTTCCGAGCCTTAGGCTTCAGGGGCAGTTCTGAAGGAAAAGGAGTCCCGATCATGTCAGAAAAAATCATGGTCGAATTCACCATCGAACCGTTCACAGATGGGACGCCAGGTCACCACGTCACGAAGGCAATTGCCGCTGTTGAATCCTTGGGCGTTGAAGTCCATGTCGGACCATTTGGTTCATCGTTTGTGGCCGAGATTGAAAAAGCCGCTGAAGCAATTGCTGTGTTGTCGCGTATGGCATACGACAACGGTGCAACGCACATCACGATTGACACCGAAAAGGTCGGGTAACTCATCATGGGTTACATCAATCATCCGTTACTTGCGGCAGTGAAACCAATTCTTGATGCTGTTGGCGCACAACTTATTTCTGTCGACGATGCGCGCATCAGCGACGTCGCATTGGAATGGGAAGGCGAAATCATCGCCGCAGTTCGTTTGCCGGCAATTTACGGAGCGCTTGAACGCTTGATTGCACAAGTAGAGCGCGAACTCGGAGCTCGTCTACAGGAACTGTCGCGCAGCGACAAACAAGTTGCTGTGCGCATGCTTGATCAACGTGGAGCGTTCACTCTTCGTCGTGCTGTTGAAGATGTGGCTGACGCAATGGGTGTCTCACGCATCACGGTGTATAACTACCTCAACGCCTTGCACCGCTAAATCACGAAATAGTGATTACAGGAATATTTAGTTGTATAGCAAAATCACAAATTTCTTTTTTGCAGGTGAAATAGATTATTTGATGTCCTTCTGCTTGATTTTTCATCATCATGAAGGCTTGAAACGTTCTCACATCATCTAGGTGCAACAAAGGGTCATCACATAACAGAGGCAGCGACGGCGCATTCGGGTCTTGTGCCTCTTGCTGCATGATTGCAATGCGCATTGCTGTATATAGAAGTGTTCTCCCACCCTCAGACAAGAATGTATCTTCGGCTTCAACGGCATTCTTGTACTTGATAATTGGATTTTGTCCAGAAAGATCGATTGAATCCCAGTCCTCCGCAACTTCAACCACCATCTTCTGAACCTTCTTGTGCAATTCGGGTTTGGTAGCTTCTGCACGCGCTACCGCCAACGTTTCCATTTTTTTTGCAACAAGATTGAGACGAGCGGACATGAGTTGGGCCTCTCGAATCTGTTCTTCAGTTTCGGTGATACTCAGGTTAAGTTCATTAATTCTGTGAGTAGTGGCAAGTGACGAAACTATTGCGTTGTCAGTCCGAATCAACTCTTTGAATTCTTCGATCTTTCTTTCTGAGTCTCTTTTACTAGCACCAGCAGTCTCACGAAGTTCATTTCGTTCTTCAGTGGTCCAAGCTAGTAATTCTTGAAAACGAACTGAATCACCTTGTTGGCTTTTAATAAGCCTGTCGTGCCTAATAACGTCGCGGCGCCATTCTTCCTGTTCCCCATAGCGGTCTACCAATCCCTTTGTGAGTTCCAATACTGAATCCTGAGTCGGTAGTTGCTCGTCAGACTTAGGAAGTCCGACTTCGCCCAATAACGCGATCACAGCGGTACGAGCAGCAGTAAAACGTTGGCGTTCGACTTGTAGCAGCCCTTCCTCAATATTTAGGCGCCCACGAATCCCATGCTGCAATCCAAGATCCAAAGAAACACGATCGATATGAATAACTGCTTCGTTGAAAGTCGCTACAGAAAACCAGTTCCGATCTCCAAAACCTATGTCCTTGAGTAGATCTTCTAGTTCTTGGGTGACAGTTTGAACCTGTTCAGTAGCTTGTCGCAAATTCTCGCGTGCATTATTGGCTAGTGCGAGCGCTTGACCAGCATCACGTTCAGCCTGCGCTGTCTGAGATGCAAATTCCTTGGTCTGTGCAAGACCAATATTTGGACTATTGCTAACGACTTCTGATGTAGCAGATGTTTTCTTCTTATTTCGGCTTTGTTCAATAACAAATCCGAGAGAGACGACGCCGAGTCCAATAGCACCTACAAACTGCTCAAAGTAGAACGATGCAACTGCCCCAATTGCGAGAATAATTGCAGGCATCATGCGAAATCGTGAAGGTGTCTTCAGGTCTGGGATCGTCCGCGTCTGGCTCTCTTGGGCATTTGGTGAAATCAAAAACTCTTGGGCACTTAGCTTTGTGTTGAATTTCTCCCAATCCTCTATTGCGTTTTTCGCTATCTCAGCACACTTCAAATAATGCTGATTAGGACTGTCGACATCAATCCTGTCCCTAGTTTGAATTGCTAATTCAAGTGCTGCAAATTTTGAACGGATGACGCCAAAATGAGACAGCCGATCCGCATCATTAATTAGTTTTGGGTATTGTTCAAAAGAATCTTGCGCGATACCCAGAGTTCGTAAGCCATCTTCGATACTCGAACGATTGTTCTCGAGTTCGATTCGTAAACCCTTTATAGATTCCTCATGTTCACTGAGTTTGAGATTGGTAAGAGCTTTCTCCTGTATCTGAATTGCTTCAATTACTGAAGCAAAGCTCTGCGGAACGAGGGTATGGTCCCGCTCGGCGTCAATGAGATGCTCTTCGGATTGCTTTGCCTTTAGGAAAGATTCTGTAGCCAAACCACAAGAATCTAGGAGTGCTATTTCACTGGCACTAGATCGCATGGCCTCGTCTTCCGTCTCAATACATTGAGAGTGGCGCGCGATGCGATCCAGCAAGTCTTTGTATTGCTGGGCTGTGTTTTCTACCTGGCCAAGTTCCACTTCGAATTCATCCAGCTTTTGGCCTAATTTAAATGCTCCAACTCCAGCACCCTTTGCTTGCTCTTTGAGAAGTTCAATTGCGCCAGTGACTGATTGGCCACTTCTGTCTCCGAGACTGTACTGACCAAACTTTTTTAGAGTCTCATCTCCGATTGAAATGTCAATCGAAGATACTCGAAATAGATTACGAACAGTCTCGAGTTCAAGATTTTCTATCTTGTCCCAGATTGCAGATCTTTTTGGATTAGGAATTCGAGGAACTTTGCTTAAGCGCCCAGGGACTGTTGCATTTCTTCCAAAATCGACAGTGAGATCTTCTCCATCTTCTTGGATCAAGATTGAGCCTGAAAAATTAGCCTGGTCTCGTTTCCCGTAACGTTCCATCAGGGCTGTGTCGTATTGTGAAGCTAACAACGCGACTGTCATGTCAAGATAGGTCGTTTTCCCGGATTCATTTTTTCCGTAAACCACAACCATGGATTCCTTAGGAAGGACCAGTGGTGTCTCGGTAGTGAATCGTCCAAATATTCTTGGACTTATTTTGGCGATTCTCATTGGTTGTCCTCTCCGCTCAAAGTAAGCGTTTGAAGTATGTCCCGCCGCATTAGTTCGATTGTTTGTGTAACTTCATCGTCAGTAAGTGATCCCGGAGCATCCTCACCCAGTAGTGCGACAAGCGACTCGCGTTCTAGTCCGTTAACGAATTGCAATAGATCTCCCCGTAGGTCATTGTTTTGAGCCAACTGTTCAATGTCAAGGTCGGGGAGTACCTCATCAAATAACCGCTCAATGTGACCGCCATTTAAGCTTTTTCCACAAAGTATCTCTAAAGCAGAATGAGTGTTCTTGCCTTTCTCAATATGGTCAAGTGCGGCACGAACCTCTGATCTTCCAACAAGGCGAATGCGAACAATCATTCGTTTGTTGTTGCCGATTGCCAATAACTTTTGAGAAATTTCATTTGATATGTCATCTAATGTTTTCAGACCCGTGCAGTTCACGGTAATTAAGGCAAATCGAAATGTATCCAGTTCAACATGTTGCGGCATGCCAACGCCGACGTTTTGAATTGGGACGATTAGAGCCCCTTTTGCACCAGATTCCCCTGGGTCGCGACCTTGCAGGTTACCGGGGTAGGCCCAGTACCTGTTGTCACTCAACTGAGTAATGGTGGTTTTATGAATATGCCCTAGTGCCCAATAATCAACATCAGACAATCGCAAATCAGACTCTTTGCACGGAGCATAATTATCATGGCCTGACGTGGCGCCACCGATGTTGGTATGCAGTACTCCAATAACAGCACGAGCATCGCCACGTTTGATGGTTTGAAAACGCAAAGATAAATTCTCTGGTTCAGCGGTTGTTGCAAATGAAATCCCTGCAATCAGGACATAACCCCCGCCTCGAAGTTCGTGTTTCACGACTTCTAGTTGTCCAGAAGGGAAGACCGTCACGCCATCTGGGATGTTAAGGACGTTTACAAGGTCATGCATTAGTGGATCATGGTTTCCATGAACGATGTATACCTTGATGTCGTGTTCGATCAATCTTTTGAGACCACTAACAAACTGAATCTGTGCACCTGCTTCACGATCAGCCCTGTCGTAAATATCGCCAGCAAGAACTAGGAACTCAGCTTTTACATCAATGGTCTTTTGAATGAGATTGTCAAATGCCTTCTCTGCTTCACGAACGAGTTCGGCCCGAGTAGCGGGATTTCCAAGCTTCCTAAGTTTTGAGCCAAGGTGGAGGTCAGCTGCATGGACAAATACTGGGTTCATTGGAAACTCCTCATTTGGATTGACCGTATCATTGGGGTGGATAGGCCAATTTGTCGGTCGTGCGTAACAGATCTAAAAGTCATCTTCTGATTCCTCATTTTCTTGACGTTCCCAGTAGAGCTCGTAGTACTCGTCGTAGCCATTCATTGAGTCGGCAATCAACTCGCCAAGCGGCTCTTTTCTTTCTTTAGAGATTTTACGATTGGGCCCGGGTTGTACTTCGTCGTAGGTCTCGCTGAAATCCATGAAGGGGGAGATTCGACGACTCAGGAAACCATCGTCGGATTCCAACGTCCGTGGTATGGGTTTCGTAAAGAAAGCGTCATGTCCCCACATTGGACAGAGTTGGTCGTTCTCTCCGAATTGAAAGGGCATTGCGGCGAATGTCGGTTCCATTGAGCGAATGAGATCTTGATCGAAGGCGTCCATCAGAACTTCCTCTACCAAGAGGTCGGGCTTGAGTTCTACAACCGTCCGTAGTACTTGCACAAACGCAAGTGTGAGTGTTGCAATTGCGTTGTCCTTCTCGGAATCTGCTGGAGAGTCACCAAGGATGGAATGCAGGAAACCACCCATCAAAGTATTGAAGGGGAATTCTTCAGAAGCATTCATGGCGCGACCATCTTTTGTGAAGTATCTCAGAGCCTTTACGAGCGAGGAACAATCCAATAGACCATCAGGTATTGCTGGGTCTGCAATATGTTCCGTCTGTGGTGCAGTAAGTAATGACGCAATGAACTGATTGATGTTGATCATTATTTGTTTCCCTCTAGTGAAGTGCCGATGTGCCAAAACGTGCAATTGCATCTGTATTCAGAATGATTGGTGTTTTCTCGACGTCTCTTGTTTCGCGCGGCTTGACGCGCTTCTGAGTGTGTGTAACATTGTTTTCCCTCTTTGGAACACGTACCACGCGAATTAATCACGTAGAAACGATTCTTCCATCCGGTCAAGTTCTTACGAGTGAGTGTTGTTTTTCGGTTTGAAGTATTTGTCATGCCGACAAGTTACAACGAGTGGCGACGCTTGCAACGCGGAAGGGCAAGTTATCAATTAGTCAACAAAACCAGTACTAATTGTTCGACTGGCTGTTTCATCCAAAGATTAATTCAAACGTAAATTCAATTCGATATATAAACATTGATATGAAAGTAAATGAACTCAAGTGCGACTGTTATTACAGGCGACGTAAATGAACGTTGGTCACGCGGTGATCAGCGCCTTTAGCAACAATCAATGATGCACGAGACTTTGTGGGCTCAATATTGTCCACCAAGTTCTTGCCGTTGATCTCACGCCAAATGTCTCGGGCAATGTTTATGCCTTCTTCATCTGTCAAGTGTGCAAAGTTCTGGAAGAAACTGTCCGGGTCACGGAATACGGTTTCACGCAATTTCTGGAAGCGTTCGATGTACCACTGTTCAATATCTGGTTCTTCGGCATCGATGTAGATGGAGAAGTCAAAATAGTCAGATACAAACTCATTTGCTTCTGAACCAACCTGGAGAACATTGAGTCCTTCAATAATAAGAATGTCTGGTTGCTGCACCGAAACTGTTTCGCCATCAACGATGTCGTAGACAACGTGGCTATATACGGGGGCCTTCACATCAGGAGCCCCACTCTTCAAATCACGAAGGAACGTCAACAGCGTCTTTGTGTCATAGCTCTCAGGGAAACCTTTACGGTTCATGATGCCGCGATCTTCAAGTACAGCGTTCGGAAACAAAAATCCGTCAGTAGTGATGAGGTCAACGCGTGGGTGCTCTGGCCAACGTGCAAGCAGTGCCTGCAAGATACGGGCGAAAGTGCTTTTACCTACGGCCACACTGCCAGCGATTCCGATGACATACGGTACCTTTGGTGCCATGGCGCCAAGGAACGTTGCGGAAACTTTGTGCAAGTTTTGTGTTGCACTGACATACAAGTTGAGAAGTCGGGTCAATGGCAAGTAGATAGCAGCAACTTCATCAAGATCGATCTGATCGTTGATACCGCGCAGTGCAACGAGGTCGCGTTCGCGGATTGTTAGCGGGGTTGCTGCTCGTAGATCAGCCCACTCTTCGCGGTCAAACGACAAGTAGCGGTCGGAATTGGGCATGTCGATCACAGTAAGACGCTAGAGGTTGGGGGTTATCAGCGCCAAGGCGCTTTAGGGGATACAGCGCCAGCACCAGCTGTGAGGACATCAACGCCATCAGCTGTGACCACCATGGTGTGCTCGAACTGGGCGGTACGACTGCCATCAGAAGTAACAGCAGTCCATTTGTCTTTCCATGTTTTGTGTTCATCGATACCAGACGCCGTGATCATTGGCTCGATGGTGAAAGTCATTCCTTCGCGCAAAATCATGGTGTTACGGGGGTCGAAGTAATGCAAGACCGGAATGTCAGTATGGAAGTTCTCACCTATTCCATGACCAATGAATGCGCTAAGAACTCCGTACTTGTACTTATTCGCGTGTATTTCAATTGCACGGCCAATTTCATTAATGGCAACACCAGGTTTCACGGCTTCAATGCCGTGCCACATGCATTCTTCAGTGACACGAATAAGTTGTGCATCTTCATCAGAAATGTTTCCAACTGCAAATGTTGCATTGGTGTCACCATGAACACCATTTAAGAAAATCGTGACATCGAGGTTGATGATGTCGCCATCAAGAAGAACTCGTGAATCGGGAATACCATGACAAATCACTTCGTTAACACTGGTGCATACACTTTTTGGATAGTAGTGATAATTCAGCGGGCTCGGATAGCCACCCATCTTGATGGTGAGGTCATGAACGAAAACATCGATGGCGTCTGTAGTAATTCCGGGGCGAACAAACTCTCCAGCTTGACGCAAAATTTCTTTCGCCGCATTGCCGGCAATACGCATACGTTCGATTACTTCAGGAGTCCTGATACGGTTTTCCTTGAAAGGCGGGACTTCACCCTTCAGTGCGTAGGGTGGTTTAGCAATGCTTTCTGGCACTTGGCGCATGGGGCTAATTACACCTTGCTCGATACGACCTTCAGCACCTTTGTGGCAACGCTTGTATTTGCGTCCGCTGCCACACCAGCAAAGGTCATTTTTGGTAGGAAGTATTTCCGGAGCCGTATTCATACAGTAAAGACTACGGGCGAATTTGGCGCCCTTTGTGTTAGTTCGAGAGTGTTTCGACCGACTCGAGAGTCCAGCCGTTACCCGCGACGCCGTCCGCCAACCAGTTGCGTAGAGCGAGGGTGGCTTTCACGTCATCTTCGTTATAGGTAAGGAGTTTCTGTTGCATACCAGCAGCGTCACCAGGAATAAGTCCGCACGCTATTTGGTACCACACGATGGAGTTTCCGCCACCTGCATCGGACGCATCCCACGAGAAGCCAGCCAACTTGGCAACATCTTTCAAACCGGTGCGGCGAGTTGGCCACAACAATGGTTTTGAAATCTCGTACAGGTCGACCCAATGAGCAGCAACGCCGAGTTCGTTGATTTCTTCTGGCGTCGGAACACCCGGAACATCAGCATTTCGCAATGATGCTTCACGCATACGTGGCAGTTCTGCAATCTTTCCGGAGTAGCAATAAACGTTTGCGGTCTTGCCGTTAGCAGCAGCATCAGCAAATTGTTGATGTAGCCATGCCCAGAAGGCAGCCAACTGGCGGCCTTCTTCTTTCGGATCATCACGATTAAAGAAGTGGAACGAAATGTATTCGCCCTTGTCGTATGAGCCATCTGGTTGTTTACGCGTGATGTACGCACCGAAAAGGTACACAACATCATCGTTCTCAACATCAAAGTCGATTTCGATATCTGCGCGTGGAATAACTGGCGCACTTTGACCACGTGGGTAGAACGGGTACTTACCTGCATGCATATCCACGCGTGCTGCGTCAATGTTGTCAGCAAGAAGTTTGTACGTAGGTACTGCAAGTGTTGCATGGTCATATGACAAAAGGTCAGCAGTTGTTTCAATGCCAATTGCCTCTAATTTATCGAGACGTCTATCAGACATCTTTGGCAACATTGACAATTCAATTGATGGGTCTTCAATTGCGACATCAAACAACTCACCAAGACTTGGTGTAAGGCCCCATTTGTTTGCTGCAATGGCTGAACGAGGGTCAAGTGCTGCCAGTTGCGGGGTAGTCGTTATGCCCGCTTCTTCCATTTTTCCTACGTGCGTGACAGTGACACCGGCCAGAAGTGAAACATGGCGTTCGCGAACGAGCTCAGTTTCACAAATGTCGTGCCATGCACAGTCGCGGCATTCGGGCCGGTACACAGGTCGTGTGCAAGCATCAAGGTCGTCGCGCATGGCAACAATTGCATTCCAGCGTTTTTTCCATTCCCGTTCGATTGTCTTTAGTGGTGACTGTTCACCATCATCAAGTCCGCGCCATGTGAGGTTCATGTCTTTATCGATGATTCCGCCAACCGGTGCAATGTCTGGTGCGTAATCAAGATCAATCAACATCATCCAGTAGTGCGCAAGTTGCAAACTGTGTTCTGGCTTAGGTGAGCCAAGGCCAATGTCTATGCGTTCACGATTTTCTAACCATGGTGTCTCAAGTGGCGACACAGCCCACTTTTCATTTGCATTTCCTTCAAGCGGCTTTGAGTTCTTTACGTCAACCGGGATGTAGGCCCATTTGCCGTGGCGCATCTTTTCTTCACCAAAGCGAATCAAAATGTCGGGACGACCCGAACGATGATTGATGGTGGGAAGTGTTGGGCCAATGATGATGCGGTCGCCACGTTCCATCGCGCGCATTGTTGCGCCTTCAACGTCGTCATCTTGCTTACGTAATGAAGAAACCTTATGCAAGCGCTCTAATTCAGCGAAAACATGGGCTTCAAAGATCTGACCCTGTTCGAAGAGGTGCTGTAATTGCTCACTTGGCTCACGGCGCTTCGAGGTATCGATGGCCGGGTTGCGGTTATTTACTTCACGATGAGCACAACCAATAACAAAACGGGCGTCTCCCTTATCTGTAGAGCGAAGCTGTGAATTAGACAATGAGGTTTCTCTTTTCGTGATATTGCCAAAAG
>Ga0209500_10001058_pt1 | contig 21651 bp, 19 predicted proteins | sample S_140212_EF_Meta_FD_187323 | JGI IMG/M metagenome (GOLD analysis project Ga0209500, IMG submission 187323) | Freshwater microbial communities from Lake Simoncouche, Canada to study carbon cycling - S_140212_EF_MetaG (SPAdes) (version 2) | ecosystem: Environmental > Aquatic > Freshwater > Lake ... | reverse complement strand
TCTCACGATCACAAACACGATCATCACGATCATGCGCATCACGTGCACGATGATTCTTGCAAGCACTGATTGATTGTGTCGCTCTCTCCTGCTTCCTTGTTACTTTTGATGCAATTGGCGTCGCCTGCATTACCTGTGGGTGGATTTTCTTATTCTGAAGGTTTAGAGTCTGCCGTCCAACATGGTTACATCACCGATGAAGCAACGGCGCAACATTGGTTGATTGATCAATTGCATATCTCACAATCACGCAGTGACTTGGCGGTTGTGGCTAAAGCCATCAATGCGTGGAGAAACAATGATTTACAAAAATTGCAATCACTGACGCAATGGATTTTGCAAACACGCGAAACGTCTGAGATGCGCTTACAAACCGAACAAATGGGTCGCTCCTTGCTCGAATGGCTGCGTAATCAAACCTTAGTGGATGAATTGCAATTGAAGACGTGTTTGCAATTGCCCCCCACTTGGCCCCTCACATTTGCGTTGGCTGTTGCATCCACCGATTTACCCATACAAGACAGCCTCACCGCTTGTGCTTTTTCTTGGGCGGAAAACATGGTGCAAGCATCTCTCAAAGCCATACCACTGGGTCAACGAAGTGGGCAACGAATATTGGCGACACTCAGTTTGCAAATCCCCATCGCCGTTGATCACGCCATGCAACTCAATGACGATCAACGACAAGCCTTTAGCCCGCGCTTGGCCATTGTGTCTGCGCGCCACGAAACTCAATACTCTCGATTGTTTAGATCATGATGCATCACATCGCAAATCGCACCAAAAAATTACCCCCTTTGCGCGTTGGCATTGGTGGCCCTGTTGGCTCTGGCAAAACCACCTTGCTTGAAATGCTTTGCAAAAACATGCGAAGCAAATGGGACTTGGTTGCCATCACCAACGATATCTACACCAAAGAAGATCAACGCATACTCACGGTGAGCGGCGCTTTAGATGCCGATCGCATCATGGGTGTTGAAACAGGCGGTTGCCCACACACAGCGATTCGCGAAGATGCGTCGATCAATTTAGAAGCGATTGATCGGATGCTCGAAAAATTTCCAAACGCAGACGTGGTGTTTGTGGAAAGCGGTGGCGATAATTTGGCTGCAACATTTAGCCCCGAGTTGAGTGACCTCACGATTTACGTGATAGATGTTGCCGCTGGTGAAAAAATTCCGCGCAAAGGTGGACCTGGTATCACCAAGAGCGATTTATTTGTGATTAACAAAACAGATTTGGCGCCGCACGTGGGCGCCGACCTGGCCGTGATGGAAGCGGACACACAACGCATGCGGTCACAATCACAAGGCCTCAAACCATATGTCATGACCAATTTAAAAACATTGGTCGGCGTTCAAACTATTGTGGATTTCATAGAAAAAAAAGGCATGCTTTTGCCGTAACAAAGGTATTAAAAAGTATCAATTTATTTCAAGAGACTCACGCATTGAGCCTCTTCTCCGTTAAGCTTATGACTCTACCCTTTTAAAGCCATTCAGCTCATGCCCAATGCCAATGGATTTTTAGTTTTTCACAGCAACCAGCTTGAACACTTATGCGAGTTGTTGGTTAAATCTGTCAAACAACATCCTTTAAAGCCGCTCGACTCCGAAGTTATTTTGGTGCAAAGCAACGGAATGAAGCATTGGCTCGAAATTCAAATCGCCAAAGATAGCGCATTGGGCATTTGTGCCGCCACCATCATCGATTTACCTTCCACCCTCATTTGGCGCATGTATCGCGATGTCTTGGGTGAAGAAAAAGTTCCTGCACACATGCCCTTAGACAAATCCAACTTGGTGTGGCGGTTGTTGCGTTTTTTACACTCAACAGAAATAAAAAAAGATATCTATAAGCCTTTGCATGCGTATTTAAACCAACAAGCCGATACACAAAACACGCAACGCAAAGCCTATCAACTGGCCATGCAATTGGCCGATGTCCTTGACGGCTATCAGAACTACCGCGCCGACTGGCTTCAAAATTGGTCGCAAGGTCATTACCGTATTCCATTAGCCGAAGGTCAATCGGTTGTCATGCCCGATGAACATGTGTGGCAAGCTCATTTGTGGCAATGGTTGATGCAAGACCTCGCTCCTCAAGATCAATGGGACGCATCGATGTCTTCGCGCGCGTCGGTGCACACGGCCTTCATGCAAGCCATTCAATCATTCACACCCAACAATAGACCTGCTCAAGTACCTTCCCGCGTCATGGTGTTTGGTATTTCATCGTTACCGCTTCAAAGCGTAGAAGCGCTCGCCGCTTTGGGTCGCATCACACAAGTGTTGATGTTTATCACCAATCCTTGCCAAATCTATTGGCAAGATGTGGTCGAAGACAAACGATTGATTCATCACTGGATTCAATCTCAAGGCAAACAATCGACACCCAAGGCTATCAGCACTCAAAATTTACACAGCGATACCCATCCGCTTTTGGCAGCATGGGGGCAGCAAGCGCGCGACTACTTACATTTAATTGATTGCTTTGAAGTCGACGGTCAACAAGCGCGTCAAGAATTATTTGTAGATCCTTGGGACCCCGCTGATAGCAGCACAAATCATCAGTTGCAAATGTTGCAATCGGATATTTTAAATTTACGCTCCAATCAACAAATCGTTGCACTCAATAGAACACGCAACACGGACGACAAAAGCATCACATGGGTGAGTTGTTACAGCGCGCAACGCGAAGTTGAAGTTTTGCATGATCATATTTTGCAATGGCTTAATCTCGATCCACATCTTTCACCTCGACAAATCATGGTGATGGTGCCCGATATTCAAACCTTTGCACCGCATATTCAAGCCGCTTGGGGCCGTTTTGATACAAGCGACCCTCGATACATCCCATTTCATATTGCGGATCCAACAACCAGCGATCACCCCATGGTCCAAGCCTTGGAATTGTTACTCCAATTGCCCAGCTTGCGTTTTACACCCGAGGATTGGTTGAGCCTATTGGATGTGGGCGCCATTCGTGAAAAATTCGAACTCAGCATTCACGACGTAGAGTCTTTGCACGAATGGATTCGCGCGTCGGCAATTCGTTGGGGACTCACACCGCAGCATCGTAAATCTATGGGTCTACCCGATATCACGGATGCAGATCACAACACTTGGGAGTTTGGTTTGCGACGCATGTTACTGGGTTACGCCACAGGCGCCGCCAATACGCAAGAAGCTTGGAATCAAACATGGAACAACACTGTTCCCACGCCTGATATTGGTGGCATCAATGCATGGCGTATTGGCCAACTCATTTTTTTGCTAGACGCCATCACGCAAACGCGTCAATCGTTAATGCATGCACAAACACCACAGCAGTGGCTACTTACATTGCAAGAATTAATGCAAACATTTTTCTCAAACGAAAAAGATGAATACATATGGGTTTCACAAAAACTCAGTAGTGCATTAGAAAAATGGATTCAACAATGCGAATGGGCGCAGTTCAATGAACCCATGCTCATCACCGTTGTGCGCGATCATTGGCTCGGTAGCATTGAGTTGCCTGCCATGCATCAACGGTTTTTAGGCGATGGTGTGCAATTCGCCACGCTGATGCCCATGCGCTCCATCCCCTTTCAACGCGTGTGTTTACTCGGCATGAATGACGGCGCTTATCCGAGGCCTTCAACGACCCGAGATTTTGATTTACTCACGCATGCACCGTGGTGCAGACCTGCAGATCGATCGCGCCGCGAAGACGATCGCTATTTATTTTTAGAAGCATTGCTGTCTGCTCGCGAACGTTTGTATATCAGTTGGCAAAGTCGTCACCCCAGCGATCACGAAGAGCTCCCGCCATCGGTGTTGATTTCTCAACTCATGGATTACCTCAATCAAATTTGGCCCAACTCTGCGGTTGCAACTGAATACCCTTTGCAAGCGTTTTCTAATCAATACATCACACCACATTCACACTTTCAAACTTTTTCGCACGAATGGATTACCGCAAGAAACACCTCAAGCAATGTTGCCAACATTGAAGCCTATGTTCCCATTACAGCACCCCATGCACTGCAAGTTCATCATTTGCGTCAATTACTGCGTCAACCCTTAGATGTTTATTACCTCCACCATTTGCAAATTCAAATGGAGCAACCGCAAGAGCTTGACGACACCGATGAGCCGTTTTTATTAAATGGCTTGCAAAAATATCAATTGATTACGCTGCTCATGCAAGCACACGGTAACGACACAGAGGCATTACAGCACGCGGGTGTTCTGCCGCTATCGGGTTTTGGGCAAGTAATGGAGCAACAACTCAAAGACGAAGTCATTCAGTTAAAAACTAATGCGAAAACTTGGTTAGACGCAACACCGTATCAAAGCATCGATGCGCCCATCATCCATATTCAATGGGATGATGATAAAAGTGTCACGGGTGTATTGCAAAGCGGTCAGTGGTTTGATCGCGGTAATCAACATTTACTTCATCTGGAATACTCGCCCACTTCGATTTTTAAAGGTGAACTAAACAAACAAGGCACTACAAAAGCTTGTCGCATCAAATCGCATCAACTGGTTGGCTTGTGGGTGGAACATTTGTCTGCTTGCGCGAGTGGCTTAAATACCAAATCGGTTTTAGTGGGTCCCGATGGTTGCGTTAGTTTTTCTGTTATTTCTAAGGAAGACGCATTGCAACACATTCAATTGCTGCATCAACACTATCAACAGGCTTGGGATCAGCCCCTGCCACTTGCTTGTAAAGCTGCGAGTGAGTGGATGAGCTTTATGAGCAATCCACATATTGAAGACAACAAACGCTCAGATTACGCCAATCAATATGCTCGATCTGCATTCAACGATCTACTCAGAAAAGGTCGCCGACTATTTGGTGAGCGAAACAGCACGCCCGTCTTGCGTCGATATTTTGATAACTTTGAACAACTGCTCGAACAGCTTCCACAATTTGCTCCACTACTGTATCAAGCGCTGTTTGATCATGTGGTGATGCATCCACTCAAGAGCGACGCAACGATTGAGGAAGAAGCATGAACTCAGTGCAAGAACTCAATCCCATCGACTTGCCCCTAACGGGGCGGCAACTCATTGAAGCCAGTGCTGGCACAGGTAAAACCTATACGCTCACCGCACTTTATTTGCGATTGGTCTTAGGTCATCAATCGAGCACTGCATTTGATTTTCAAAAATCCTTGTTACCACCGCAAATATTGGTGATGACGTTTACAGAAGCTGCAACCGGACAACTCAGAGATCGCATTCGATCGCGATTGCACGAAGCAACGCTTTCATTTGCGTCAGACAATCAACCATCGGATGAGTTTTTAAAACAATTACGAGCCACTTTTCCAGTAGATGTGTGGCCCGTCTGTCAACAAAAACTCGCATTGGCGTCGCAGTGGATGGACGAGGCCGCAATTCACACCATTCACGGATGGAGTATTCGTATGTTGCGCGAGCACGCATTCGATAGCAAACACCTGTTTGAACAAAAACTCGTGGAAGACGCGCAAGCCTTGGAGCTAGAAGCCGTTACTAATTATTGGCGTCAGTGGTTTTATCCACTCACGTCAGTGCAAGCCAAAGTATTGAAAGAGAAAGTTGCCGCGTCCCCCGCGCAATTGCTACATCTTGTTAAGCCCTTGTGGCGTATGGCAGATAAAAGACCTTCAACGTCTGACGCCATCTTGCCTAGCCCAAATACAAGCATTTTAAATGATTCAGATTGGAATGCAGCTACTGAACAAATTCAAAATCAAATCCATCAGCTGTGGACAGCCAATGTGGTGCAAGCACTTCAACAAGCATTAGTAAAGAAGAAACTCAAAGGCGTCAGTAGCAAGAATCTCGCGATATGGCTTAATAAAATGCAGTTATGGTTTGATGGCGCTAAATTTGACGATGAATTAATGCAACGCTTCACCACTCAAGCTCTGATCGACAAAGGTTGGACCGACGCCACTCAATTTTCAGTGTTTGATAATATTCAAAGCTTGTGCGATCGATACACGCGTCAACCCAGCTTGCAAGACGCCATCGCTCAACACGCGTGTCACTTCACGCGCATTCAAATTCAAAACGTCAAACGAGAACGTGCTCAGTTTGATTTTTCTGATTTATTACAGCATCTTTATCATGCAACCTTGAGTGACGATGGTCGATTGGCACAGGCTATTCGCGTGCAATACCCAATCGCCTTAGTCGATGAATTTCAAGATACCGATCCATGGCAATACGGCACCTTGCGTCAAATTTATTATGGCCAAACCAATGCCAGCCTCGTCATGATTGGCGACCCCAAACAAGCCATCTATAGCTTTAGAGGTGCTGATTTACCCACCTATTTAAAAGCCAGAAACGAAGCGTTACAAGAAAATCCAAATTGTGTTCATACGCTCAGTAGCAACTACCGATCAACACCGCAGTTGATCAATGCAATCAATCATATTTTTAAAATTGAACCGTCAGTTTTTGGACAACTTGAATACATTCCAGTGACCGCCAAAAACACAAAGATAAAACCTTTAGCAATTAACGATCAGCAACAAACAGCAATGACTGTTTTTTATCACAACACCCTCGACAACAAGCCCACCAAGTCAGCCACGTATCAATATTTTATGGCTAATCAAATAGCGCAAACTATGGCCGTTCTTTTAGAAAACGGTCAGGCCAAAAAAGAAGATTTTGCAATTTTAGTTAGAAATTATTCTGAAGCACAACTGATGCGTGCAGCCCTCGGCAAAAGAAAAATTTCTAGTGTTTATTTATCCGACAAAGAGAGTGTTTATAAAACCCAAGAATCTCTTGATTTATGGACGCTTTTACGCGCCATCAATCAACCCCGCAGTTTGAGTCAATTGCGCTGTGCACTTGCAACGCGCTTATGGGGTTTATCAGATGAACAACTTCAACAACTGCTGATGAGCGAAAAACAACTCGACATGTGGCAAGAGCAGATGAATCATTGGCATCTAATCTGGCAATCTCAGGGTTTGCTTGCCATGTTGCATCAATGGTTACAAGCAAGCGGCGCATCCGAACGTTTGATGGCGCATGCCATGGGCGAGCGCAGGCTTAGCAATCTTTTGCACTTGGGCGAATTGCTCCAGCGTGCATCCACACAATTACAAGGTACTTTGGCGGTTGAGCGATACCTGCACGGCCAATGCATGTCGCGCACATCCACAACCGATGAAGCGCAAATGCGACTGGAATCTGATGCCGAACGCATACCCATCATCACCTATCACAAGAGCAAAGGCTTAGAGTTTCCATTGGTGATGATACCTTTTTTGTCAGGATTCAAAATACCCAAAAATGATTCATCATCCGATGACGAGTCTGAGGACGACGAAGACGAAGACAGCAGCGTCGACGAAGATTTGCGTTTAATTTATGTGGCACTTACTCGCGCTCAGCGAGCAATCTGGGTAGGCTTGTCGAGCGTGAGCGGCGAATACCGTGATGCAAAAAACAATAAGCCAACTGCTTGGAACGCCACATCACACCTACTTCAACGCAAATCACGCCTCGATGCGCTGCAGCAATTGAAATCATTGTGGGGAAATTCAATCGATGACATTAAGATTGTATATTTTGAATCTGATGCAATACCTTGTTTCACCGCGGTTACGCCTAATCAAACCCAATGGGATCACAGTCGCTTATTAATTTCAACGCCACGCAATTCGCAACGTTGGTGGACAGCGAGTTTTAGCGCAATCAGCAAACACCTCGACCCTAGGATTGAAAAAGAAACCACGCATGAATTACTCACCAACGAAGATGAAACCGAACAAGCGATCAACGAATCATCAAATCAAGCGTCTACTTTTAATAGCAAATGGCAATCCTTTTCTGCCGGTGCCTTATATGGTCTTTTGCTGCACGAATTATTGGAGTGGCAATGTCTGCACCAATGGCCTATCTTCAACTCCAACCTAAAAGAGGAAAAATCTGATGCGTGGCAAACCGTACTTGGCAGAAAAAAAATTCATCGCCAACTCAAAGATGAAGACTCTGCATTGCTTGAGCCATGGCTCCAATCCATCATTCATCACACGTATTCAATTGATAACACCCAACAACTATTGGTTTTAGGACAACTCAAACCTGAGCAATGCTGGGCAGAGATGCAGTTTCATTTACCTGTTGATCGCACCAACACACAAACCATTGATTCACTCATCACCTCGTCTGTTTTTCCAAACAATGACCGCCCGCCCCTGCAAAGCAAAACCATGCACGGCATGCTCACTGGCGTGATGGATTTGGTGTGCGAACACAACGGCCGCTATTGGATTATTGATTACAAATCCAATAAGCTCAATGATTACGATGATGCACATCTCTTAAAATCCGTTTTAACTCATCGCTACGATGTGCAGTATGTTCTGTATACCGTGGCATTACATCGCCTGCTACGCTCCCGCCTTTCTAATTACAGCTATGAGACACACATGGGCGGCGCTATTTATCTTTATTTACGCGGAATTGATCATCCCAACTCAGGCCTTCATTTGCACAGGCCCAGTGTGGATTTGATCGACCGTTTAGATTCGCTTTTTAGGGCTGAAACATGACCTCACCCTTTTTTCAAACTTTTTTAAAAATTTCTAGGGATACCCACGCGCCACAGGTTTTGAGTCACCTCGACATTGCTTTTGCTGAATTTTTATATTCTCAAATAACCAGCACACATGCGTCTCATCAATGGATTGCAGCGCTTACCAGTTATCAATGGATGCGTGGGCACGCGTGCCTTGATATCGATCAACTCCAAAGCAATCCTCAATCACTCCTCAACTGGAATTTACAACAAGTCGATTGCATTCCAAAAGATATTGCCAATCACATCGCAGATTGCCCTTGGACGATGGGAGATCATTCACCACTCGTCTTACAAAATAGTCGCGTGTATTTGCGCCGAGCCTTCACCGCAGAAACCAATATTCGAATATTGATTAAGCAACATCTAAAAAGCACCCACTTGCTTAAGCCTGCAGGCCCTGCGGTGCTTGATCAATTATTTTCACAATCCGACGATTCATCCTCTCAACAAAAAGCAGCATGCCGATTTGCTGTGCAAAGTCCGATCACACTCATCACAGGCGGCCCAGGCACAGGAAAAACCACAACCGTTGTCAAACTCATCGCCTGCTTGCAGGCCAACCGCACCACACCCTTGCGTGTTGTTTTGGCAGCACCCACAGGCAAAGCCAGCGCAAGGCTCAGTCAATCGATTCGACAATCCATTCCGCATTTGCCATCAACACTTGCTCAACACATTCCTCAACAAGCGCAAACATTGCATCGTTTATTAGACCGTCCCAATCAACAGTCGCAATATCTGGCCGCTGATTTAATCATTGTGGACGAAGCAAGCATGATCGACCTAGAAATGATGGCTCGTTTGCTTCGTGCAGTGTCCCCTCATACGCAATTAATTTTGTTGGGCGACAAAGATCAACTGGCTTCCATTGAAGCAGGCGCCGTGATGTCTCAACTGTGCGAGGGGCAACTCCTTCGCAATCACACTCAAACTCTCACGCACAGTCATCGCTTTGATGAAACAAAAGGTATTGGTCAATGGGCGCGAACCATTCAAAGCATGAATCAACAAGCGTTGCGTCAACTGTGGAATCAAGCACCCGTTGGGCTCACACATCCACACGAGGCCGTGACACAACTTACTCTTTCAACACATCATCCTGATGTGTTGAAAGAAATATCATACGCGTGGCAAGATTGGCTTTTGTTATTGAGACAAGTCAATCAACAGGAAAACGGTTGCACCGATGAACAAGCTGCACAACTGATGCATCTGTTTCAACAATTTTGTGTGTTGTGTGCATTGCGTAAAGGATACTGGGGTGTTGAGACACTTAATCGGACCATCGAAAAATATTTTCAATTGGGCCAAACCGAGTGGTACTGTGGTCGCCCCATGATGGTTACGCAAAACGATTACAACCTCCATTTAATGAATGGCGACATTGGTATGTGTTTGCCTCAAATGATTAACCATCAAATGGTGATGCGCGTTGCTTTTTTGGATGAGTGCATAGGCATTCGATGGGTATTACCGCAACGCCTTGATCATGTCGAAACTGTTTTTGCTATGACGGTTCATAAATCGCAGGGCTCCGAATTTGATCGCGTTTTATTAGTGATGCCCGATCAAGACTCACCTTTATTGACACGCGAATTAATTTATACAGGCCTGACTCGAGCGAAATTGGGTGCATGTATTTGGGCAAATCAACCTCACATTGTTTTTGATGCTTGTACAAAAGCGGTTATGCGCTGTGGTGGGTTGCTAAATTAGGTTCACATGAAAATATCTATACTCGCTCTATTCGAACCACAAGCATTACCCCCTCATGTCCTCACCACCCATCACCCAGCTGCTCGCTCAATTTGTAGCCACACACCCCTCTCATTCGTGGGATCAAACCGTCGAAGATCAAGCGCACCGCACTTTCGCCAATTGGGCGGGTTGCGCCATTGGCCCCAGCAATCACGAAACCGTCACCTCTGCACTTGCCGCTGTGAAGATGCTTCAACCCTCGCCTCAAGCCACACTCATTGGTCGAAAAGAACGTGTTGATTTAGCCAATGCGGCGATGCTCAATGGCATCAGTTCACACACATGGGACTTTGACGATACCCACCTCAAAACCATCATTCACCCAGCCGGCCCTGTAGCACCCGCCATCTTGGCGTTGGGCGAGTATTTAGATTCAACAGGCAGACAACTCATCGATGCTTTGGTATTGGGTGTTGAAGTGTCTTGTCGTGTCGGCAATGCGATTTATCCAGATCACTACGATCGTGGTTGGCACATCACTGGCTCCACAGGCATGCTTGGCAGTGCAGCCGCATGTTCACGTTTACTGGGTCTTGATGTGCATCAAACACAAATGGCCTTGGGCATTGCAGCTTCTCAACCCGTTGGTTTGCGCGAACAATTTGGCACGATGACCAAACCATTGCATCCTGGTGCTGCTGCAAAAGTAGGTTTGATGTCAGCATTGATGGCCAAACACGGATTCACCGCGTCCCTGCAGGCCATTGAAGCCAAACGCGGCTTGATGCCCGTTATTTCAGACAAAACTGATTGGTCACAAATCACAGAAAATCTGGGGCAAACATGGGAAATTGCTCTCAACACTTACAAACCCTTTGCCTGCGGCATCGTGATTCATCCCGCCATTGATGCGTGCGTTCAACTCAGAAACAATCAACACATCAAGCATCAACAAGTTGCGCACCTATTAGTTAAAGCGCATCCATTAGTGTTAGAGCTCACAGGCAAAAAAACACCAAGCACAGGCCTCGAGGCCAAATTCAGCGTCTTTCACTCTTGCGCCGTTGCACTGATTTTAGGACGCGCCACTGAACACGAGTACACCGACGAAGCGGTCAATCGACCCGATGTGTTGGCATTGCGCCAAAAAGTAGAACTTGTGATCGACCCCCTGATGCATGCCGCCTCTGTGGATGTGGTCTTGACCACCAACGAGGGTCAAAAAATCCCGCTTCATGTCGATAAGGCTGTTGGTAGTTTGGAAAATCCAATGACCCATGCCCAATTGCACGGCAAATTCATGGACCAAAGCGAACCCGTTTTAGGCAATGCCCAAAGCGAACAGGCTTGGGACCATTGCATGGAATTGGCCAATTTGCCCCACTTGTCGGGCTTACTCCAAAGTTTGTCGGCCTAACCCATCGAGCATCACGCCCATGAAACTTTTATTGAGTTTGTTTTTGTTGATCACCCCTTTGCTTTCACACGCAGAGTGGGAGGCTGTCGACGAAAACTTCTTAGCCACGGTTTATATTGACGTTGATCGCATCCGTGAAAGCTCTCTCTATCCTCAGGTATGGCAACTCATGGATTTAAAAAAGATGAGTACAACGGGGGTCAGGTCTCGACGCGCGCTCATTGAGTACGACTGCAAAGAGCGCAAACGCAGAACGCTTGCTTTTTCTTCACATATAGAAGCGATGGCCGAAGGAAAACCCAAATTTGCCAATGCTACTGCTACACAATGGCAGCCCATCTCTGGCGACACCGTGGCAGAAACTATTTTTCTGAGACTTTGTGGCGAGGGCAAAGGACACGGCGCTCATTAACATTTTTTTAGTACAAAATAAGGCCGTGATTCCTTTTAGCCACTAAATCCCATAGTTTTTTCATTAAGTCTCAAAGTTTGATTAAGATGCGAAATGCAACATGCATAACCTCAAAGGAAACAACATGAATCGTCAATTCAAAACTTTATTTGCCGTCGTTTGGACTGCTGTTATTTTGTCAACAACTGGATGCGCATCATTAACTTCTGCATACGAATCTGCAAAGGATACCGTTTCGGGTTGGGTTAAATAAATTTAAACCAGTTCAAAAATAAAACGCGCTTTGCGGCGCGTTTTTTATGAAGAAACTGTTTTAAATTCAGCGGGCAAAATAATTTCCAAAATTTCCAGATCTTCGGAGTGTGCGATTTCTCGATGACGAATCGCAGGAGACTGATGCACACAAGTACCTTCTACTAATTTGTGTTCGCCATGGCCTTCGTATTCAAAAATTACCCATCCCTTGAGGATGTAAATAATTTGCATTTCAACTTCATGGTGATGCCATTCACCAGTTGTATGTAAACCATCGCGCGCCCGAATCACATGCATGACCGCCTTACCTGAAGTTGCTTGATTGATACCGAGATCGCGGTATTCAAAGTAGGGGCGTAATCCGTCGGGTATGAATGGGGCCTTTGCCTCATGCTGAATACTAAATTTCATGGACTACTCCGTATTAATAACTTAGTTATTTAAATAAAACTAAGCTACTGGCGGAAGCGGTGAGATTCGAACTCACGAACGTCGCGAAACGTTGCCGGTTTTCAAGACCGGTGCAATCGACCACTCTGCCACGCTTCCTGTACGCGAGATTTTAGCCTGACAATTCGCCAGTTTCAGGCATCTGCCAAAAAAAGGGACTGCAAATCACTTAAAAAATCAAATCCCATGTTGGTTGGCACCACTCTTTGAAGGTCTGCCTCTATCCATCCCTTGGTTTTTGCTTCATCCAAGGCCTTCGAAATGGACGAAATGGGAAGCCCCGTTCGATCTGAATACCACTTCAAATCAAAACCATCTTTTAATCGCAAGGCATTCAACATAAATTCGAAGGGCAGTTGATCGCGTTTAACTTCTTCAGATTGCGCAACTGCGGATGCCTGCATGGCCTTTTGCATGTACAACAAAGGCTCGCGATGCCTCACCAAACGCATCACGCGATGCGGAAAACTAATTTTGCTGTGCGCACCTGCGCCCAATCCCAAGTAATCGCCAAAATGCCAATAATTGGTGTTATGCCAACAAGCGTGACCTTTTTTTGCAAATGCAGATACTTCGTAGCGCGCCATGTTTGCTTTTTGCGTCGTCTGTACGATTCGATCCAGCATCTCATACGCGTGATCATCATCGGGCAAGCCAGACGGTTTGTGCTTGGCAAATAAGGTATTGGGTTCAATCGTTAAGTGATAAATCGACAGATGTGGTGGATTAACAGACAAGGCCCTTTTTAAATCTGCATCCAATTGCGCCAGCGTTTGAGTGGGCAATGCATACATCAAATCCAAATTAAATGTCTCAAACGCACGACTCGCCTCCGTGAGTGCATCCATCGCTTGCTGACCATTGTGAACACGGCCAATGATTTGAAGATGTTGATCGTTGAAACTTTGCACACCCACCGACAAACGCGTCACACCCGCTGCGCGAAACGCAAAAAATTTGTCTTTTTCAAAAGTACCAGGGTTGGCCTCTAAAGTGATTTCGCAATCGGGCACCAAGGGCAACAATGAACGCAAATCACTGATCAATCGATCAATCGCTGCTGGAGAAAACAAACTCGGCGTTCCACCGCCAATAAAAATACTGTGAACGGGTCTGCCCCATATTAAAGGCAATGACGCTTCTAAATCGGCTCGCAAAGCATCTAAATAATGTTGCTCGGGCAGTTCATTCAAGCCGCCTTGCCGCCATTCGTGCGAATTGAAATCGCAATAAGGACATTTTTTGATACACCATGGCAAGTGAATATAAATCGATAGCGGTGGCAATGCAGGTAAATTTAGTGTGCCTTGCCGCATCAAATGTTGAACATCTAAATTCATACTACCCATCGCTCGAGCATCAAACTCAACATCTGTTGCGCTGCAAATCCGCGATGGCTGTTTGCATTTTTTATTTCGACTGGCAACTGCGCAAATGTTTTTTCAAATTTTGGAATCCACATCACAGGATCAAAACCAAATCCATTTCTGCCCTGTGGCGAACGTGTGATTTCACCCACGACGCGCCCAACAGCAATCAAGGGTTCTGGATCGTGCGGTGTGCGCACAGCAACCAATGTGCTCACCAATGCAGCGCGTCGATTATCGATATGTGCCATTTGTTCAAGCAAGGCTTTTACATTCTCATCATCACCCTTGGGATAACCAAACTGCGTTGCATAAAAAGCTGTTTGTACGCCAGGCAAGCCATCAAATGCATCCACACACAAACCCGCATCATCGGCTAACGCAGGCAAGCCCGTGTGACTGCTCGCGTGTCTGGCTTTGGCTAATGCATTTTCAATAAAAGTATCGAAAGGCTCATCGGCCTCAGGAATATCAAATTCACTTTGCGATTTGAGCGTTAAGCGCAACGGCGCAAACATGGCTTGCAACTCTTGCAACTTGCCACGATTGTTGGACGCTAAAACAATATCGCGAATTGGTTTTAGCATAAATAATTAACTACACAATGATTTTTTTTGCATGATGACCAACTCATCGATGCCTTTTTTTGCCAATCGCAACATGGTCTGCATTTCATCCGAACTGAAAGCTGCGCCCTCCGCCGTGCCTTGCACTTCAACAAAACCGCCCGCGCCTGTCATCACCACATTCATATCGGTGTCGCAATCGGAGTCTTCGACATATTCCAAATCAAGCAATGGCACACCCTTAAAAATACCCACAGAAATTGCCGCCACATGATCGATGATGGGAGACACACTTAATTTGCCGCTCTTCAATAAAGTAGACACAGCATCTTGCGCAGCAATAAATGCACCTGTGATGCTCGCTGTTCTTGTACCACCATCGGCTTGCAACACATCGCAATCCAAATGAATCGTGCGTTCGCCTAATTTTTTAAGATCGAAAACCGAACGCATGCTTCGACCAATCAAGCGTTGAATTTCTTGTGTGCGACCGCTTTGTTTACCTCGCGCGGCTTCTCGATCACTGCGTGTATGCGTTGAACGCGGCAACATACCGTATTCAGCCGTAACCCAACCTTCTCCACTGCCTTTTTTGTGCGGCGGCACTTTTTCTTCAACCGATGCGGTACACAAAACTTTGGTGTCGCCAAATTCAATGAGCACCGAGCCTTCGGCATGAATCGTGAAGCGACGGATGATTGTGACAGGACGCAGTTGATCAACCGCGCGTTTTTGCCTAGATGGGATGGATGTTATGGTCATAATCGAAACAATGAAAGGTCAAAACAACTGATTGTCTTCTAAGCGAGACCGAAGCCTGAGATAATCGTCGTTTTCCTCCAAATTTAAGCCATGCCACTCTTTAGCATGACGGGCTATGCCAGCGCCCAAGTCTCCTTGCAAGGCCCTGCCAATCCCACGCTCCCGCAACATATGCGCCTCGGACTGGAAATTCGCTCGGTCAACTCACGCTTTCTAGATTTAAGTTTTAGGTTGCCCGATGAGTTGCGCGAACACGAACCCGCCATTCGCGAATTAATCACGTCCCACCTCAAAAGAGGCAAGGTGGAGGTCAGGGCGTCCTTCGAATCCAACGCTGCGCAGGCTTTGTTGGAGCCCAGCGTCGCACTTTTGCAACGCCTAAATCATCTGCAAGATCAAATCAAGGCTTGGTTACCGCATGCCAAAGATTTATCCGTATCCGATGTTCTCAAACTCGGCAGTCAACCCGATTTTGACAAAGCCTTGGTGGGCCCTGCGCTTATTGACCTGGCCCAATCATCGATCAAACAATTGATTCAATCCAGACAACGCGAAGGCGAGCGCTTGGCCAAATCACTCATCGAGCGAATCGAACAAATCCAACAACTCAACGCACAGGCTCTGCCATTAGTGCCCTGTGCTGTGGAGCAACAAAGACTTCGGTTTTTAGAGCGATGGCGCGAGGCCATGGGATTGGTGCAAGCCAATCAACTGCCCGATACCGTACAAGAACGCGCTTTAGCTGAAGCAACCGCATATGCGGTTCGAATCGATGTTTCTGAGGAACTCACACGTTTGGGCGCTCACCTTGAAGAAATTCAATCGCTACTCATAAAAGGCGGAAAATCGGAAGGAATCGGCAAACGACTCGATTTTTTAATTCAAGAATTGCATCGCGAAGCAAATACTTTGGGCTCCAAATCCACATCTCTCGACCTCACGCGCATCTCGGTTGATATGAAAGTTCTGATTGAGCAAATGCGCGAACAAGTTCAAAATCTCGAATAATGAGCAACTACCCTGGCAACCTCTTTGTCGTCGCCGCCCCCAGTGGGGCGGGCAAATCGAGTCTCGTCAAAGCTTTGATGGAACTAGATACATGCGTACAACCCTCAATTTCTCACACCACGCGCCCTCCTCGTGGACAAGAAATGCATGGGCGTGAATATTTTTTTATTGACGATAAGCAATTTGACAGCATGGTCTTGTCGGACTCGTTTTTGGAATGGGCGCATGTACACGGCCATCGCTATGGCACGTCTCGCAGCTCCATCGAAGAGCGCATCAAACAAGGCGGCGATGTCATCCTTGAAATTGATTACCAAGGCGCGTTGCAAATCAAACGTATCTTCAACAATGCCGTTTTGATTTTTATTTTGCCCCCTAGCTGGGAAGAGTTGCGGTCCAGACTTCAGCGCCGCGGAGAAGACACTCCCGAAGTCATCGAATTGCGCCTCAAAAACGCCGCCATTGAGATGGCTCAGACGCAAGAATTTGACTACGTTATAATCAACGAAATGTTTGAACGTGCTTTGTTTGATCTCAAAGCCATCGTTCACTCACAAAGACTCAAATTCGCCGCACAGCAAATCAGCCGTGTGACGGTTTTTAAAGCCCTCAACCTCACCTAACACCAACGGAGTTCCGAGATGGCACGTATCACTGTCGAAGATTGCCTTTTACAAATCCCCAACCGCTTTCAGCTAGTTTTGGCGGCCACTTACCGCGCACGCATGCTCAGCCAAGGCCACACACCTAAGGTTGAGAGCAAAAATAAACCTGCAGTTACCGCCTTGCGCGAAATAGCCGCTGGCAAAATCGGCATTGAAATGCTCAAAAAAGTACCTGGTTAATTTTCAAAAAAACGTTGCATACCCCATTAAAAGCACCGTTAACTGCGGTGCTTTTTTATTTACTCCACAAAATCCTCACTTCACGCTAAAGTAGACACCTATGCGTGAAGCCACTCCCACAGCAACTCCTAAAAATCCATTGCCTGCCAAACAAGCGGCGGCGGCGAGTTTTGCTACGCTTGTGAGCAAACTTGATTATTTAGGACCAGAAGGCATTCGCGAAGTTAAAAAAGCCTACAAGTTGGCTGACGCGGCCCATCTAGGTGTGATTCGCAAAAGCGGCGAACCCTACATCACGCACCCAATCGCAGTTGCCTCTCAATGTGCTGAATGGAAACTCGACGCACAAGCCCTGATGGCTGCTTTAATGCACGATGTGATTGAAGATTCAGGCATCACCAAATCAGAGTTGGTCAATCAATTTGGTTCTAACGTGGCCGAACTTGTCGATGGCCTCACCAAACTCGACAAGCTTCAATTTAATACACAAGAAGAAGGTCAAGCCGAATCGTTTAGAAAAATGTTGTTGGCCATGGCGCGTGATGTGCGCGTTATTTTGATCAAACTCGCAGATCGCAGTCACAACATGAGCACTCTTGAGAGTATGCCTTCTGACAAGCGTGCAGCCATTAGCGCAGAAACGCTTGAAATATACGCGCCGATTGCGCATCGATTGGGACTCAATCAAACCTATCGTGAGTTACAAGATTTATCCTTTCAGTTTTTAAAACCTTGGCGATATGAAGTCTTAAAAAAAGCGGTTGCAAAAGCGCGTCATCGACGTCGCGACTTGATGAAAAAAGTTCAACTCGAAATTGAAACCGCTTTTCACAAAGCCAAAATGCCAATTCAAATTTTTGGTCGCGAAAAAACTTTGTTTTCGATTTACAAAAAAATGGATCAAAAGCATTTGAGCTTTGCGCAAGTCACCGATATTTACGGCATGCGAATTATTGTTACATCCATCACCGATTGCTACACCGCTTTGGGAGTTTTGCATCAAATGTACAACCCCGTTCCAGGAAAATTCAAAGATCATATTGCGATTGCAAAAATAAACGGCTATCAATCCTTGCACACCACAGTGGTTGGACCTGCAGGACTCAACGTTGAATTTCAAATGCGAACCGAGGCCATGCACGTGGTTGCCGAATCTGGCGTTGCAGCGCATTGGCTCTACAAAGCCAAGTCGCCTGACACCGAGCAATCCGATCGACTCGGAACTCAATGGTTGCAATCTTTATTAGATATTCAAAATGAAACCGTCGACGCCAATGAATTTTGGGATCACGTCAAAGTTGATTTATTTCCTGACGCTGTTTATGTTTTTACGCCCAAAAGTCGCATCATGGCCTTGCCCAGGGGCGCCACGATTGTTGACTTCGCGTACGCAGTTCACAGCAACGTGGGAGACCGCACCATGGGCGGAAAAATCAACGGCGAACAAGTTCCAGTTCGAACCGAGTTGCGCAATGGTGATATTGTTGAAGTGATTACTTCGTCTGTTTCATCACCTAATCCTGCATGGCTGGATTTTGTAAGAACAGGACGCGCTCGATCCAAAATCAGACATTACCTCAAAACACAAGCGCTGAGTGAGTCACACGAGTTAGGAAACAAACTGCTCACGCAAGCACTTCGCTCCGAAGGGTTTGAGCAGTTGCCCGATATGCTTGGCAAGCATCAACACCTGTGGGAAAAATTATTGCGATTCACAGGCAGCAAATCACAAGAAGAGTTATTGGCTGATATTGGTTTGGGTAAACGCGTCGCAACGATTGTGGCCAAACGCTTGGTGGTGTTGCTGGGTGAATTGGGTGAAAAGCCCGATGTTCTTTTATTAAGTCGCGAACGATTCACATCTCATGAAACCGTCTCCCAAGGTGGCGTCATTGTCGATGGATCTGAAAACGTATCGGTGCAATACGGTCGATGCTGTCGCCCCATTCCAGGAGACGAGATTGTCGGCTACTTGGGCAGAGGCGAGGGCCTTGTTATTCATCGCGAAGCTTGCGCGGTTGCGAGCAAGTTGCTTCACAAAGACAGTGAGCGATTCATTCGAGTTGAATGGAGTGATGAACCCGTGAAAACATTTGAAGCCAATATCGTCGTTACGGTGACTAATGGCAAAGGTGTTTTAGCGCGTGTAGCCTCTGCAATTGCATCGGCCGAAGCGGATATTAGTTTGGTTAACATGGCCGATGAAGTTAGTGGTCAAGAAGCGATCGACTTGCGTTTTTTAATTGCAGTGCGCGATCTGCAACACCTCAATAGCGTGATCGCCAACTTATCTCGGATACCCACTGTGCTTCAGGTGCGTAGACAAATTTCAACGCGCGAACATTAAGTCTTGTCGCTGGGAGGCGGATAACTGACGTTTAAAACTTCTACCTCTTGGATGCCCGCAGGCGTTTGCAACTTCACCACGTCACCAACACTCGATTTGATTAATGCGCGCGCAATGGGTGAGACCCAGCTCACCTGGCCTTTTAAACTATCTGCCTCATCAATTCCTAAAATAGTGATGGTGCGCTCGACATTTTTTTCGTCCACATACGTCGCAGTCGACCCAAAAAATATTTGGTCTTTTCCGTGATGTACCGTTGGGTCTGTAACTTCTGCAATATCCAATCGATTGGTCAAAAAACGAATGCGTTTATCGATTTCACGCAATCTTTTTTTGCCATAAATATAGTCTCCGTTTTCTGATCGATCGCCATTGCTTGCAGCCCAATGAACGACCTCAACAATCTTGGGACGATCAACATCCATCAACTCAAATAATTCCTCTCTTAATGCGGCGTAGCCTTGTGGCGTGATGTAGTTTTTGCTGCCAATTGGCAATGAAGGCAAAGCACCTTCCTCGTCCTCATCTCCATCGGATTCGCGAACAAACGCCTTGTTCATGTTAATTTATAGCAAGACGCGAACAACACCATATAAACCGCCCGCCCATAAACCCGCCATGGCCAGAAATGCAACACCAAAACCGCGCCCCCTCTTAGCAGGATCCTTTAAATAATCGACGCCATAAACGATTCGAGCAATCACCCAAATCAAACCTGCGACACCTGCGCCAGCATCACCAATGAATGCCGAATAAATCCACATCGCGGGCAACACCAGCAGTGCAGCTTCAATGGTATTCATTTGAACACGATAAGCACGATCAAACATTTCGTGCCCCGTAGTGGCTGGCGCTTTGACCTCGTACTTGTAGCGCGCTTTGCCAACGATTATGGACGTCCAAAACATTAAAGCAACAATCAATAAAGTAACTAAAGTTGTGTATGGGAGATGTGTCATGTCATTACTCTCTTAAAAAAGACTGCCGAAAAAATAAAGCCCCAAAAAATGGGGCTTTATTTAAATTTGGTGCGGCTGGCAGGATTCGAACCCACGACCCCTTGGTTCGTAGCCAAGTACTCTATCCAACTGAGCTACAGCCAAGAATCCGCACCTGAAAAAGCAAATTTGACCCGATGTGTAACAGTATGCGGTTGCAAAAAATACTGCTACACAAACATCATAACTCATCCCCAAACTGCTACACATTGCACCATTTTGGGGCGCTGGAATAGCGCCCTTAACAAGCTATTTATTTATACAAATGCTCTCCCAAGACCGATAATTTTCTACCAACCCAGCCCCCACTACCCACGTACCCCCCTTTTATAGGAATGGTTCCATCTAGCAGGCTATGCGCACTGTTTTACTCAAACGATTTCATGTCGTGCTAAAGCACGAAAGTTCTTACATATCAATTCATAAAAAAGATGAATCCATTGAGAACGGCGGCAAATAGGAGCCAAAGTCCATAGGGCAGTAAAAGAATTCCAGCATTCCTATCGATGGCCCAGAATTGCAAGGTGGTCAAGGTCACCGTAAAAATAAGCACAAACATTTCAAGCAAAGCAATTCCGACCTGCTGATAGCCAAAAAACAGCACTGACCATCCAAGGTTCAGGGCAAGCTGGACAGAGAAAAGAAGCAAGGCATACCTTCCGGCACCCGCACTGTTTTTTGTCCAGATACGCCATCCGGCAACCGCCATCATGAAATACAAAAGCACCCAAATCGGTGAGAAAACCCAGTCAGGGGGATTGAATGGGGCTTTGTTTAGGGTCTGATACCAAGTCCCCACGCTGGAGGCTGTAACCATGCTTCCAAGGTAGAACCTGCCATAGCAAAGGGCGAGAAAGACTAGCAACGCTATAGCACTTGCTCGTTTTGATTTGAAAACCAATTTAAGTCAATCCTTGGGGAATTTTAGGAAATGGTT